>CEQE01144769.1_pt1 | contig 15184 bp, 13 predicted proteins | sample 356201 | NCBI WGS metagenome assembly CEQE01 (sample SAMEA2619970, study PRJEB7988) | marine metagenome | biome: marine biome (ENVO:00000447); feature: mesopelagic zone (ENVO:00000213) & marine oxygen minimum zone (ENVO:01000065); material: "saline water (ENVO:00002010), including plankton...
TCCTGGACTCTCGGCTTAATTTTATCCGTAACCGGTCCCGGTACTTCCGCTTTGAACAGTTGTACTCCGCCAACCCCCAATAGAGGCAATATGGCTATGCCGAATACAATAATTCCCATGCCGCCAATCCATTGAATAAAACTCCGCCAGAACAGGATACCGTGCGGGAGACTTTCAATTCCGTTGGGAAGATTTGGCAGCGTTTCGGGATTACCAATGATAGAAGCACCGGTTGTTGAAACTCCGGACATGGCTTCAAAAAATGCGTCGGTAACATTGGGAATTGTTTCGGTCATCAAAAATGGCAGAGCCGAAAAGATGGCGACAACAAACCAGCCAAATGTTACAATAGCAAAACCATCTTTAATATTGAGTTTCACCCTCCCTCTTGTGAAAAACCAAATTGGCAATCCCATGAAAAAAGTAATGGCAGCCGATTGAAGAATCCCATCTAAATCGCTATCCCCGTAATAAAAAGACCATGCCGCCGCAAGAAGCATGGTCAATCCTAATACAGTCGTAATGGCTGCAAGAACATTCAGAAGACTGCGTATATGCATTTATAAGATTAGATAAATAATTTTTCTACTTTTGGTATCACCTGCGGAATTGTAAAAAGCAGTACCGAATCTTCATCTGTAATTGAAGAATCACCTTTTGGAATAAACAGGTTTCCGTGGTGATTTACTGCGCCGATAATGCAGGCGGAAGGCAAGTCAACTTCTCTTAATTTTGTTTTTGTAATTTCACTGCCAACAACAGGTGTAATTTCTACTGCTTCTACAGGAATATCTTCAAAATTTTTCACCGACACATGATCACCGCTTTTAATATATTCGTGAATAATATTGACAGTTGACATATTTTTACTCACCACTGCATCCAATCCGATAACTTTAGTAGCAGGAATATAATCAGTGGTAGATACATGCACGATCGTTTGTTTTGACCCAAGATGCTTGGCTAGGAGAGCTGAAAGAATATTTGTCTTTTCACTTTCTGTGACCGCTATAAAACTGTCCAATTCATCAATATTTTCTGATTTAAGAAATTCTATTGAGGTACCATCACCATTTAATATCAATGTTTTATCCAACCTTGTCGCCAGTTTCCTTGCCTTTTCCTTGTTATTGTCAACAAGCCTGACATCAATTTCCGATGATAATTTGTTTGCCACAGTTCTTCCAATTTTGCCCCCTCCTACAATCAATGCATTTCGTGTTTCATTAATGGGTTTCCCAACCATTTCAAGTACATGGTTGACACTATCACGTTTTGCAAGAAAATAACATAAATCATCACCCTGAAATGTAAAATCTCCATGTGGAATAATAGTCTCTTGATTTCTCAATACCGCTACAGCACAGAAGGAAAAATGGTTATATTCTTCCCGGATATCCTTAAGTAATTTATTGGAAATGGGGGTTCCATTTTCAAGTCGGATTCCCACTACCTGTAAACGTCCCCCTTCGAAATCCATAACACTGGTTGCGGATGTTTGTTTAACCAATCTTACAATTTCTTCAGAGGCAGCCATTTCAGGATGAATGACAAGATCTATTCCAAATTTCTCCGGATGAATGATGGTATCTTTTTTCGAGTATTCTGTATTTCTTAACCGGGAAATTATTTTTCTGGCACCCAGTTCATGAACCAACTGACAGGCAATTAAATTGACTTCATCAACACGGGTAACAGTGACAACAATATCGGATTCTCCCACTTTCGCCTCCTTCAATACTGTGGGACTTGCACCATCACCTTCTACAACAAATACATCGAGGTATTCCCGAGCCCGCTCACATTTCATTGGGTTATTATCAATGGCAGTGATATCAAAATTTTCTTCACTCAACCCTTTGGCAAGGTTGAACCCAACTTCCCCAACACCAATGATCGTAATTTTCATTGTTTTACTCGCTCGTTTTCTGGATTGTTTATCATTTCTTTAGTGACAGGTAATGGACAATATTCTCCACTGGAAAATTCCTGGGACTCAATCTTTAATGCGTGGTCAAATCTTGCTCTATAGTTCTCCCATGCGATAGCCGAAGTCAATTCAACAATCTGCTCATTATTAAAATATTCTTTTATTTTTTCGAATATCTCATCGGGAATTTCAGCGGGCGTTTTGGTCATGGCATCTGCGTATCGCAGAACGGCTTTTTCAGTTTCATCAAATTGAGAGGAAATTATATAATCTTGTAATTCGTTTAATTTTTGATCAGTCAACCCAAGTTTTCTGCCAACGGCAGAACCGATATCAATTCAGAAGGGACACCCAATGAGAGTTGCTGTTCTTATCTGAGCCAGCAGTTTAATATGACCCGGGACTGTCTTTGCCCCTTTTTGCGCCTGTTCCATAAGAATGTAACCTCTGAATATCTTTTTATGATGAGCTGTCACTTCTAATGGAGTGGGTACTTTTCCAAATTTCCTTTTAGATACGAAACATGCAATTCCCGCAAGAATTGACTTTCCTGTTTCTACCCTTTTAATTCTTAGCATAAACCCGCAACATGTATTTGGTATTTTATCTCAAAAGGACCATTTTCATGGAATGATGGTTGACACCAACCTTCAGCAAACAGATATATTCTCCCGAGGACATCTCTTCACCTGAAGCGTTTTTTCCATCCCAACTGATGGAATGGTATCCGGCAGGAAGTACGTTATTTTTTAAGATTCGTACTTCATCACCACTGGAATCAAATACCGAAAGGTTAATAATGGCATCTTCAGCAAGTTCAAATTTGATTTCAGTTTCTGCCTCAAACGGATTCGGGAAGTTTTGAGACAGCTTAAATTTTTTGGGTAATTCTGGAACGATGAAAATCTGGCCTGAAGAAATTCGAAGATTGATTTTCTTTCCCCGGGGAGAAGACGCGATAAAATCCTTGACGATTAACTCAAGTTCACCGCCATTTTCAACGAGAGATGAAATGGGGATCGTAAGAACCGGATTCGTTAAATCTATTCCTTTGCCGTCCATACTGAATGCAATGACTTTCACTTCATCTGAATCACCACCCGTATGCAACTGCAAATGTTTATTTTCAGGGGAAAATTCTGGCTTCCCAAGCATCAGTTTGGTACTGTCAAAGGCAAGCGTAAATTGAAGTCCCGCAATATTTTCCGGGGAATTAATAGTTAAAAATATTCTGCCATCCTGATCTTTTGATATGGTTGCATCGGAAAATTCAACTTGGGTAAGTTGATCGTCCCCAATCAAAGACAGAGGTAAAATGAAGAGTAATTTGAAAATCGTCGAACGCATAAAACAATGTTGTCTATCAGGTAAATTACGCATTTCGTTTTTTAAATAAAATAAAAGTTAATTCAATTAATGAACAAAATTTCCAATGACTACATTATTTCTCATGCAATTTAAATTGATTGGGGTAATTGTACCAATCATCTTTTGATCGCCTTCAACATTCACTTTCATATAATTTTCTGTAAATCCTGATAACTCTCCGTTTTCATAGGATTCAAATAAAACCGAGTGAGTAGTACTAAGTTGGTTTTCATAAAACACTTTCCGTTTAGATTCTGAAAGTTTCCTTAATATTTTACACCTATTTTGTCTTTCTTCCATATGAACAACATCGTGGTAATGGATGGCTTCCGTATTTTCCCGTTCTGAGTAAGAAAACACATGCAAATAACTGATATCCAAATCATGAATAAAATTGTACGTTTCCAGAAAATCCTTTTCAGTCTCACCGGGGAATCCAACAATGACATCCACTCCTATGCAACAGTCAGGAATCAATTTTTTAATTGTTCTAACACGATTTTCATACAATTCTTTTAAATATCTACGCTTCATCTTTTTTAAGATTTTGTTTGAACCCGATTGCAATGGAATGTGAAAATGGGGCATTATTGTTTTAGAATGTGAGGCAAATTGAATAATCTCATCCGAGAGTAAATTCGGTTCAATGGATGAAATCCGGATTCTGTCAATTCCATCCACCTTGTTAAGCTGATAAAGTAGATTTAAAAAATTATCATCCCTTCCCGCTACGAAATCCCCAATATTGACGCCTGTGAGCACAATTTCTTTAATTCCATTATTTGCGATTTCATTTGCTTTCAAAACAACATTTTCAGTGGTGTCACAACGGCTAACTCCTCTTGCTAAGGGAATGGTGCAGAAAGAACAATTGTAATTACAGCCGTCTTGAACTTTAAGGTATGATCTCGTCCTTTCACCAAAAGAATAGCTGGATACAAAACTCTCCACCTCAGAAATATCACAACTGTAAACAGAGGTTCCCCCATTACGTCCAATTGATTCAAGATAGTTATTTAGGTTGAATTTCTCTCCTGTGCCAAGCACCAAATCGACTCCGGGAATTTTACTAATTTCTTCCGGTTTCAACTGTGCATAACAACCGGTAACTGCAACATGAGCGTTTGGAGATCTGCGCAAAGCACCTCGTATAATTTTCCTGCACTTGCGGTTCGCGTTTTCAGTTACAGAGCAGGTGCTGATTACATACAAGTCCGCTCGTTGAGAAAAATCCACCAGTTCATATTGATCCGTTTTTAAAATAGTTCTGCAAATTTCTGATGTTTCAGAAAAATTCAGTTTACACCCTAATGTTTGGAATGCTATTGTGCTTTTTTTCATTCAGTCAACTTCGTGCGATTATGCCAATTCGACTCTGCTCTGGTCACCTAACATAAAACGGTTTGTTACAGGTCTCTGATTTTGTCCTCTTATTTGGACATCCATCCCTAGCAATGAATCGGCAATTCGGTGAGAAACATTTTCAATAAAAGTTCTCTCCAAAAATATGGAATTTTCCACTTCACTATTTACGATTCGGCACTCATTGCCAATGGCTGTATGGGGACCAAGATACGCATTTTCAATTGTCACATTCCGCCCAACAACCACAGGACCTCTTATTCTGCTGTTCACAATTTTACATCCTTTGCCGATTCTCACTCTTCCGGAAATACTTGAGGCACTGTCCACATCTCCAGTAATATTATTCTCCTGCGATTCCAATACAAGCCGATTTGCATCCAAAAGGTCGGACACTTTACCGGTATCCTTCCACCATCCTGTTATTTCTGAAAATGAAATTTTATACCCTTTTTCCAGAAGGAATTGATGAGCATCTGAAATTTCCAATTCACCGCGCGAAGACGGTGTAATTTTGTTCACTGCTTCAAAGATACTGTTGTCATAAATATAAATTCCTGTGACTGCATACTTGCTTTTTGGTTTTTCAGGTTTTTCTTCAATTCCTACAATGGCATGATCATTTATTTCAGGTACGCCGAATCTTTGCGGGTCGGGAACTTCGCTAAGTACCAGATGGCAATTTGATTTTTTTTCGCTGAAACTGTCAATGAACTTTTTAATACCACCTACCAATATATTATCACCCAGATAAAAAATAAACTCATCATCTCCAATAAAGTCTTGAGATATTTTCACTACGTGGGCAAGTCCTTTTGGTGATTCCTGTGAAATATAGGTTATGGATATTCCAAGTTCTGAACCGTTACCAAATACTTTTTGAACTTCAGTATCTCCTTTATTAATAACGATTCCCGCTTCTGTAATCCCTGCATCTCTTACATATTCCAGCGCATAGGCAAGCATTGGCTTGTTTGCAATGAGAATAAGATGTTTATTTTGTGTGTGAGTTATGGGTCTCAGACGGGTACCATGCCCTCCCGCTGTAATCAATGCCTTCATTTTTTTTATTTATTTAGTCCTTCGTGACTAAGTAAATCCGCTTTTTTATTTTTATCACGAAGGACATGTGTAATTTGCCAAAAATTAAAATTTTCAAAATGATTCATTACCTGCTGATAAAGTTTCCGTATTCTTTCATTTTTCACCTTGTACTCTCTGTTGATCTGTTTCACCATCAACTCACTATCACTGAAAACTCGAATGGTATCCGCCCTTAATTCTGTCGCCAGTTCAAGACCTTTTATCAATGCCCCGTATTCTGCTTCATTGTTTGTCGCTTTACCGATATTTTCAGCAAATGTCAGCAATTCGTCCCTGTTATTCCCTTTCTCATTTGAACGGTAAAAAACACCTCCGATGCCCGCTGTTTCCTTCTGCAAATTTGCGGCGCCATCCACATATAATACCAAATGTACTGGTTTACTTTTTTCATCATCTTTTGAGCTATTTAACAATTTTGAATAGATTTTTTTCCATTCTTTAATGGTTGATCCATTTACCATTCGGGCTATTTCATCGATACGATCCGGTGAAAATAGCGAATGTAAAAGTTGCTCTTCTCTACTTGAAAATTCTATCATGGATGGATAGAAATTACATTGGTGTCAACCGTTCCACAAAGGGATTGTTTCCACTTTTTGCAGGGCATTCCTCCCAGAAGTAGCACCAGTTGCAAAGTGGTGTTGGTTTCGGCGGAAAAGGCCCGTCATTGTCTATTGTGTTTTTAATAGTATCTATTTCAGTCATGACTATACTTTGCATTTTTTCTAACTCTTTCTCAGTCCTTGATGATTCGACAGAAATACCGCACCGAACAAAATGCCAGACTAATTTTACTTTCTTTACATTTTCATATTTCTTTTTCAACCCGATCTGATACAGGGCTAATTGTCTGTCTTTATTAGCGCCTGCAATTGTCATTGGTCGTTTTGATGTTTTGTAATCATGAATCTCCCATTCTCCATCTCCACAATAATCAATCCTGTCTGCTATACCCACAAACTGATAATTTGCATCATCATTTAGGTTGAACAACAATTTTATTTCAAGATCCACAGCCGGCTGATTGAACGGTTTGTATTCCCTGAAATACCATGAGAGAGAGTCTAATCCCAAATCATAATAATCTTTTTTCTTCAAATTCTTATTTACGAAAACCAATCCATCATGCCATTTATTCACCCATCTTTCATGGAAATCTTTTATCAATCCATCAAATAATGGTGGTTTTTTCTTCATCACCTGTTCATATAAAAATTCCAGTGTTTCGTGTACACGCTTGCCTAAAAATGATTCAATACTTTCAAACGGTTTTTTAATACCATCAAGGTAATGCAGTTTAAAACTCCTGGGACATTGTTTAAATGTAGTTAAACTTGAATATGAGAAAGGTCTTTTCACTTGTCCGCTTCTACTATATTTGAACAGATAAAATCACCTACCTCCTCAGTGCCCAGACTTCCTCCGAGATCGCGTGTAACCCACCCGCTCTCCACCGATTTTTTGATAGCAGATTCTACACTTTCTGCAATTTTACCTTTTTTAAGATGTTTCAGCAGACTTACAACGCATAACATGACTGCCAATGGATTTGCGTAATCCTTCCCGGCAAATTTTGTAGATGACGGGTGCAATGGTCTTAATAAAATAAAATCCGATGGCGAATAAATGGTGGAACACCCCAATCCGTATCCTCCGGTAAGACTTAATCCTATATCTGACAACAATCTTCCCAACCCTGAATTTACAACTATGATGTCGAACTTTTCCGGTTCCCGCAATAATTGAAAAATCAAATGAGGATACCGAATGTGTGTGGCAGATATGTCTGTATAATTGCTTTTAATTTCATCAAATGATCTCAACCACAAACCGTGACTGTATGGACTTTCCTCCGGCATAGTGGTAAGAGTTACCATTGATCTTTTCCAGCGGGTAGCCATTTTAAATGTGTGGTCAATAATGTTGAAAACATGCTGTTTTGAGCTTACTATTTCATCAACGGTTATTTCAGATTTTGAATTTTTATAATACTGCCTTCCATATTGTTTTCCCAATATTTCATGAATTTCTCTTACAATTATGAAATTGATATCATTTGGAGTTTTGTTCATTAGAATACCTAAATCCTCATTCAGCAATTCAATATGGATTGATTCACAAAACAGGTTAAACTTCCGGAAAAATGTGTTATATATTTCATTAATATGGATGTTGTCAGGAATTCTTGGATCACCGAGACACCCAATGAGTATGGCGTCAACATTCTTTTTAATTTCCTGAATAACAGAATCCGGCACCGAAATTCCATCTGACAAATAATACTCCGCACCCAAATCAAATTGAATAGTCTCAAGGGAAAGCTGAAACCTTTCATTAAGCGTATCAATGAGTTTAACAGCTTCGGTCATTACCTCCGGACCCACTCCATCACCCGGAATTATAGCCACCTTTGGCATACCATTATCCTTTTAATTGCTCAATAAGAAAAATACGGATCCAATAATTCGTAATCCCCGAAACCTGTATGATCTACAAATGTAAATGTTTTATTCAGGTGATAATAGTGCCATCTCTGGTACGATTTACCATCCCTGGTATATAAATTTGTCTCAATATCATCAGGTGGTCCGAACATGATAAAAACCATTCCACGTGCTGTTTCCCAGCCATCCTGGAACGAACCAAATTTTTCGTTAGTATATTTGACTCGCTGATAATATTCATTCATTAATTCATTGGTATCCGTTTCAGGCGTTGGATCTCTCACTTTCCAGAATTCATGAAATAATTCTTCTTTTTTATGCCCGTCTGACTTCGATAACTTCTTGAGTTCATCTTTTTTACCAATATACTTTAATTGCCTGATGGATGTATTTAAATTCGTAATGTAAGGTGAAATATTGCGCCAGTTGTATTTTATCTCTAATGATGAAATAGATTTTGTTGAACCCTGTTCCAGAACTAATTCAACAACATATTTATCATCGCCCACGTCAGCCATTTTTATTTCAAGCATATCTTCAAAATTCGTGTTTTGAGTTTCTTCAACAGAAGAATATTCGATCAACACATCATCAGATGATTTTATCCGTGTTGTGAGTGAATAATGTTTGTTTGGTACCCAAGCTTCGTAATAAATATATATCACCGTATCCGTATAGGTGGTAGTTGGGGGAATAATGGGAAATAAGTCTAAAGAATCCGTGAAATCCGGTGATTCAAACAGAAGCAAATCACTCACTACTAACTTTTTCTTGAATCTTTCCAAATCTATTTTTTTTATTCTCTTTGCGGAGCGATGAGTGTCCATATCTGTTAATCGTGCTAATAAGTGATATGTTTTCGAATGCGGTAAATAAAAGGACTTCTTATGGTAATTGAAATGTTTTGATGATACCGTTTTTTTATATTCCCCTGTAATTACTTCACCTGAAATTACCTCTTCTAAAATTTGTACATCCTTTTCTTTTTTTAAACTAATCAGCATTTCATACTTTGCCTTAAAAATATCTTTCTCTTTTAAAAACTGAATTGAACGAAAAGGTATTTTAAGATAAATATCAATTCTAACAGAATCCATGGATGTGGAAGGATAAACAGGCGCAATTACGTGGAATTTTAGATTGTCGTCAATATTCGTATCTTTTTTATCATTGGTATCAGCTGAATAGCTGAAGATAAATAATATTATAAAAATGAAATAATGAATTAGTCTTTTCATAGTCTATTTCCAATTAAATCTGCATAATCCATTAGGAGTTCCAAACCAAATTACATCATCCATAACTGAAATTGAATGAATATCATTTGATGGTAAGCCATCATTCTTATTAAACCGTTGGATAAAATCCTCTTTTAAATCAATTAAAATTGCGCCGTTATTCGCAGCAACCCATAAATATTCATCTTCATCATCGAAAGAAATTACCTCTAAATCATTGATTTCTGAATTTAAAATATGATGACCCTTGCCAAGTTCCGACCACCCAGCAGTTTTTTTATCAAACGTGAAAATTCCTGAATCGTACACAAAATAAACGTTGTTTCCTGAACCTGTTATTTTTTTAACGCGGAGAATTATTCCCAACTCAGAAATTTCCATCTTATAATTTTTTGGTACATTAACAAAATTAGTGCCATTAAAATAGAATAATGATTCTGACTGCAATCTGAACAATCCAATCTCGGCTGCAATCCACAGATTATCTTTATCCCAATAAAGATCATAGATTCTTATTCCGCGGAAAAGATTAAAATATTCCTGATTAATGCTTCTATATAGTGCAGGTGATAATTCAGTTAAACCTCGCTGAGTACCGGCGAAAACAGTTTCTTCATTGGTCACCAAAGATGAAATAAATGAGTCAGCCAATCCCCGTACTTCAGAAATAAAAAACCATGAACCATCCTCAATATCAAAAACCTGTATTCCCTGCGGTGTACCAAACCACCATTCATTTTTTACCTTTGCTCCGCATGTTATCTGATCTATTCCAAAATGTATTTCATATTTTCCCCTGTATTGGTTCCAGTAGTCCCGTTCAATATCGAAAAAGGTAATACCGGAATGTTGACTTCCCCCGGAATACCCACCCATCCACAAGCCATCAGTATCATCAAGCAATATTTCAAGATCTGTCTGCACGGGGCCGTGATTGAGTGGTTCAAGGGTTTGCATCTGACGGTCACCGTAAAAAAGCGGTCCCCCGCTCGTACCCACCCAAATATCACCAAAGCGATCTTGGTGAATTGTTGTTGCGGTAACTTCTTCCAATTCAGGACCGTAAAACCGCACTCCCTGATTCATCCAAACACCGGTGACGCCAAATCCATCCAACATTTCAGAATTATCATCAAATCGTTGACTATGAGCGCTTCCCCACGTAATAGTATCTTCCGGGAAAGTGGCATAGGGTACCATCAAAAATCCCGAAAAATTGTTTAATTTCATCAATTGGTAATTTGTCCGGCACCACAGAAAATCATGGGTTGAGCCGATTTGTTCAATTTTTTCATTGGGCTGAAGTCCCAAATACGAACGTGAAATTGACTGCCAGTTTCCACCCCTATCGGTTGAATAATGCACTCCGGATTCAGTTGAAGCCCACAAAAAATGAGTTTGAAAATCGTAATAAACTGCAAACACCCTATTTTCGGGAAGTCCCTGCGATTGGGTAACTGGATAGTCCCAATATTTACCGAAAATCTGATACCTTAAAATTCCACCGTTTGTTGCGAAATAGATAAACTGACTTCCATCTGCAATGGAATTAACATAACCACTGTACTGATAGGTTACCCAATCCCACGGCTGGTATTTAATGTTTTTCTGGGTATATGTCGGAGTGGTTAAAAACCCGAAAATTATTATAAGGGATGTTGTTCCTTTTAAATACAAAAATCAATCAGGATTGTGGTGAGAAATAATATTATGAAGGTCTTCTTTTGTAACTATTACCACGCCTGCCTGTTCGACCACAGACCCGGCCGCATAGTTGGCAATGGCAGCGGCTTCCGTAGAAGAAGATCCGCAAATATGAGCCAGTGCAAATGCGGCAATGACAGTATCTCCCGCCCCGGACACATCGTGTACATTTCTTGCCCGTGTTGGAATACTATGAGCACCCGATTCATCAAAGAGTGTCATTCCTTTTTCACCTAATGTTAACAGCAATAAGTCGCATTGCAATTTTTTCCTCGATTTCTGTCCTTGATCATTCATTTGAGAATCGGTGATATTGGCATTGCCCATGGCTCTATTCATTTCATTCAAATTCGGTTTTAACAGGGTAACTTTTTTAAAATCGAAAAAATGGTCATTTTTGGGATCGGCATAAACGGGAGTTGAATTATCTGCACACAATGAAATGATTTGGCTCAGCAACTGAGGGTTGAACAATCCTTTATCGTAATCTTGCAGAATTACCGCATCAGCATCTTTTATTTTATCTACAAATTGTGTGAAAATCATGTCGTTAATCTCCGATTCTAAAGGTGAAATGTCTTCCCAGTCTGCCCGCACTACCTGTTGATTATGTGCGAATACTCGCGTTTTGACAGATGTCGGTTTCGACGGATCAACAACAATTCCGCTGATATCGGTACCAATGTCGGACAGAATTGTCTTCAGATTTACCCCATCCCTGTCGTCACCCACTGTACCGACAATATCCACATTCGCGCCAAGAGAACGAAGATTGGCTGCTACATTCCCGGCACCACCAACGTTACTGCTGGTGGATTCAATTTTAACCACCGGTACAGGCGCTTCCGGTGAAATTCGGTCTGCTATTCCCCACAGGTAATTATCCAGAATAAGGTCACCCATCACCAATATCCGTTTTTTTGAAAATCGGGACTCTATCTTTTTGTAATCTGAAATTTTCATTTCGTGTTTATTAAACTTTTTCCTGTCATTTCTTTCGGCTGAATCAGATTAAAATAATCCAAAATTGTTGGAGCTACGTCTTCCAATCCGCCATTTTTAACGGATCGCGCCCCATTTGAATCTACAATAAAAAACGGTACGGGGTTCAACGTATGAGCTGTATGGATCCCACCTGTCTCTTCATAAATCATCTGTTCAAGGTTGCCGTGATCGGATGTAACAAACGAGACACCTCTCGCAGAACTGACTTCATCCAATATTTCACCGACAATTCCGTCCACAGTTTCCATGGCTGAAATGGTTGCCTTCAGATCGCCTGTGTGCCCCACCATATCAGGATTTGCAAAATTGACGACCATACAATCATATTCATTCGATTGAATAGCTGAGATTACCTCTTTCCGGATTCCATCCGCGCTCATTTCCGGCATAAGGTCATAAGTTGCCACTTTCGGCGAGGGAACAAGAATCCGTTTTTCATTGTTTCGCGGTACCTCTTCACCTCCGTTGAAAAAATAGGTAACGTGGGCGTATTTTTCTGTTTCAGCCACACGGAGTTGTCTGAATCTTTCTTTTTCCAACACATCAGCCAAAATGTTGTATTGGGTAAGTGGTGGAAATAAAACAGGAAAATTAAATGTTTCATCGTATTGCGTCATGGTGCAGCAGTTGTGACCGTCTTCGGTTTCAAAATGTTCAAAACTATCTTGTCCAAGAGCGCTGACAATCTGCCTCATTCTGTCTGCTCTGAAATTGCAAAAGAGGATGCTGTCTCCCTTTTTGATGGGATGAATTTCTCCATTTTTATCTTCTATTATTACCGGATTAATAAATTCATCCGTCACATTTTGTTGATACGAATTCTCAACTGCTTCCAATGGACTTGATTCCCTTCTCCCTGTTCCCTGTTCCATGGTTGAACAAGCAATTTTTGTCCTCTCCCACCGTTTGTCCCGGTCCATGGCATAATACCGCCCCATAAGTGTTGACCACTGACCTACACTGTTTTCATTATAAAATTTGCTAATGGTCTCGACATAATCTCTCCCGGAAGTAGGTGAGGTATCCCGCCCATCGGTTATTCCGTGAAGATAGACTTTTTCAACACTTTTTGCCTTGGCAAATGTGCAGATTTCAAATAGATGGTTCAAATGACTGTGAACTCCTGCATCAGAAATGAGTCCGATTAGATGGAGAGAGGATTTCTCACTTTTCACTCGGTTAAAAAGGGTATTTAAAACAGGATTATCTGAAAACATGCTTTGAATAATGGATTTGTTAATCCTAACCAGATCGTGGTCAATAATTCTCCCTGAGCCAATGGTCATGTGTCCCACTTCGGAATTCCCCATGACCCCTTCAGGCAGTCCCACTGCGGTTCCTGACGCCTCTAATCGTGAGTTTGGATATTTTTCAAACAGCTTGTCGAATACAGGTGTGTGTGCCAGTTTAAAGGCGTTGCCTTTTATTTCGTTCCGCAAACCAAGACCATCTAAGATGATGAGGGCGAATTTCATTATTTCAGTAAAACCATTTTTCTTGTAAACTGATAATCTCCTGCTCTTAAACGATAAAAATAAACACCGCTTGCCACATTAGATGCATCCCAGATTACGCGGTGGTTCCCGGATTCAATTTGTTCGTTTACCAATGTTTCCACCAATCGGCCTGTGATGTCAAATATCTGTAGTAGAGCCGTTGCATGCAACGGCTCTACAGATGTGATTGTAAAATTAATGGTGGTGATGGGATTAAACGGATTGGGATAATTCTGATGAAGGGTAAACTTTTTAGGTATGGTTTCAGTTTCACCAATTGAATTTTGTTTACCCAGTATTGCACCTGCTATTTTAGCATATTCACTTTCGGGAAAGTTTTCAATCAGTTTTGAATACTTTTCTACAGAAAGGGGGGTAAGTCCCCTTTCATAAACTGCTGTCGTAGTCTGCCGTCCAAGTCCACCCTCAAGTTGAGATATGATTCCTTCTTCTAAAAGCAGCTTTGGTTCTAATACAGTTTCAGGAAATTTGATTCGGATATCATCAATATGACACAACGCATCATTTAAATCTTCAGTTTCTCTTCTTTTTATTTTAAATGTAACACACTGCGAAAGTCCATGTTCTTCAATTGGACTGTTTTGATTTTCATTTGATAGTTCAAGTAACTGGCTTAACAGATCATCTTCTTTACCAAGGGCAACCTGACAGCGGCTGATTCCATATACTGCAGAAACTGCCAAATCACTTCCTGAATCATCCATAATTTCAGATAGATAATCTGCAATAGCGCCTTCGTAATCTCCCTGACCTTCTTTAATGCGGGCTCTGTCTGTTTGACCCCAATCTTCCAATACATTGTTGCCGACCAAGCCAAATACTGTGGGTTCATAAACAACTTCTGTTGAAGTATATGATGGTTCGGATTCTTCACATAATAAGTCACCGGTTTGAACGGGGCCATACCAGTTGTTCCCTATGGCAAAAACTGAATGACTATTTAGATTAAAAACATCTATACTGTTTGAATAAATACGATTCCACCCCGTTGCACCGTAATCACCCGGTATCCGCGCTGTTTCAGGGTATCTGCCGTTATTGGGTAATAACCCTAAAATGGGGTAGCTTTCTGAAAATGCATGAACTCCTAAGAAACAATTAAATATTTCATTGTTTTCTCTTGTGCAAAGCCATTCATCAGGATATATTTTCCACAATTTGGGAGAAGAACAACCGGACACTTTAAGACCGGTACCGCTCCCTTCACCATTAATTGTATTCCCAAGAATTAATGGATGAGAATGATAAGCAGCATCAATGGCTGTTTCATTGCCGGTAAATTGGCAATTTATTATTACGGCAGTGGTATAAGCAGCGGTCATAATACCGGTTTCATTATCTGAGAATAAACTGTTTTTTACGATAATTTCTGATTCATTGTTAATATTTATGATAGAACATGCAATTCCCGGATTATTTGTGAAAATGCACTCATTTACCATAACGGGTCCTTCAGCGTCTATGATCTGTAATTCTATACCATTAAATGTACAATTCTTAATACTTGCTTCT
>CEQE01117126.1_pt1 | contig 15150 bp, 18 predicted proteins | sample 356201 | NCBI WGS metagenome assembly CEQE01 (sample SAMEA2619970, study PRJEB7988) | marine metagenome | biome: marine biome (ENVO:00000447); feature: mesopelagic zone (ENVO:00000213) & marine oxygen minimum zone (ENVO:01000065); material: "saline water (ENVO:00002010), including plankton...
GAATCTCTTAGGTCTTCTTCTATATGACCTAATTCCTTCATTAAGATGGAATATGCATCAATCCATTTTTTTTCAATTGCTTCTGGTGCATTCCTATCTCTTTGATAGACATCAACAAAAGCCCATTTTCCTTCTACAGCAAGGTCATAGATTTCTTGATATTTATCTCCATGATGATATCCTGCAGTATTAAGGACGAATTTTTTATTTCCCTCTAAATCTTCTGCGACTTGGAGGGCCATTGCAGATTCTTCCAAGCCTTCTTTTTCAGGGAAAAAGATATCGCTAATTACTCCATCAACTAAATCATAAAGAGGCTTTGCTTCTTCATATGTTTGAGCAAACATCACCTCAACTGGTTTATCAGCTAAGAATGCTCTTGCGTCTTCTAGATGTTTTGGGTTATCTTCTATAACTAATATAGTTGCTAAATTCATTTTTTACCACTTAATAATTAGTAGGATACAACTAATAGATAAACTTAAATAGTAGTCATATACTACTACTTAATATGGTAGAACATAATGATCTTTTGCAAAAGTTTGGTCTAAGCCCGACAGCTGCCAAAGTGTATATGGCATTACTAGAGTTAGGGCAGGCTAGTGCAGATAAAATAGCTAAAAGGGCAAAGACCTACAAAGCAAATGTCTACGATGCAATTGATAAACTAGAAGAGGTTGGTCTTAGCACATATATTTATGAAGGCAATAAAAAACAGTTTATTCCCACTAATCCTGAAAAGCTTCCCCAAATTCTAGAGGATATGAAAAATAAAGAGTTGGATAGGATGGAAATGATGAAAAAGGAAATTGGGGAATTAATGCCTCAACTTAAAGCAAAATATGGAAGTATTAAAGAAAAAGAACTTTTTGAGGTTTATAGAGGAAGAAAAGCTTACAAAGCAGTGATTAATGAAATCCTAAAGGAAAAACCAAAATTTTGGAAAGGCTTTGGTAATTTTCAAGTGAAAGAAGCGTTCCCTATTGAATATATTCATTGGTTTAAGAAAGTTCCTTTCAGGCTTTTTTCTACAAAAACTAAAAAAGTTGAAGCTTTAAAAAAAGAAGCAGGGAAAACTTGTGATGTCAAAGTAACTTGGCTGCCAGAAGAGGTGTATATGCCTATTGTATGGGTGGTATTTGGCAATAATGTGTTAATTATCATTTATGAACCAGATTTAATCCTTATGCGTATTAAATCTGAACAAGTAGTCAAAACATTTTCAAATCAATTTGATTATTTATGGAAAAAGTATAATAGTTAAGCAATTGTGGGATAAAGGAGAGAAGTATGTTAAGAAGGATTAAATTATTGTTACTATTCTGGGGTAGTATAAAATGAAAAGATTTAAATATAAGCAATTTTTCGCTAATGGGATGATACCTGTAAATGTAGTATTATTACACTTTGCATATGAGATAGGATTAGTTTATGCTTCGAGAAATGGAGAATCTGTAGAGAGTAATCTTCCAGTTAAAGTATTAGATGAGCTTAGTACTGGGTCTCAAGATTATCAAGCACTTCCTAAGGACATTATTATAGCAGGAGTTCCTGATGAGGGTTTTTATTTAGTAACTAAACCTGGAAGAGGTTTACCAGATGTTCCAATCTCTGAAAAAATGCTTTCTTTACAATCAAATGGGATACATTCTCATGTTGAAGGAGATAATGGAGCAGCCAAATATACTCCTACAAGGCCTTTACCTATTAGGGGGTTTAATGTGCTTTCATCTGGTGATGAGACTATAGGGTTTGAAGTTCAATTTAAAGAAGATTCATCATTACCTGTTACTAGGGATCAAGCATCACAACCTCAAAGTGCTTATTTTTTAATTAATGATTCAAATAGATCTAGGGGTTTTGTACAATCTTTAACAAGAAATCCAGTTGATTTAGAACAATTAACTAATACTACCTCTTCAACTCAGTTAGATGGTAAACCAAGATATAGGGTATCTTTTAGTAATGCTCAAGTTGAGAAAATTCCTGCTTAATCATTTATTCTTCATATCAACTTTCCAAATCCTTTTTTGTTCTAAGTAAACAATGCCTATTAATACAATACCTAAAAGAAATAGTAAATGATTAAAGTAATCTGCAAATACATTAATTCCATAATATATTATTATTGTATTTAATATAATTATAAACGCACGCATCTCAGTTGGTCCTGCTTTTAGATATGTAATGTTAAATTGTTGAATAGCACCAAATCGAAGAAATGCGTTTATCATGTAACCAGCAGATATTGCTACTAAAATTAAATAATGATATGTGAATTGTGGGAGTAAAAAGCTATATCCTATTATTATACTGCACATAAAAACATAATCTAAAAAATGATCCATATAAAAACCCCATTTTACTAAGCCAGTGTTTCTTAATCTTCCAACTGCTCCATCAAATAAATCTGAGAAATATTGTAATAAAACCATTAAAGAGCAGAGCCATAACCAATTTATATTGTTTCTTGCTAAATAAGAAAAGTAAAGAATACCTAAGCTCCATAGGATTGTTAATAATGTTAAATGATAGGTTTCTAACCAAGAAGGTATTTTTGTTACATATTTTTTAACGAATTTTTGCTCTAAATCTGCAAAATAGGAATCAACTGTTTTTTTAGCTTGAGAGGCGAGTTTTGCCATATTCGAATATATATAAATTGAGTATAAATACTTTGTTGTTTAGGGTTAAGTTTTTAAATAAACTAAAATTTACCTCTATTATGAGACAAAACAAGCGAATGAGCAAAATGCGTAATTTTGGATTAGTTGCACTTATTCGGGTATCCATTTTATCATCTATTATTGGAGGGGGTGTAGGTGGTTCTCTAGTTGCTCAAAATGTTAATTTACAATTAAATAAAGGTAAAAAAGAAACAGAATTGCATCAAACTTGGAGTCATGATCCTTGGTATAAGAGATTATCTTATTGGATTCCCAGAAAAGCAGGGGTACTATTTCATAATTATGCTAAAAGTAATGGGGATAAAGAAGGAGTTCCTACTAATTATGATCTTTTACACAAAAAATATCATGGTGATATAGGTCCAGGTCGGTTTTGACATGTCAGAAATATACCACTAGTCTATTGATATCTTTTTTGTGGATTTGTTTCAAAAGCTTTTTTTGTTGAGTCTAATCTTCCAGATTGTGAGAGAACAATGTGACCTCCTTTTTCTTGAAGTTCTTTTCTCATTTTATTCTCATGTCTTTTCATTATATTTCGGTAAGCAAATAATATTGATTTTCTTAGAGGAAATCTGACAATACTACACATCAAATCAGCAGTTCCTTCAATTTCACCAAATTTTTGGATATATCTTTTTAATCTACTACCTTGGGCAAAGTGTTCCTTTAAAAAATTATCATATATTTCAAAATGATCTTTAGCTAATTGTTCCTTGGCAACATTCCCTCTAGCAACACTTTTAGCATAATCTGCAATTGTCCCTATATCATAATATACTGTAGCTTCTTTACACATAGTAAATTCATCTGCTGAGACTAATGCATTAATCCATAAATCTTCGTGTAATACATCAGTAGGTATTTCATTATATCTATATGTTCTCATTTTTTCCATTATTGTGGATTTTCTCATTGCATATCCTCTTCCTACTAATAGATTATTGCCAATGGGCATTCCAATCAATTCTTTGATACTAGGAAACTTTCCAACAAATGCTGAATAAGGCATCATCTTAGCTGCGACTGCTATATAACTTTCTGATTCTAGAGTTACAGCTAAATTTCTAATACAATTTTCTCCTAATACCACATCTGCATCAAAAAAGAATAAAGCATCATTTCTTGCTCTTTCTATTAACATATTGCAAGCATTTGGTTTTCCTAATTCAGAGGTAAGTAATTGAATTCTAGAATCTCTTTCTGCAAATTGCTCTACAACTTGTGCAGTATTATCAGTAGATGCACTATCACAAATTAAAATCTCATCTACTAATGGAGAATCATATTGCATACAAGATTCTATAATAGCTGATATTGTTGGTGCTTCATTATGAGCTGCTATACATACAGATCCTTTTAAGTTCATAAGAATTTAAAATATAACTTTCTTTATAAAATGAGGGTATATTTAAGCAATCCCAATCATAAAAGCTCCAATAAAAATAACTAAAGAAGCTACTAATCTCAAAGCTATATGTTTTTCTTTAAGAAGATGTCCTCCCATTAAAACACCAAAGAAAATTGAGATTTGTCTAAAACCTACAACATAACTTACATTATCCATTGAAAATGCAAAGAGAATAAGAGAATAGCTAATAAATTCTAATATTCCATTAAAAAGAATTGCTTTTTTGTTTTTTACCCATTCATTTATAATTATTTTTTTCTCTTTATTTAAAATTACAAAAATTCCAAAAAATAAGATAGTAAAACCGTTTAGTAAAAAGCCTACAATTAAAGGATGAGAAAGAGAAACATTTACTTTATCTACAATTGAATAAAATGCAACCATAAACATTGCTATTATTGCAAACTGTGTTGGTTTTTCAGTTATTAATGAGTTTAATGGATCAAAAAAATCAGATATTTTTTTCATGTTAATACTATACACGCCAAGCGCTACTAATAAGATTCCAATTACTCCTAAAAGAGTTACTTGTTCTTTTAGAAAAATAACAGCTAATATTAAAATAATTGGTGGAGCAGATCTAATGATAGGATACACATGAGACAAATCACCACGATCATAAGCTCTGGAGAGAAAATATAAATAAAGAGAGTTTAAAACTCCAGAGATTAAACCTAATGTTATGACAACTTTAGGACCTAATCCTAGATTATAAACATAATAAAGAAAAATAGGAAAGTTAAGCAAAACTGCAAAGGAAACAAAAAGCCATAAGAACACTTGTTTATCATATGCTTTTTTAGTATAATAATTTCTTACTGCATGGAAGAATGCTGAGATTAAGACTAGGAGTATAGCAACTTTATTCATTTTTCCAACTGTGTCAAAGCCATCATTAAGCCTTGTTTAATATACTCTTTTCTTGGTAAGCGGTTCTTAGTTAGTATTCCCACAGATCCTTCTTTTTTACCTACATCTGTTTTTTCAGTAAGTTTAGCTTCAAAATAAGCATCATTTAAATCCTTACCTTGTTTTACAAGGTTAATAACCTCTTGAGGATGTTCAAACGCAGATGAGATTCCATAATAGAATTCTTTTCCATCATAAATTGCTGTTACACTAATATTCATCATACCTGTTTTAGTTTGTGGAGTTTCTAAGATGCCTCCTTCAGTTCCAATACTTAAATCACAATTAGTAAAAGCGTTTTTAGCTCTGTTTTTAGCACCTGTAAAAGATTCCTCTAAGTTAGTTGGCTGATCAGAAACTCCTGTTTCAGTTTTAATTCCTTTAATATCAGAATCTTTCAAAAAAGGATATTCTTGAATTAATTCTTTTACTGCATTTACTTTAGTTTCATTAATTGAAGCAACGTTTATTTTCATTGTAAATTATAGAACTTACTAAGTTTAAAAATCTTTGTTAAAAGGTATATTTTTATATGATATAATAATTCTTACATAATGGGAAAATTTCCAATGGATTTTGGTAAGGGGATTGATTATGATCCTATGGCATGTCATATTCCTGAAGGCATTATTCATGTTCCTGATTGGGATAAAGGCTGTATACAAGTTGCTAGAAAATATGATGGACTCATTAGAGATGTAGCTAGCGCTATTTATAAATCATTAGCTAAAACACCTTTTTCTGAAAATAATGGTTATCAGTATGAATTAGAGGACTTATTGCATATAGAGATTATTGATGAACAAAAAATGAAAGCACTTATGTCCCAAGTTAAAAATTGCACTATAGATCAAGATCGTTTATGTAAGTTGATTTCACATAAAGAATCTCTTTATTTACTTAATACAGAAACAGTACAAGATATTTTACCAAGAATTTTTATGGGGATTGGAATGGCAATGCTTCCTAGGATTGTAACTCCTAATGTTCAAGAGGAAGGAGATAGGACTTATCATGTTCAAGATTTTGTAAATCCTTATTTTGTAAACTTAATGTTATATGCATTTAATATTGCAACAATATCTAAACTAAATATAGAGATAGGACACAATGATTGGGTTCCTAGTAGGGGATCTTGTAAATTAAATAATGGGCCTTATTTAGAAGCTATAGGATTATTTCATCAAATGAGAACTCCTATGGATGTTTATCCAAAAGAATATACAAAGCCTAAGGCAGCACCACAACCTTAATATAGTTTTTAGAATTCTATCTTTCATGAAAGAAATCGAAGTAAAAGCAAAGGTTAAGGATAAAGAATTAATTTTATCAAAATTAAAAGAGATGAATATTGAATTGCAAGATCCTATAACTCAAAAAGATATAGTATTTATTCCAAAACAATTTGAAGGAAAACCTCCACTTGGAACAAATGTGTTAAGAATAAGAGATCAAGATGGCAAGCTTACTTTTACTCTAAAACAGCCTCAAAAAAATGAATTAGATTGTATTGAAAAAGAAATCACATTAGACAATGCTCAACAAATGCATGATATTATCATTATGCTAGGCTTTAAAGTATATGCAGAGTTTTCTAAAACAAGAAGAAAAGCAAAGTATAATGGTTTAGAGATTTGCTTGGATGAAGTTTCTGGACTAGGAAGTTTTATTGAAGTTGAGAGATTAGCAGAGGAAGGAGATGCTGAAAAAATCCAAGAAGAATTATTTGCTTTTTTAATGAAGTTAGGAGTTTCTAAAGAAGATCAAGTTATGAAAGGGTATGATACTTTGGTTTATTTGAAGAATAATGGATAGTTTTGTCGTCTATATTTATTTCAGTTAAATATTTAAATGGTGAAGGCTTTATTATCACTAGTTTTTTTACTGATAGGATAAAATGAAAGAAAACTTAAATATATATTATGATGAAGAAGGAGACTTTCTTGAGATTAATGTAGGTAAAAGTAGAAGTGGTTCTTTTAAGAATATGGGTGATGGTATCTTTGAACGTACAGATAGATCTAAAAAAGTAAAAGGTATTGCTATCCATGGATTTAAGAAAAGAGGTAAAGGATTAAAGGAGTTTAACGTATCGATTCCTGTAAAGGTTGAGCTACAAAGTAAAGTGGATTAGTACTAAAATCGGCTTTTATTTATGAATTTCGTACCATACTTTCTATAAAATATAAAGATTTAAAAGTAAAATCATAATTATTTTTTGAATGTCTTATAAGAAAACTACTGTGCAGAAGGAGTTAAGTAAAACTTCATATGAGACTAGGTCTGGCAGCACCCAAGTATTGGCTGCAGTTGAAACCTTTTCAACAGCTTCTACTATAGGGGAATTAGTTGATGGTGAGATTAAGGTATTAACTCCTGAAGAGGCTACTCATTTTGATGTGTATACAAGTTTAAATCCTCATGATTTATTAAATTCTTTGGTAAATATTAGTAGTTATAGTTGGATTGGTCTTCCAGACTCTTTGTTTAAAGATATGGTTGGTAAATTAGAAAAAGGAGAAAAAGTTAAAGTTCCTGAAGGTGAACCTGATTTTGCCTTTTTCTATGATTTACAAGCTGGTACAAAAACTTCAGGGAGGCTTTTAAGTACAAAAGGATTTTATGTAGATGTTGGAAGAGTTCCTTTAAAATCAACTGGTTCTTTTAAAATTAAACCATCAAGGGGAGATCCTTATGATATTCATACACATAGAGTTGATATGCCTGGGAGAGTGAGAATAGGAATTGCAGATCTTGAAGAAGCGTCTGAATGTAATTTTGGTTTTCAACCTCAGAGTTTAATTAGGTTTTATGCAAATGATATCAGAGTTTTAGATGATCTTAAACCCTTATCTCAAATGCTGCAATCAGATGAGAATGGGGCATCAGATATAGGTAGACAGGATCTTATTGTTCTAAATGCAACTCATACTCTTGGATATTTTGCTATGAGAAATAGGTATGGTCAAACTAAAAGATACTGTGTTCATTTTGAAGATGCTCCTAAGGGGAAGAATTTTTCTTAACAACACACTTATCTCCTTGTTTAATTTTAAATTTTTCAGAAAAAGATCCTAAATTAATAGCTGCTTCAATTCTGCCATAATCATCTTTCATAATTAAATGCTTTCCTTTATCAACTTCTCCAAATGTTGAAACAACAGGACATTCAATAGTTTTTTCATTGAATTCTAAGATTATTTTTTCATTCGGATTAAATTGATCCCATAAAGCATAGGAAATATTCAAATGAATAGAACCAAATTTGTTAATATGAATAACTTCACTTTGAATTTGATCATCAGCTATAATTGCGTCTTCATAAGGAGCTTTAACTAAATCTTCAAATTTTAATTCTTCTCCGAGTTCTTCAATTTTTACTCCAGTGCTTAAATGTGCAGCAGCAGGAGTAAATACATCTCTGCCATGAAAAATTGGAGAAACAGGGAGCTTTTGATATTTTGGATTCTCTAATGCAACTACTTTATCACATCCACCTAAAATTCTTGTAGCTGGAATTAAAACTCCATTATCAGGACCAACAAGAACATCTCCTCTCTTTGTTTTAATTGCAATTCCTTTTCTTTTTGTCCCAACTCCAGGATCAACAACACATACATGGAAACCAATTGGTAAGTGAATAGTTGTTTCCATTGTTCTAGCACCTGATTGAATATCAAAATCAGCTATACCATGCATTAAATCAATAACATTAGCATTAGGATTAATTTGTAAAGCTACACCGTGCATATTTCCTATTCCTTGGGTTTGCACACCAAAGTCTGATGTTAGTGATATTAAAGGTTTTTTCATGAAAAATGAAATGATGTAATCTTATATAAATATATTGTAAAAAGACTAAAAGTTTTTATATTGTAAGTTAATCTCTATTGTAATGCCTGATTCAGATTTTTTAGATCATAAAGGTAGGAAAAGGATTGTTATAACAGGACTAGGGCCTGTGAGTTCTATTGGAATTGGGATTGATGAATATTTTGATGGACTTGCTACTGGTAAAAACGGAGTTTCTTTATTAGAAGGAAAAGAATTTGATGCTATGGAACATCCTGAGAGAGATAGATTAGTTGCAGCACAAATAAAAGATTTTGATATTGATAATTATTTAAAAATACCAAAAATAAAAAGAAGAAGTGATAGGTTTTCTCAATTTGCACTTGTTGGAGCGTATCATGCTTTAAGTAATGCTAATTTACTTAATGATGAAGATAAATATTCATTAAGATCATATTTAGCTGGAGTTTTTTTAGGAGTTGGAATTGGTGGTGAAACAACTGTTGAGACTAATCATATTCAAATGTTAGAGAAGGGGTTTAAAGGTGTTTCTCCATTTTTGATATCTAATGTTATGAGTAATGCAGCTCCAGGAAATATTAGTATTGAATTTGGAATTAATGGTCCTGCTCAATCAATAGCGACTGCGTGTGCTACATCTAGTTACGCAACAGTAGATGCAATTAGAGCAATTAGATCTGGAGATATTGATGTTGCTATAACTGGGGGTGTTGATGCATGTATTACACCTTTAGTATATTCAGGTTTTATCACTAATCACGCTTTATCTGAATTTGGGCCAACAAGACCTTTTGATAAAGAAAGGGATGGTTTTGTTATTGGAGAAGGTGCTGGAATATATATAATTGAGTCTTTAGAACACGCTTTTCAAAGAGATGCTCCTATTTTAGCAGAAATAGTAGGTTATGGATTAACAAGTGATGGAAAACATATAACAAATATAGCATCATCTGGAATAAATTATGCAATGGTTTTAGCCATGAATGAAGGTGATATATCTAAATGTAAAATTGATTATATTAATGCTCATGGGACATCTACTCCTAATAATGATAAATCTGAATCTTTTGAAATTGAAAGTTTATTTACAGATTATTTAGATCAAATATTTGTTTCATCAACTAAATCCCAAATAGGTCATACTGTAGCTGCTGCTGGAGGATTAGAAACTATTGCATGTGTTTGGGCTATTCTAAATAATCAAGTTCCTCCAAATCTTAATTATAAAACTCCTGATCCTGAGATTAATGTTAGAGTTCCTACAACCATACATACTCCTCATGAAATTAAAGTAGTATTAAATAATTCTCTTGGCTTTGGAGGGCATAATGCTTGTTTAGCAATTAAACAATATAAACCTTAAATTGAAAGTATTCTTTTATTATATAAATTATAAACTACATGTTCGAATTAATACATAGCACTTATATAGAAATTATACTTTTCTCGTCTTATTGGGGATCAAAAAAAGATATTGGTGATAGAAGATGAGCCTAATATTTCTAAACTTATTTCTTTTATTTTAGAGAATAATGGTTATGAGGTTCTGCAAGCATATATAGGATTGGAAGGAATTGAAATGGCTAAAAAAGAACTTCCTAAAATGATAATTCTAGATGTTATGATGCCGAAGATGGATGGGTTTGAAGTTGCTCAAGAATTGAAAAAAGAGGAATTAACTAAAGATATACCAATCTTAATGTTAAGTAGTGCTGCACAGTATAGAGACAAAGTAAAGGGTCTAGAATCTGGTGCAATGGATTACCTCACAAAGCCTTTTGACAAAGACGAACTCCTCTCAAAAATCAATGAATATATCAAATAGTGTTCTTCATGAAAGAAACCTTACCATCTTAATAGAAATAGCTAGAGTTATTAATACAAAATATGATTTAGATAGCATTCTTAAATATTTGGTTAATATTTTAATTCAAGAATCTGGATATGATGTCTGTTCAATTTTGCTGAGAGAAGGAGATATTTTGGTTAACAAAGCAGGTTATGGAATTTCTCAAGAAGAATTAAAAAAAATTAGATTAAAAACTGGAGAAGGAATTGTTGGACACGTTGCTGCAACAGGTGATTCTATATTAATTAAAGACACTAGTAAAGATCCTCGATATGTTCATTTTTGTCATGATGCAAAATATTTAAGTGAAGTAGCGGTTCCTATTATGATTGAAAAAGAACTTATAGGAGTTTTAAATGTAGAAAATAAAAAAGCTAATTCATTTAACGAGGAAGATTTATTTTTTTTGAAGGGTGTTGCAGACCAAGCTGCTGCTGCTATCAATAATGCAAAGATCACAGAGTCGCTAGACCAATTTAATAAACGATTGTTAAAATTATATGAAACATCTAAAGAAATTAATGCAAGTTTAGATGTTGATTCTATTCTGAAAAAAATTGTAAGTGATGTTGCAGAATCATTAAAATGTGAGATGGTTAGTTTTCTCTATCTTAAAAAGGGTTACCTTGTATGAGGTCAAACTATTGGTGGTAATGAAGAACACTTGAGAAAAAATCCAATTCCTTTAGGAAATGGTGTAACAGGAACTGTAGCTAAAACAGGAATTCCTGAGATTGTGGGGGATATTACTCAAGATACTAGATATATTCCTCATAAAAGGGATGGATCTTCTATTCTATATGCTCCTATAAAATCAGAGATTTGTGTTCCTATAAAATATAAAAATAAAATTATAGGTGTGTTAAATGCAGAAAGTGATCATTTGAATCATTTTACTCATCATGACCTTAATTTTTTATCTGCATTAGCAGATCAATCAGGTATTGCAATTCAGAATGCATTATTTTATGAACGAATTGAAAATTTTAACGAAGAATTGAGAAATAAAATTGATACTGCAACAAGTAAATTAAGAAATGCTAATGTTGAACTACAAAGATTAAATAAAATTAAATCTGATTTTGTTTCTATAGTTTCTCATGAGTTAAGAACTCCTATGACTAGTATAGTTGGTTATGTTTCTTTATTGGCTGATGAGGAAGTTGGACCTATTACACCAGAACAAAAAGAATTTTTAGAGATTGTAAAAGAAGAAAGTAATAGGTTAACGAGATTAATAAGTGATTTATTAGATATCTCTAAAATAGAATCTGGTAAAATGAATGTTGAATTAGATGATGTGGATCTTACTCAATTTTTAATGAAGTATCAAAATAAAATTAAGGATATGACTAAAGAAAAGCAACTTAATTTTAATTTTGAAGGGCCTGCGAATAGTATTATTATAAAAGGCAATCTAGATAAAATTGATCAAATTCTTACAAATTTAGTTTCAAATGCTATTAAATTTTCAGAACAAAATAAAAACTTAAAATTAAGATTACATGAAAATATAAATCATGTGCAATTGGATGTTATTGATGAAGGTATGGGAATTTTACCAGAACAAGCAGAAAAAATCTTTGATAAGTTTCACCAAGTTGATAGTGAATTTACTAGGTCTATTGGAGGAACAGGATTAGGATTAGCTATCTCTAAACATTTAGTTGAGTCTCATGGTGGAAAAATATGGGTTAATTCTACGATTGGAGAAGGTTCTACATTTAGTTTTACGTTGATGAAAGCAGACTTAAAAGCTGATCAATTAGTTTCTCAGGTTCAGACTCAAAAATAACTTTAGGTCCTGGTTTATTTGCTGCTTTTATAGTATCTTTAATAACTTTATCAGCTATTCCTCCAGTTCCTGTTAAGACTCCTATGGGTTTTCCAATATCATACATATTTGTAAATTCATTCATTGTGCCTATACGTCCACCTATAATAATGGCAGCATCAACAAAAGCAGCTGTGGAGACGTTTCTATACTTTGTTAAAACCATATGTTCATTTGCATACTCATACTCTTTTGGAACAAAAAATATTTCATCAAATTCCTCATAAGGGAGGTTTTTTTCTTTTTGTTCTACCAATGAGATAGCAGGGGCAAATCCAATACATTTTCCATTATTTTCTTTTGCTTTTTTCACAGCTTCAAAAGGTAGTCCAGTTGAAGCTCCTGTTACAATGGTATTTCCTTTTTCTGCTAAAAGTTTTCCAATTAATTTAGCTTTTTGAATAGAATCATCTTTAATATCTCCTGATGCTGATCCGTATATTGCTATTTTCATAATAAAAAGATTAATAGCAGTATTTATAATTCTTGTTATGTTGTTTAAAAACACATAATTTAAATATATTAATCTATTACTATCTATTTATGTCACAAGAATGTCATGAATGCTCAGACTATGTTGATCAGCGTTATCCTCTTATTCATGGAGTAATTCATGATCCTGATAGAAATAGAACAGCTGTTTCTCGTCCAAGAAATTCTTTTAGTTTATGTGACAATCATTTTGATCCATTAAAAAAATTACTGGCAGATTATCATGATGAGGTTATGGGTTGTGTTGGTTTTGCCATATTAATGAGAAATGGTTTAATGGCGTCAAATCCTCATATTGGAGGTAGAGTTCAAATTGGCACTGGGAAATATGACTCTAGTATTCAATATGTTTCTTTAGATAATGTAAAAAGAGTAATTCCAATTACATATAGAGATATTGTAAGATCACCTGGTTGGCATATGTTTGATCCAAATATTCCAATTGATGAAAAGGGGATTCAAAAAATACAATCTGCACAATGGGTTGATGGTTTTCTTAACTTAAATTTTCCTAGTTTAAGGAATTAATTGAATTTAAGATGTTTTACCTCTTTAAAGCTGAATTCATTCTAAAACAGGAAAAAGCCTTTCGAAACCTTTATATATACAATTACTTCTTGAATAATGATGGATAGGATATTGAACAAATTAAATATGGTTATTCAATTGATTAGTTCTACTACTTTTACTGCTACGACATGCTAAACCATGTCATTGTCCCAAAAAGCTTTTATACCCTTATAAAAACTTCTTAGATAGAATGACAATAACAATCACTTTAAACGGAAAATCGAAAAAAGTTGAGAAAAATGTTACTGTTCAAGATATTGTTAAAAAGGATTTTCCAGATAAAGAAAATGAGATTATTGCAGCTAAAATTGATAATCAAGTAGTTGATTTATCAACAAAACTTACTAAAGATAGTAAAGTTGAGTTATTGACTTTTAAAGATGAAGAAGGCAAAGAAGTTTTTTGGCATTCTGCAAGTCATTTAATGACTCAGGCAGTTTTGAGAGTATTTAAAGATCAAAATGTTGAACTAGGGGTAGGATTTCCTATTGAAGATGGTTTTTACCAAGATTATGGGATGAAACCTATTGAACCTAGTGTTCTTAAGAAAATTCAAAAGGAAATGAAAAAAATTGTTAGTGAAAAGTTTGAAATTAAACATAGAATTATCTCTAAAAAAGAAGCTCTTGAATACTATAAGAAAGATCCTCTAAAGATTGAACTTACAAATGATGTTCCAGGAGATAAAGTAAGTATGTATTCTCAAGGAGAGTTTGATAACTTATGTAAAGGTCCACATTTGCCCAATACAAGTTTTCTTAAAGCATTCAGACTAACTAAGGTAGCAGGAGCTTATTGGAGAGGAGATGCAAAGAAAAAACAACTCCAAAGAATATATGGTATTGCGTTTCCTGATAAAGATCAACTTAAAGATTATTTGCATAAAGTAGAAGAAGCTAAAAAAAGAGATCATAGAATCCTTGGTAAAAAATTAGATTTATTCAGTTTTAATGATGTTTCTCCAGGGAGCCCATTTTTTCATCCTAAAGGGGCTCATATTTACATTGCATTACAAAATTTTTTAAGATCATTGTATAAAGATTGGGGATATCAAGAAGTGATTACACCATTAATATATCATAAAGACATTTGGGAAACATCAGGGCATTGGAAACATTATAAAGATGATATGTTTATTTTTAAAATGGATCATCAAGATGCTTCTTTAAAGCCAATGAACTGCCCCTCTCATATTTTAATCTATAAAACTCAAATTAGAAGTTATCATGATTTGCCTATGCGTATAACTGATTTTGCTCCTTTACATAGGAATGAGTTAAGAGGAGTGTTAGGTGGATTAAATAGGGTAAGAAAGTTTTCCCAAGATGATTGCCATGTTTTTTGTACTCCTGATCAAATTAAAGATGAGATTCAATCCCATATAGAACATGTGAGGTTTATTTATGAAAAAATATTTGGTTTTGAGTTTTCTGTTGAGCTTAGTACAAGACCTGAAAAATCTATGGGTAGTAAAGAAGAATGGGATCAAGCAGAGGAGACTCTAAAAAAAGCAATTGAAGCTTGTAAAATGAAATATGATATTAATGAAGGAGATGGTGCATTTTATGGTCCTAAAATCGATTTT
>CEQE01143432.1_pt1 | contig 15149 bp, 13 predicted proteins | sample 356201 | NCBI WGS metagenome assembly CEQE01 (sample SAMEA2619970, study PRJEB7988) | marine metagenome | biome: marine biome (ENVO:00000447); feature: mesopelagic zone (ENVO:00000213) & marine oxygen minimum zone (ENVO:01000065); material: "saline water (ENVO:00002010), including plankton...
GATAAGGATTTACAGCCGCTTATCGCCATGTCGGCTAGGTTTCAGGGATTTTTCCCTGCCGTCAACGCGTTTAAAGATGCCGGCTATATTCGCTCCGGCGATGCGGCTATGGCGAAATTGGTTTTGGGCGTGTTGTCGAAACGTGATCGCAAGGGAGTTCGCAGTATTTCTCTGCCGCTGACTTTGCAAGATGGTCAATTGTCCGCTGGACCCGTGCCGTTGATGGCGATACCGGCGATTGATTGGGGCGAAGACCCACCGCCGCCGGAAGGCATCCGCAGGCTTGGTCAATAGCCAAGTAAAAATTTAGGCGCATAACCTAATCGTACATTTTTTCCTGTTTGGCTTCGATCACGCCGCGCCGTACTTCTTGCGTGCGTGAGAACAGCTCGAATAGTGTATCGCCTTCGCCCCAGCGGATAGCACGCTGCAATGCGGTGATATCTTCACTAAATCTTTGCAGCATTTCCAATACGGCATCGCGATTGTTGAGAAAGACATCCCGCCACATGGTTGGGTCGGAAGCGGCGATACGGGTAAAATCCCGGAAACCACCGGCCGAAAATTTAATCACTTCATTGCGCAACGTTTTCTCAAGATCAGTTGCCGTACCAACGATCGTATAAGCGATTAAATGCGGCAGGTGAGAAGTCATGGCCATCACCAAATCGTGGTGATTGGCGTCCATTATCTCGACATCTGATCCAGCCGCCTCCCAAAACGCAATGACGGCTTCGACAGATTTCTCATCGGTGCCTGGTGGTGGTGTCAATATGCACCACCGATCTTCAAATAATTCCGGGAAGCCTGCTTCAGGACCGGAATGCTCAGTACCTGCAACCGGATGGGCCGGGATCAAATGAACGCCTTCGGGGATATACGGGCCAAGATCACGGACCACGGCTTGTTTGACCGAGCCCACATCGCTGACAATTGCACCCGGTTTTAAACCCGGTGCGATGGCCTCGATAATTTCTTCATAGACGCCAATCGGTGCGCAGATGATAACCAAATCGGCATCTTTTACCGCGGCCTGCTGATCGAGCGAAACGCTATCGGCAAAGCCAAGCTCAATCGCTTTGTCGAGGCTTTCCTGAGTGCGTGCGGAAACGGAAATATGCCCGACCAAGTTGTCCCGTTTGGCGACGCGCGCGATAGATGAGCCGATCAGCCCAACGCCGATCAGTGCAAGACGCTCAAATATGGGTGCAGATTTTTTCTTGGCCATCTTAATCACTCACAAATTCGGCTAGTGTATCGACGACGAATTTCATTTCATCTTCGAGGCCGATTGATATCCGCAAGGCGTCGGGGAGGCCATAGCCACCCATGCGGCGCACAATGATACCTTTGGATTTTAAAAAGACATCGGCCGATTCAGCGGTCGCATTTTTGCCTTGGTCCTCCGGAAAGCGAACCAAAATAAAATTGCAGACACTATCGGGCACTTCCAGACCAAGGGCGCGGATGTTTTCGATTGTCCAGGCGAGCCACTTTTTATTGTGCTCCTGAGACATCTTCAAAAATTCATCGTCTTGGATGGCAGCGACGCCGGCGACCATTGCCGGGTAGGAGACATTAAACGGGCTCCGCATCCGGTTGAGGATATCAATCACCGCATCCGGCGCATAGCCCCAGCCAAGACGAATGCCACCCATGCCGTAAATTTTCGAAAATGTCCGCAGCATCACGACATTGTCGTTAGCGGTGACAAACTCCGTCCCGTCGGAATAATCCTCGGCTTCGACAAATTCAGCGTAAGCTGAATCCAATACCAGCAGCACCTCTTCGGGCAGGCCTTCGATTAAGCGGGCAACTTCGCTGGTTGAAATATAGGTGCCGGTAGGATTGTTTGGATTAGCGACAAACAGCAATTTAGTTTTCTCGGTCACATGTGCCAAAAGCTGATCGACATCGACTGTGATGCCGTTTTCAGGCGCCGCGACGATGTTTGCGCCAACGGTCAGGCCATAAATCGGATACATCGCAAAGCCGTGCGCTGAATATAGGATTTCATCACCGGGACCGGCATAAGAGCGGCACAGCAGACTGATCAATTCGTCGGAGCCGGCGCCACAAATAAGTTTCTCTTTCGGCAAGCTATTCTTATCAGCTAACAGATCGCGCAATTCGTTGCAGTCGCCATCAGGATAGCGGTGGAAATCACTGCCGATAGCATTCACTGCCTCCAGTGTTTTTGGACTTGGGCCAAAGGCGCCTTCATTGGAGGCGAGTTTTAACACCCGGTCAACGCCGGTAATTTCTGATTCGCCGCCAATATACGGGGCGATTTTTTCTAAACCGGCAAGCGGTTGGGGAGAAGCCATAGTCAGTCTTTCATTACTTTAAACGTGGTTTTAGGTTTTACTCGGCGCTAACGCTTCAGTGCTAATTGGCACGGCGTAGCCGCCAAGTACAGTTGCTTGATTAAAATACTCGCCAAAGCCTTCTGATAATCGCAGCAGACTGGCATCTTCCGGTGTGAAATAGCCATCAATTCTTAGCAGCGATAGCCATCTTTCTGGCATTTGGTCATCGTGCCATTGGGCGGTGACTGAACCGGTCAACCCGATTTCTGCGATCCTGGCATCAATTCTCGTATTGGGCACGCCTTCCGACAGGTCAAGTCCAATATAGGTGCAATCCAATCCCGAAGGATCCATGTCACTTTTGGCTATCACCAAGGAATTAAGCGCCTGGCCGCCTGATCTGCTCCCCGTTTTATTTGCTGTGCCGCCTGGCGCGGCAAAGGGTAGCCGGGAAATAATGCGTGGCGGAATTGAACCACCGGTATTGCCCAACATCTGACCTTGTATCGCCAAGTGCCGCCACCAGGGGTCATCCTCCTGGCGGCCCGGCACCGGGAGAACACCGATCGAGCATTCGTCCTCGATAACAGCTTCGATAACCCGGCGTTGTGAAGGGTAGCCAATCATTGGTGTAAAAGTGCCGTAATGCCCGCGAGCGGCGGCGAAGTAACCCCAGCTATTTTCATCAGCGTCTTCACTGCCATTTTCCGGCACATATACGCCAACCGAAAAGGCGCCCTGCGCTTGCAACGAAGCGCTTAAGATTTCCCGCCAAATTCGAATAAGTTCGGGTTTCGGGAAATGTCCCTTATGGCGTTCGATCAAGGCGCGCAGAATTTGTGCCTCACGGCCCGGTTTTAACTTTACCTCGTCATCCTGCTTAACCTTCCTAACTTCGAGCGAGACTTCCGCTCGGCGCGTTAACAGGCTCTGAATCTCAACATCAATTATATCGAGTTCATCACGCAGGGATTTTAATTGATTGTCAGACATCACTTAATCGAGTTCCACCATCGCCAAAATTCATTTACTCTCAATCGAGTAGGCGACAGTGATAGTCTGCCGAAGCGGTAAAATCAAAGAAAAGATTGACAGATTGGCGCTTGATTCATAGCTATGGGGCTAATTTTACCCGGTCTTTACCTATTTTTGCGAAATTTGAGAAAAATAGCTTAAAACCGATTACGTAAAGCCAGAAAAATGAATGAACAAACAAGCGGCCAAATAGACGAGGGTGGCGCACCATCGGTGAGCGACCAAGAGGTCGGCAAGCAAGTTAGGCTTGGCGTCGATAAGCCGTTGCGTCTGGATTGTGGTGTCGAGCTGGCTAATTATTCGGTCGCCTATCAATCTTACGGCGAACTGAATGCCGATAAGACAAATGCCATCCTGGTCTGTCATGCGTTAAGTGGTGATCAATTTGTCTCGGGCATCAACCCGGTGACGGGCAAGGAGGGCTGGTGGGATTTGGTGATCGGCCCGGGCAAGCTCATCGACACCAATCGATTTTACGTCATATGTCCAAATATTCTTGGCGGTTGTATGGGGACGATCGGTCCGAAGGAAATCAATCCTGAAACCGGCCAGCCATGGGGGCTCGATTTTCCGGTTATTACGGTTTCCGATATGGTGCGGGTCCAGGCGTTGCTCTTGGATCACCTAGGCATCAAAAAATTGTTTTGTGCGCTTGGCGGCTCGATGGGTGGTATGCAGGTGCTGGAATGGGCGGCAGCTTATCCTGAGCGCGTGTTTGCGGCTGTCCCGATTGCGACCGCACCCCATCATTCAGCCCAAAACATCGCCTTTCATGAGACCGGCCGCCAGGCCATCATGGCTGATCCGGATTGGCATAGCGGCAATTATCTCAACCACGATAGCCGGCCTCACCGGGGGCTGGCGATTGCCCGGATGATTGCTCATATTACTTATCTGTCGGAACCAGCGTTGCAGAATAAATTTGGCCGCCGATTGCAGGACCGCGATGCCATCTCCTTTGGCTTTGATGCAGATTTTCAGGTTGAAAGTTATTTACGTCACCAAGGCAGCACCTTTGTTGACCGGTTTGACGCCAACTCCTATCTCTATATCACGCGGGCGATGGATTATTTTGACCTTGCCGAGCGCCATGGCGGCGGCGTCTTGGCCGAAGCATTTCGCGGTGTTGATACTCGTTTTTGCGTCATCTCGTTTACCAGCGATTGGCTGTACCAAACCGCAGAGAGCCGTGCCATCGTAAAGGCGCTGAACGCGGTGGCGGCTAATGTCAGCTTTGCCGAAATTGAATCCGACAAAGGCCATGATGCGTTTCTGCTTGAGGAACCCGAATTTTGGAAGGTACTTTCGGGTTTCATCGAAGGTGCCGCGGAACGCTACGGGTTGGTCGGCACATGATGACTGATACACAAAAACGGGCAATCCGCGTTGATCTCCAATTGATTGCTGAAATGGTCGAGCCGGGCAGCCGTTTGCTAGACGTTGGTTGCGGTGATGGTGCCTTATTGGATTATCTTCATCACGATAAACAAGTGGATGGCCGCGGTATCGAATTGAGTGCCGAAGGTGTGAACGCCTGCGTCTCTGCCGGCCTGTCGGTGATCCAAGGCGATGCGGATCAAGATCTTGACGATTATCCGGATCAAGCGTTCGATTACGTCGTGCTTGGACAGACCCTGCAGGCGACACGTGAGCCCCACAATGTTTTGGCTAATCTTGTGCGCATCGGCAAACGGGCGGTCTTGTCCTTTCCAAATTTCGGCTATTGGCGGGTACGTACCGGACTATTGTTTGGTGGTAAAATGCCGCGCACAAACTCGCTGTCTTATGATTGGTATGACACGCCCAACATTCATTTTTGCACGATCCGGGATTTTGTTAATCTCTGTGGTAAAATGGGCATAACCATCGAACGCGGCATTGCGCTTGATCATAAAGGTGGTGAACGCGGCATTGGGTCGGGTATGCGTTTTGCTAATCTGATTGGCGAGCAGGCCGTGTTTCTGCTGCGTAAATCTTAAATATTACGGCCGTTTTTTATTGCCAATGAATTACTGATTGGGAACAGTTGCATAACCGCGCCGGCGTGACGCTTCCAGCGTTGGGGTCGCCGCATAAATCTGCTTGCTGGCTTCAATCGATACGACGCCACCAACCGCGCCGCCAAACATTTTGAGCCACCGTTGACCAATATTTTCCCACACCGGCGCCGAGGACATCACCATGCGCGACCGGCTCGGCGGCACGTAAAGTGCGGCGCGTTTGGCAATCGGCGTAAACATGGTGTCGCGTAGCAGCCGGGTGAGCTGTGATTGGCTATAAGGCCGGCCATAACCAAACGGCGTGCGCTCCAGCCGGGCCCAGATGCCGCCGCGGTTGGGGGCGATGACGATAACCCGGCCGCTGCCGGAAAGGACGCGCCAAATTTCCCGCATCATCGGCCGGATCGCTTCACTGCATTCGACCGCATGGATTAACACCACCCGGTCGATCGAAAGATCAGGCAAGGGCAGTTCGGCCTCATCGGTGAGAATGGTTTGGCCGGGCCCTTCATTGGGCCAATGAAGCACCCCTTGTGAGGCGGGCATGGCGGCAATCACGCGGCTGGCTTCGCCCCGAAAGGCATTGAGGTAGGGCGTTGGAAAGCCGATGCCGAGCACGCTCATTCCCTCTACGTCTGGCCAGGTTTCGCGAAGATGGCGCCCGATTATGCGCCGCGCCACCCGGCCCAACGGGTCGGCATAAAATTCCTGGAGATCAACGACATCTAACCACATAGATGTAATATGTTCTAATTTAAGACTTTTTTCCAGTTTTGATGTGCCAAACCATCTCGTAAGCCGATAATTAGGCGATAATTGGCAAATGAATTCTCGATACTTGACTTCCAGTACCCAACCTAGGGAATTCCCCAGGTTTTGAAGGAAGTTTCCCGGCCAATAAGTAATATTTTGCGCAATCTCGACTTCGTTATGAAAATGCTATTGAAATTTATCATTCACACACAATCTAAGACTTAGCCCAATTTACGATGTCTATCGACTGATAAAGTTTACCATGACCCACGAAATGCCAAAAAAATCAAACAATCGTCCAACTGAAACCGATATATATGTCGGTGATCGAATCCGCGAGCGCCGCATTATGATGGGGATGAGCCAGCAGGATATCGCCGATCTTATTGGTGTTACCTACCAGCAGGCCCATAAATATGAGCGTGGTAAAAACCGTATTTCGGCCAGCCGCCTTTATGATATTGCGCATGTTTTGCAGGTGCCGGTGAGTTATTTCTTTGAGGAGATGGGGCATGGTGCAAATAATAATGTTAAAATTGCTCCAGCGCAGCGCATGTGCTTGGAACTGGCGCGAAACTTCATGAGCATCCAGGATAAATCACAACAGGAAGCGCTGAGCCAGATGGCGCGGGTCCTGGCGGAAGATCCTCAGCTGCGGTCAGCCTAGATTTCAATACCTAGTCGATTTCTCTAAACGCCCGAAAACCGATAAAATAGCTGAAAACACGTGTGTCGTTGCGCACGCGTGATGCAGATCGGGAAACCCGCGACAAATAATACCACGCGCCGCCTTTAACGACTTTGCTCATGCATTTCTTGGTGATGAGAGGCGAACCATCAGTCGGCAGGTTCTTGTGGCTTTTGGTCCAGCAATCACTGACATGTTCTAAAACATTGCCATGGACATCATAGAGACCCCAGGCATTGGGCTTAAACTGGCCGACCGGGGCGGATTTGATACCGCTCCATTCGGTACCGCAGCCGCGACAATTGGCGCCGCCTGAGAGCATTTGATCGCCCCACCAAAATTCGGATTTTGAACCTGCCCGAGCGGCATATTCCCATTCAGCCTCGGAGGGTAGGCGATAGGTATGACCGGTTTTTTTGGTTAGCCAAGCCATATATTCGTCGACATCCTTGGGTAAGACATTCATCACCGGACGTCTGCCCCGGCCCCAATCGCGATCAAATACATTCTTCGAACAGCCACCAGCCGCGTGACAGGCATCCCACTCATTGAAGGTAATTTCGTAACGGCTGACCGCTAATGGCTTGGCAATCGTGATTTTTGTCACCGGCCGTTCGCGCTTTTTGCCTTTGGCCGAACCCATGATAAACGAGCCGGCCGGTATAACCGTCATCTCCGGACAGGCCGGGCAGTCTTTAAAAATATCACCGGGTTTGGATTTTCCCGCAGCCAATGCAGTACCGCTACTGAATACAAATGCGGCAACAAAAAATAGCGCCGCGCAGATTGAAGGTATTTTTTTCATCTGCCCAGAATAAAGAAAACCGCCCGCATTATCACCAAGAAAATGTAATGAGGCGGTTTCTTAAATAAAAAGGCAATTTATTCGACCGTCCAGGTAGGCCCGCTTCTCAGCATTTCATTTAGGTCCGGTTTGGGATAGGCTTCCTTTTCGGCATCAACCTGAGCATGAACGGCAGCTTCGTAAGTTTCAGCCGGATCGCAATACAGCACCCCAATCGCAACCGGAAAGACCGGCGATTCCATTTGAGCCAGCAATGTCGCAAGACTTTTATTGGTTTCATCATGCACCAGAATGTCGGCTTCGGTGATACGGTTTTCGCCAATTGTAACAATTTCCAACTCGATTATACCGGGCCTCATACGTATGCCTTTGTCGCGATCGGTGCCAAAAATCAGCGGTTTGCCGTGTTCGACCAGAATTTGACGGTCAGCGGCGACATCCTTGGCGGTAAAGTGATCATAAACCCCATCATTATAGACAATGCAGTTCTGGAACACTTCGACAAATGAAGCCCCTTTATGGGCATGGGCGCGTTTGAAAACTTCCGGTAGATGTTTAGGCAGCGCATCAATGCCGCGGGCGACAAACCGGGCACCACAACCAAGCGCAAATTCGGTGGCTGATAGCGGGCTGTCAATTGAACCCTGTGGTGTCGATGGAGAGCGTGTACCAACTTTCGAAGTTGGTGAAAACTGACCCTTGGTGAGGCCATAAATTTCGTTATTGAACAGAATATATTGCAAATCGACATTGCGGCGTAAGACATGCATCAAGTGATTGCCGCCAATCGAAAGGGCATCACCGTCACCTGAAATAACCCAGATATCGAGATCAGGATTGGCCAGCTTGGTCCCCGTGGCAATTGAAGCGGCGCGGCCATGAATGGTGTGAAAGCCGTAGGTCGCCATGTAATAGGGAAAACGCGAGGCACAGCCAATTCCCGAAATAAAGGCGGTTTTTTCCAACGGTGCCTGAATATCGGCCAAGGCTTTCTGCATGGCGCGAACAATTGAGTAGTCACCGCAGCCAGGGCACCAGCGAACTTCCTGATCTGATGCGTAATCTTTGACGGTTAATTTTTCCGGAGGTGTTGCTACGTTCATAATGTTATTTCCCCAAAATCTCGCGGATGGCCTCTTCAACTTCCGAGACCTTGAACGGTTGTCCTGATGTTTTGCTAAGTCCTTGCGCATCAACCAGATATTCGCTGCGCAGGACAGTTATCAATTGGCCCGTATTCATTTCGGCAACGATCACTTTTTTGAATTTCTTCAACAGTGATCCGAGATTTTTCGGTAGCGGCCAAATGTGACGAATGTGGATATGTGATACTTTATGGCCGTCTGCCTGGACCTTCTGCACGGCCCGGGTGATGGGCCCAAAAGTCGAACCCCAGCCAACCACGGCGACATCGCCTTTGGCATCGCCCCGCGTCACTTCCTGGTTCGGAATATCTCCGGCAATGCGATCAATTTTATCTTTGCGAACGTCCGTCATTTTTTGGTGATTGGCGGCTTCATAGGAAAGGTTGCCGGTTTCGTAAGACTTTTCGATGCCGCCGATGCGGTGTTCCAGCCCCGGCGTTCCCGGTACCGGCCAGTTGCGGGCCAGAGTTTTAGGATCCCGGTGGGAGGGCGAGAAATCTTCCGTATCGCTTAAGAACTCGACCGGAAAATCAGGGATCGCATCGACATCCGGAAGTTTCCAAGGCTCGGAGGCATTGGCGAGATAACCATCGGTTAAAAGCATAACCGGGGTCATATATTTGGTTGCCAGTCGAGTGGCTTCAATGGCGACGTCAAAATTATCGGCCGGTGAGCGGGCGGCGACGACGACCAGTGGCGCATCGGCATTGCGGCCATAGACCGCCTGATAGAGATCAGATTGTTCGGTCTTGGTTGGCAAACCGGTCGATGGACCAGCGCGCTGAACGTTGACAATCACCAACGGCAGTTCGACCGATATGGCCAAGCCAATGGCTTCAGTTTTAAGCGCGATACCTGGACCGGAACTGGCGGTTACGCCAAGAGTGCCGGCATAGGAGCCACCCAAGGCAGCGCAAACGGCTGCAATTTCGTCTTCAGCCTGGAAGGTTACAATATCGAACTGCTTAAGTTTGGACAGGCTGTGCAGGACGCCGGAGGCCGGCGTGATTGGATAGCCGGCAAAAGTCATTTTCAGATTGGCTTTCTGAGCGCCGGCGACCAAACCATAAGAGACGGCTTCAATGCCGGTAATGGTGCGATAGAGGCCAGGTTCAATTTTGGCCGGCGCCACTTTATAGGCCGAGGTTTCGCCCGAGGCTTCCGTGGTTTCACCAAAGGCATGACCGGCATTTACCGCCGCAATGTTTGAGTTGGCGATTTCGGGACGTTTGCCAAATTTCTCATTTAGCCAATTAACCGTCGGTTCCCGTTCCCGGCCATAAAGCCAGTAAACCAGACCGAGTGCGTACATATTTTTACACCGTACGGCTTCTTTCTGAGTGAGCCCGTGATCTTTCACGGCTTCAAGGGTGTTCTTGGTAATATCGACGGCGATCGTCCGGAAACCTTCAAGACTGCCATTTTCAAGCGGGTTATCTTCATAGCCTGCTTTTTTCAGATTCCGATCGGTGAAAGCACCGGTGTCGACAACGACCAACCCGCCCTTGTTGAGATCGGCAAGATTGACCTTGAGAGCTGCCGGGTTAAGTGCCACCAACACATCAGGCGCATCACCAGCGGTTCTAATCTCGCGCGAACCAAAATGGATTTGAAAAGCTGATACGCCGAAAGTAGTGCCTTGCGGCGCTCTGATCTCTGCCGGAAAATCCGGGAATGTCGACAGATCATTGCCAGCTAACGCTGTTGTCAGTGTAAATTGACCGCCGGTGATTTGAATTCCATCACCGGAGTCGCCGGCGAAGCGAACAACTACATCTTCCACTTCTTCGCGGATCGTGCCATCCACCGCGACTGCCGTCGAACCTTCCATACTACTTAAACTCCTAAATTCCGCAGCTACTGCAATAATCTACAGCAACATATATTAAGTATAATCTCGGTGAACTAACCACCATCAAATAGGCCAAGAATTTTCTGAGGGTTGGTTGTTCCAGAGACAAACCATAATAGACCTGTTACGTGTTAGAAAACGGGAAGTTTAATATCATAGGAAATTGACCCCGGCAAACCGTGATTGCATAAAAAAACCGCCGAAATATCAGCTGATAATTTCAACATTTAAAATATTTTTTTGCCGGAATTCTAGGCGTTATCAGCTAATTTCGGGTGTTTAAAACAATCTCAATCCAGGGCTTTAGCGAATCGGGTGAATTCGCTCACTAAGGTTTGATAGATGGACTTTTTAAACGACACGGCCATTTCCGGAATTTCTGCCAGGTTTGCCCACTTCCATGCCCTAAATTCAGGATGTTCGACCCCGGCAGGATCGATCTCAGAATCATCGCCCAGGAACCGCAAGGCGAACCATTTTTGAGTCTGTCCACGAAAGCGGCCCTGCCAAATCTTACCCCTCAAATCAGGCGGCAAGTCATAGGCCAGCCAGTCATCTACCTCGCCAATTATTTCCGCGTTGCCGGTGCCGATCTCTTCGGCAAGTTCTCTGAGAGCCGCCGCCGCCGGGACTTCGCCGTCATCGATACCGCCTTGCGGCAATTGCCAGGCGTCCTGATACGTATCGAGCCGTTGACCGACAAAAACCTGGCCATTTTTATTAAATAGGACAACGCCCGCGCAGGGTCGGTACGGCAAGTCAGTTGACGGCTGATCAGCGGGCATTATTTCGGTGCAGGCGCATTTGGCTGGTTAGCTTGAGTGGCCTGACCTGGAGCTTTTTCTTCGCCACTGCCACCGCCGCCGCCGCCGCCGCTGCCACTGATTTTAACGATCGCGGAAACCGGCGCTAAAATCAATTTTTTGCCGGGGAGTGTTTTGGTCCAGGCCATGATGTGGGTCAGCGTCGACGGTAAAGCGCGGGCAATGCCAATGGCGCTGGCATTTTTTTCCGCCAGTTCCACCAGTTTTGAGAGGCCGCGCATGATGCCGATGCGAGACGGATCTTGATCAATATAAACGTCGCTACGGGCGCGTGGCAAAGCGATAGTTGAAGCAATTTTCACGATTTGGCTGCCTTTGACCAGACCGTCATCGATCATCAATAAGCCGCGCGAGCGAATTTCATTAAGTACCGGTGTTAAGGCCTCTTGTGAGGTTGCGAAACGGGTACCCATTGACTGAAGTAAACCGACATTGCCGATTGAAAGTGACAATATATAGCGCAGTCGCTCGATATTATCGTTTTGTTTCAGATCCGTTTGTAACGCAATAGGGCCAGGATCTGAGGTTGGAAAATCAGCCGTCTCCATCGGCAGCATTATCAGCGTTTCGTGTCCTGCGGTGCGAGCCAAGCCGACCCAATCGCCGACATCTTTCGCATAGGGATCGAAGGCCAAGGTTACTTCAGCCGGGGTGTGATTGACGGCGGCGATGGTTGCCGCCCGGCTAAAGCCCAAACCTTTAATAATGATGCCGACGCGGGATAAATTCGTTGCGCCGGTAAATGGCTTGGCATAGACCTGCCATGGCTGGCGCCCGTCGGTCGCTATTTTTGGGATTACACCGCCGCCGACAGATTCGCCCAATTGCTGGTCCGGCCCCGGTAGCGGTTTCGGATTTTGCATCATCGGAATGCCTTTATAAGCCGCGGCATTTACTGAAGGGATGACGACACCAGCGCCGGCTTGGGTGCGCGGTCGTGAGGCTTCTGGCGGCGTTCCATTTGCGGGTGCCGCATCTGGCGCCGAAGAAAGTTGGCTATTCTGTCCGGCGTCATTACCGGAACTTTTTACCGGTGCAGAGGCGCTGCCTTGACCTGTTGCCGCCCGGCCCATTTTCATTTTTCCGCCAGTCCGCATTTTATTTTTAGGTGGAATTTTCAGGCTCAAGGCCGCTTTTGGCAGGTCACTATGAGCGGTTTCCTCTTCATCGTCGCCGCCGAGAAAAAACATCGCACCGCCACTGATTGCAGCGACGATAACAAATACGGCGGAGCCAATAATAATCCATTTCTGTTTGTCGCCGCCACCTTCGTCATCTTCGTCATCGTAATCTTCATCGAAGTCGTCGTCGGGGAAATCGATATCTTCTAAATCAAGATTTTCGTATTCTTCGCCGTCGCTATCAGCATCGCCACCGTCACTTTCGCCTTCATCTTCAGCATTGTCTTCTTGGGCATCGGCTGGCGCATCGTCAGATGAGTCTGAGGGCGCGTCATCAAACATTGAATCCACGTCTTCTTGCGATTGTTCTTCATCACCATTTGCTGCATCCGCAGCAGGCGGATCATCGAACATAGAATCGACGTCTTCTTGTGAATTATCTTCATCAGCCATAACGGGCTTCCGGTATTTTCAATCAGATGTCTATTTTAGCCCTTCATGCGCGAAGAAAACAGCGAAACACCGCGTAACAGATCAAGGGCGCGTTGTAACTGAAAGTCCTGCCGATCGGTGTTCGATGCCGCAGGGGCGGGTTTTTTCTTTGAATCCGGCTCATTTTTGGACTTACTGTCAGGTTTTTTACCAGATTTTTCGTCCTTGCCACCGACGCCATTTTTGCCGTTATCATTCTTTAAGGCACCCCTGAGATCGGCTTCACGAGTACGGCGGCGCGGTTCAATCGCTTCGATTCGCGCCTGCTCAACTTTGATATCCGGGTTAACGCCGATTTCCTGAATGGAACGGCCGGAGGGCGTGTAATAGCGCGCCGTCGTCAAGCGCATGGCGCCGTGCTGTTGCAGCGGGATGATCGTCTGCACCGAGCCTTTACCGAAGGATTTGGTGCCGAGGATGATGGCGCGTTTATGATCTTGCAAGGCGCCGGCAACAATTTCAGACGCGCTGGCCGAGCCGCGATTAATCAGCACGACGATTGGTTTGCCATTGGTTAGATCGCCGGGCCTGGCATTAAAGCGCTGATGCTCTTCTTTATTACGCGAACGGGTCGAGACAATCTCACCCTTATCAAGGAAAGCATCGGAGACGGCGATTGCCTGATCAAGCAAACCACCTGGATTGTTTCTGAGGTCAAGCACCAGTCCTTTGAAGTTTTTGCCCAGTTCTTTTTTGATTTTGGTCATCGCTTTCGCCAATCCTTTACCGGTTGGCTGGCTGAACGAAGATATACGGATATAGCCGATATCATCACCTTCGGTGCGAGACCGCACCGTACGGAGCGGGATAATACCGCGGGTAACGGTGACATCGAACGGCTTTTTATTAACGCGCCGGATGGTGAGTTTAATATCCTCGCCAACTTTGCCGCGCATTTTTTCGACCGCTTGCGACAATGTGAGACCAAGCACCTGTTTACCATCTAAATGCGTGATGAAATCACCCGGCTGCAAGCCAGCGCGATGGGCCGGCGTATCGTCAATCGGTGAGACTACTTTAATCAAGCCGTTTTCCATCGTTACTTCGATGCCGAGACCGCCGAATTTGCCACGGGTCTGCACCCGCATATCTTTGAAGTTTTTGGCATTGAGATAGCTCGAATGCGGATCAAGCGATGTCAGCATGCCGGTGATGGCTGCTTCAATGAGGTCCTGATCAGACGTCTTCGTGACGTAGCTTGAACGCACCCGTTCAAACACATCGCCGAATAAGTTGAGCAGACGATAGGTGTCGACGTTCTTTTTCTTCTTTTCCTTCTCAGCCGCGTGGAGATCAAATGTGCCGCCGATCACTGAGAGTGAGAGAACAACACCTGTCACCAAATATACTATTTTTTTCATCTGCTTAACCTTGTCTTTTTAACTGCTTTTTCTTTTAGCCAGCCACGGTACTGGATTGATCGGCTGGCCGTTCCTCCGCAGCTCTATATAGAGCGCCGGTTTACTTTCAATCTGCGATCCCATAACGCCGACGGGTTCGCCTGACAATAAATATTGCCCCATTATACCATCAATTCGGGACATCCCTGCCAGGAGACTATGATATCCCTCGCCATGATCAATGATCAAGAGTTGCCCGTATCCGCGGAAATTTCCAGCAAAAACGACTTTTCCGTCATAGGGGGCGATAACTTGGGCCGAATCACGGGTTTCGATCGTTAGGCCTTTACGGGTGACGCCGCGGCGAACGGTTTCGCCATAGCGTCCACTGATATGTCCCACTGCTGGATATCTTAAAGAACCGCGCGATAAAGCAAAAGGTTTAAGATCAAGCGGGGGTGCCAATCGAACAACTTTTTTGGGTGTTGAGGAGGTTTTATTTGATTTTGCTTTTTTGGCCTCAAGCAGTTGTTTTTGCTTTCTTTTTTTCTCTGCGGCGAGCTGTTTTTGGCGTTCTTGTTCGAGATTGCCAAATAAATCACGCAAGTTTTGAGCCTGTCCGCTGAGGTTTTCGATTCGGAGCGTTGCTTCGCGGCGTTGAGAAAGCGCACGCTCATGCTCAGCCGCTTTTATACGGATCAATCCATCCAACGTGGCGCGCTTATTCTTGAAATCGAGACTGGTCTTGGCAAGCTGAGATTTGCGTTTGGCGATCAATTCGCGGG
>CEQE01017317.1_pt1 | contig 15144 bp, 6 predicted proteins | sample 356201 | NCBI WGS metagenome assembly CEQE01 (sample SAMEA2619970, study PRJEB7988) | marine metagenome | biome: marine biome (ENVO:00000447); feature: mesopelagic zone (ENVO:00000213) & marine oxygen minimum zone (ENVO:01000065); material: "saline water (ENVO:00002010), including plankton...
CCGCTCAGGCGCCGGCGACCCGAGTGTGCTTCTCGATAAACTCGACGATACGCCGGTAAGCGTTGCGGCGGTTCATGTCATTGAGCGGCTTGAGGTCGGACCCTTCCTCATAATGAGTTTCATGTGGGACCTCGGCTGCCTTGAGTGCACGCACCATCCTTGCGGTCTGTTCAGGAGCCGAGCCACTGCTGCGCTTGCCTTCGACCAGCAACACCGGCCGCTGGATCTGCTCGGCAAGATTGACCGGTGAAATCTGCTTCAGCTCAGACTTGCCTGTACCTTGCCCCGTCCTCTGCAAGGCGAATCGTGCCTGGAAATCATTTCGCTGCAGATCCTCGTATTCCTTTTCGAGATCGTACGACCCCTTGACGCCGACCGCGCAACGGTAGAGAGTCGGTTCGCGAACCGCCTGCATCAACGCCGAGTAGGCACCGAAGCGAACGCCCATCACACAGATACGACGACTGTCGGCGGCGCCCGACTCGACCACGAATCGAACTCCGTCAGCGATGTCGTCCTGAATGTGATCGCCCCAATGACCGTATCCCGCCAAGGTGAACGCTCGACCAAAGCCGGTCGAACCGCGATAGTTGACTTCAAGCACACCGAAACCCAGACTTGCGAACAGCTGTGCGTTCTCATTGAAATCCCAGGTTGCCGCCCTGCTATCCGGTCCGTCTTTTATCACTACAACGAAGGGCAATCCCTCCTCTTTATCGACGGGCAATGTAACGTACCCGGTGACGCGCGTTCCATCCCGAGCCTTGAATTCGATAGGATTCCTGCTTCCCGTTTCGTATTCGGTTAGGGCCGCAGACTGTTTCGAGAGTTCCTGGAAGCGATTCGATTTCACATCGACCACATAGTACGTACCCGGATCGCGATCACTGCTCACCTGCGCGATCGCCTTCGCGTTGGCATTGGAAAAGCTGACCAATCGAACGCTCAGGTTGGGAAATGCCCGTCGAGTGGCAACATGAAGCCGCGCCACCTCGTTTTTCGGATTGGGATAGACGTATTGCGGGAAGTGATCGTCGTGACGAATGACATACAGGGTTCCATCACGGTCACGTTCATAGTCCCACACGTCGGATCGCCCGGCACGAAACACGGGCGAGATCTCACCGTTCGCCAGATTCAGAAGGCTGAGCCCTTTCACCTCGTCATTGATGTCCTCCAGCAGATAGACGGAGCCCCTCTTGGAACTCGTGCCGATAAGCTGCATCGAGCCCGCATCGATCTGCCCGTTGTAGCCGACCTGCCAGTCGTCTTTGGGTGTGCTTCTATACCACAACTGTCGGCGGTCGCGGTGCTTGATCGTCACGATGGAAGGATAACCATACGCCGCAAAAACCCCTCCCTGTCTGTCACTGACCTCAGATTCGATGTCCCCCGGTACATCGGCAAGTTCGGAAAACGATTTTTCTTTCACATTGTAACGCATGACCATGGAGCGCCTGCCCGTCTCCAGCACCACACGCAAGTGGTCACTGTCATCTTCAAAGGCGTCAGCGTAAAGCGTGATGGATCCAAACCTGACTTCTTCCTGAACCCTTTTCGGCACGCCCTTTAAAGAAGTGAATAACGGCCTTGATTGTTGCGATTTAAGATCGATGCGAAAGAACTTGGGGTCACTGCTGAACCTGGCCCAACGACCGCCTCCCCAGAAGCCATCGCCTTTTGTAGTCTTCACCACGAGGGTTCCATTGTCGAGCCAGTCCACCCAGTTAATTACCAGGTCACCCATGCCGATCGTGGCCACACTAGTCCTTTCCGGCAGGCTGATGACGGAAATCGCCGACCTCCCTTCCGACATCACTCGAGAAACGACGTGCTTGCCATCGGGGGATAGGACCGGTGGAAAAACTACGTCGCGCCCCACAAATGCGCCGACATGCTCTGGTGAAACTGCCTGCGTGCCACTGCCCCCTGCAGCCAGGCAGAGGAGAATGAGAAATCTAGTCGCTGACTCGACACCGTGTACCCGCGTTCTTCTATTCATTTTGTTTCTCCAGCTAACATATCTACTGTGTCGCACACCTATTCATGGATGAACATTGCTTAGTGTACACTACTGAAACCGTGCATCAAGATCCGAACCGGTAGCGCAGTTTCACCACCAGGAACTCTCGCTGTGGATCACTGAACGCGTCGCTGAACAGCGAGCCGAAGCTGTCGTCGATGCTGGCGTCCGCCAGCCCTCCGCCGCGGTTGTAGACCACGAAAAGATCTGACAAAGGCGCGATCTGCCAGCGATACCTGAACTGCACGGTGATATCACTGATGGCGAAGTCGCTCGGCGATGTGCCGGGTGCCCTCTCGACTTCGTCGAGGTCACCCCCGCCTAACGGCACTTGCCATCGCTCATTTTCGACCGCCTTGATCGCCACCCACTGCAACTGCATGCGCAACTGTTGGCGCGCACTGAAATACATGGATACGCTAACGCTAGGCTGCCACTGCTCCGATTCGAACGCAGTGAATTCCCGACCGCCGACATGGATCAGCCAAGCATCCCGCCGCGAATAACGGGTCGTAAGCCCCAGACTCAGCCGGTCACTCGGTCGCAGGAAGATCTGACTGGAGTAGCGACGCGACAGCCCTCCCTCGCTCTCTTGGTTGAGGTCGACGCCGAACCCGTATACTACGGGTTTGGCGAAGTCCGTATTCCAGTCGATGCCCGTGGCCCAGCGAGCATTGCGCCTGAAATCACCGTTGTCACGGCTATCGCGATCATCCCAATACATGGGACGGTAGTAGATAGAGGCCGACAATCGCGCGTTGTTGTTGAAACGCCACCTTTGCCGCACGCGGACGCGTCCTCCGAGGAAACGATCGTCGGTATTGAATGATCCGTTCATGGAGAGACTGGTATCGCGTTGGCGAAGACGTTCGACGTTCGTCTCGCGGCGTGAAAAGCCGTAGGAGATCGCCAACAGGTCGTTGCGGTTCAGAAAGCCAACGTCGTTGATGTCGAGTTCGTCATCCATGTAGTTGACCGAAAGCGAATGCTGATCGCCGCGCCGGGGCGTATAGCTGAAATCCGTAAGGATGCCGAATCCGCTGCTACCCTCTGTGTCGCTGTAAAGCATCTGACCATCCGCTTCTAGCTTGCCGTCGACGCTCAGGAGGTGACCGTCAATCCCGTGCGCTACGGCGCGTCGATTTGGGTGATGTGCGAGCGTTCCGATCCAGCCCAGCGCGCGACGCCCACCCCTCGATGCGTCCTCGTAGGACAAGCGCACGACGCCAAATTCACGTCCTGGGGCCTCGATGTCACCGTCCACGCCACTCACCACGTCCAGCGGCGTGTCTTCTTCGACCGCGGCCAGAAATCCATAGCGCAGTTTGCCGGTCTGGCCGGTCGTCTTGAGCGCTGCCGCGAGATCGACCGGCTGACTGACGTCGAATGACTCGAAAGAGATGCCGTCGATCGCGTCCGGGCTGCCACGTCGCGAACTCACGCTCGAACCGATACGCCGCGTATGCAACAGGGCGGTATTGCCCGAACCGGTCATGAAGATATCCTGGTTCTCCAGGAAGAATAGCCGCTTCTCAGGGAAGAAGGTTTCGAACGAAGTGAAGTTCACAACCACGTCATCGGCCTCCACCTGACCGAAGTCCGGATTGAGCGTAGCATTCATCTGTAAGTTCGCCGACGGGCGCCAGAACATATCGATTCCTGCCTTGTACGCTGATTCATCGCGCGCACCGTCCTGACTGGCCGATAGATAAGGGTAGACGCTGTATTCCTGGCGCGGATTGACGCCCACCACGTCGATCGGCTGCAACGACGACATGAACCGGGGTTGGGTGAACGGCAGATAGGGCCAGCTCCAACGCTCGTTGAGTTGCCCCAGCCGGCGACTCCCGGAAACACCCATTCGGCGAGGGCCATCGACACTCTCCGGCATATTCATGATCCCCCAGGGCAGGAACATCTCCAGCGTCCAGCCGTCCTCCGTCTCCGCCGCGGCGCCGTGCCACGCGCCATCCCAGTTCCTCTGAAAATTACGTTCCGGAAGCACGATACCGTCACCCAGCGAACCGCCGAGATTAACCTGGAACCAGTAGCCGTACAGTCCCTCGCCCGAAGTGTCGATCACGATCTGGTAGCCGTCGCGAGTCATGAAGCTGTCGCGCGAAGACAGTCGCCCGAGGAGCGTCTCTGGCGGTTGCTCGTTCCACACGCTGACGTACAGACCGCGCTCGGTGTGCAGTAGCCGTGTGTGGGTGCGGAAGCGACCGGGCTCGCCGCGATCCGGATCGGAAACCGTCATCTGGTCGTGATAGGGCACACTCTCCCAGATTTCCTCGTCCAGACGACCGTCGACGCGAATATCGATCTCTGACTGGTTGAATCGGGGGATGGAGATGACGGCAGGGAGGTCGAGACCCGGCGCTGCGGAAATAGTGACTGGCAAGCCCACGCTCAGGAATGCGACGCAGCATTGCGTTGCGCGAAACCACCCAATCACTTGGTTTCGCACAGAATTGACGAGCCCCATGAGTTTGATCAGACCGCAGAAAAAAGAAGCACATCGTACCACTGATTGGGCCTATTCGCGAATGACACAGATCACACAGCGGCTTGGCCCCACGCATGCATCCGACGGACGGTACTTTTCGACACGCTGAGAAAAACGTGGTCTTTTCAGACTCGACTCTTTAACCTTAAGGCCAGTCCGGTTATTGCATGTTCTACCTGGAGCCCAGCTGGAACACTGTGGTCAACCGGTCATTGGATTGACTCTCATCAGAGCCCAGAATGACAGCATCGCATGAGTGAAGCGCCACTCGATATGACGCCTGATCAGAGGCGCATTCACGCGTTGACTTTCATGCGCGGGGGCCCTGTTCCCGAGGAACTTGATCGAAGAATAGGCGAGGACCGTGCCAATATCTGGGTGGTCCTGAAGCTGTTCATGCGTACCTGGCCCTACATCAGACCGCAGGTGTTCGGACGCTGGTTCGTTCCGGGTCGGGGTATCGAAAAGCAGGTTGCAGAAGGTGTCGGCGGCGGCGGATACGGATTCGCCTACGCACCTTTTCTGGTCACGTTCGCCGCCCTGGCAGGACCGGCTCTCCTGCCGGAGGGATTCGAGTTTCCTGGAAACCTGCTGTATCTGTCGATTGCGGGGATGGTTGTTTGTGCCTGGCCGGTGGCTTTTGCAGTGGGGAGAACCCAGACCCTGGCGGCAGCGGCGCTGACCGTGTTTGGCCTGTTCGCCAACCTCATCGCAACCTTTGTCGTGGATGGATACGCCGACGGGGTCTATACCGCTCTCGTGACCCTTGCCTGCGTGGCGGGTTGGATGCTGCACTTCCGTACCCACGAGGGTCGAATCGAATATCGCATCCGCGTGCACGCACACCTCGTCTACTTCTATACCCTGGTCTGGTCGATCAGGTTCCTCGATCTAGCAGTCGGCCTGATACTGGTGGACCTACTCAATCAGTCGATCCTTCAGAACGATCCGATCATGCCGACCTTGGCCGCCATGATTGGGTCACCGGAGATCGCGCGCGGCGCCATAGAAGAACTCACCGAGGTGCAACGCCATGAACTGAAATGGCTGTATGCACAGATGTTCTTCACTCTCCACATCGTGCTGATACTGCTGCGTGCGGCGGAGCACTACTACCGCGTCTGGATCCTGCAACGCATCAACCAGGTGCTGCGCGTGGCGCTGGTCGAGCGCTGGCACCAGCTATCGCTGCGCCATCACAGCGACCATCGCGTCGGCGACTCGATCTTTCGAATCTACCAGGACAGCGCCCAGGTCACTGCGGTGATCGAACGTCTCATCGGTGTCACCCAGGCGTGCTTCAGCTACTTGACCGCCGTCTTCCTGGTGATGTTGCTCAGCCCATGGATTGGCCTGATTGCGTCGAGCATCATTATCCCTGCGCTGTTGTGGGCACGTTGGGCCATGCCTCGCATGCGCGTGCGTTCGCTGGCTTCGCGTGCAGCCACCTCCGACGTCACCTCCAGAATCCAGGAGTCATTCAGCGCCATCCGCTTGATCAAGGCGTATGGCGCCGAGGACCGTGCGCAGGCACGCTTCGAGGAAGACTCGATCATCTCATTCAACGCAGCCTTCCGAGTACGGCACCTGATCGCCCTCGTCACCATCGTCATGTTCAGCATTTCCGCAGCGTTCCTACTCGCGGGTGAGTTCCTGATGGCGATGTGGGCCTTTGCCGAAACCGAGACCTTCGCCAGCGAATTGATCGCACTGATTGGGGTGAGCTTCGTCGTCTGGAATCTGGCTGCTTTCGACTGGACAAAACAGCAGCTCGGCGAGTCCACAGAAAACGTAAGAGGGCTGATGAAGCAATGGCTGCAAGCGCAGGACATCGCCATGGGCCTGCAGCGGGTGTTCGACATCCTCGATATAGAACCGGATATCAAGGACGATGCCGATGCAATCGAACTGGACGGACTCAAACAGGAGATCAGCTTTGACCGGGTGGCATTCGCTTACCAGCCCGATCGTCCGGTGCTGCAAGAGGTCAGCTTCAAGGCGAGGCCCGGCACCGTCACGGCCATCGTCGGGCCGACGGGTTCCGGCAAGAGCACGCTCATGGGTTTGCTCTTGCGGCTTTACAATCCCACGGGTGGCTCTATCTCCATTGATGGCACCGATGTTAAACGGTACCGGGTCGAGTCGCTGCGACGCAACGTTGCTGTTGCACTGCAGGAGAACGTCCTGTTTGCCCTGTCGGTGCGCGACAACATACGCTACGTGGCACCCGACGCCGACGACGAGCAAGTGCGCGAGGCGATTCGCGTGGCCTGCATGGACGATTACGTAAACGGTTTACCCGAGGGCCTCGACACGATCCTTGGCGATCGCGGTGGCAAGCTGTCGACCGGTCAGCGGCAGCGATTGTCGATCGCCCGAGCGGTTGTCAGAGACACGCCGGTTTTGATTCTCGATGAGCCAACAGCCGCGCTCGATGCAGCGACGGAGCATCGCGTCATGACCAACCTGGCTGAGTGGGGTAAACACCGCGCCATCTTCTTGATTACCCACCGCATCTCCACGATCCAGCGCGCCGACAATATCCTCTATCTGGACGAGGGTCGCGTCCTCGAGAGTGGCAGTCACGAAACGCTGATGGCTCTCCCTGACGGGCGATATCGTGCGTTCGTCGAGACGGAGTCGAATCTGTACCGCAACGCCGAGCAGTTGACATGATGGCTGAAGTCGCAACAGGCCCAGCCGAGCGCGGCCCGTACGAGCCAGACAACCGCACGCCATCGTTAGGCGAGCAGGAAGCCGCGCTGGACGCCCGCGCCAGCCTGATCGACACGGATACCGACATCAGCTTCAGCGAAGCGCTCAAGATCATCGGTCGTACGGCAGCGTTGCTGCGTTTCTTCTGGGGACGGTTCGCGGTAAATTTCGTCCTCCGCTACGGCGCCCAGGCGATTCCGCTCGCCGTGCTGCCCTGGCCATTGAAGATCGTTATCGATCACGTCGTGCTGGCTAAGCCGATCGAAGACGCCACCGGCTACCCAGCCTTTGTACGCCCTCTCCTTCCCGCACTGCAGGGTGCGACGCCATTCGAGATCCTCGTCTGGCTGACCGTCATCGCCCTGGTCATGGTGATACTGATCGGCGCCTTCGGGACCAGCGGCGCAGACCGCGACACCACGGACGCACAGATGGACGAAGGGCACGATACGGCGACCAAGCAAGAGAATCTGACCCACGCCGGATTCAGCTTTGCCAGTGGACTGTGGGGTTACTGTGAGTTCAAGATCCAATCGCGACTCACGCAGACGGTCAACCACCTGTTGCGCTCACAGCTATTCGAAAAGATAAAGTCGTTGCCGATGACGACGCTGGACGATCAGCGTATCGGCGATTCAGTCTATCGGGTCATGTACGACACACCGTCCGTCAATAAGATCTTCTTCGAAGTCGTGTTCATCCCCGCTCTGTGTATCATGGTGTTCACGTCCGGCTTGACCACCATGTGGAGCGCCTACCCGGATACGCCCGAGATCATGTACTTCGCGTTAGCGGTCTTTCCTATCACCCTCGTTACGACGATGCCGTTTGGCCGCCTGATGCGACGTCGCCACCAGGCCAGCCGCGCCGCCGGTACGGTCGTTACCAGCACCATTGAGGAAGGCATGGACAATGTGCTGGCGGTGCAGAGCCTGGGCGGAAATCAGAAAGAGAAAGAGCGCTTCGGTGCCGACAGCGGCGAGTCCTTTAAACGCTATCGCGCCACGGTGCTGATCGACATCGTCGTCTACCGCCTGGTCGGCGGGCTACTGGAACGATCGGTGTACGTCCTGGTCATCCTGTTCATAACCAACAACGTGATCGAGGGGACCATGTCACCGGGAGACTATATCGCGCTGCTGTATTACTTTTCCTGGATGCGCGGCACTTCCATGACGCTGGCTCGGTTCTGGGTCATCATGCAGAGTCACGTCGCCGGCATGCGACGCGTGTATGCGCTGATGGATCTCCCCCAGGAAGTCGACATGGGCGATAGCATTCTTCCCCGCATCAACGAGGGTGTCTCTTTCCGCGGTGCGGGTCTGGTCTACCCCGATGGCCGGCGGGCACTTGAGGACGTCGACCTCGATGTGCGTATTGGACAGATCGTTGCGTTGGTCGGGCCCACAGGCGCAGGTAAGACCAGCCTCGCCTATCTCATACCGCGTTATCACGTGGCGACCGAGGGCACGGTGCTGGTCGATGGCCATGACGTACGAGACTTGAAGATGCAGAGCTTGCGCGAGCAAGTGACCTATGTGTTTCAGGAGACACAACTGTTCTCCGATTCCATCCTCGACAATATTCGTTACGGTAAGCCGGAAGCTAGCCAGCAAGAGGTCGAACGCGTGGCGCGAATCGCCGGCGTGCACGACTTCATCGCATCCCTGCCCGAGGGCTACCACACCAGACTGGGCACCACCAGCGCTAAGTTGTCAGTGGGCCAAAAGCAGCGCATCTCCATCGCCCGGGGGCTACTGCGCGAGTCGCGCATTCTTATCCTCGATGAGCCAACTTCGGCGCTCGACCCGGAAACCGAGCAATACCTCGTGCAGGCGCTGCACGAAGCCGCCAAAGACCGTCTGGTGATTATCATCGCGCACCGATTGTCCACCATCGCCCACGCCGATCAGATCGTCTTCCTCGAAGATGGCCGCGTGTTGGAACAAGGCACTGGCGCCGAACTGATGGCACTGGAAGAGGGACACTATCGCAACTTTGTCGAGCTGCAGACTGCAGCGATGTAGTCGATTTCGCATCGAGTTGTCTTTGACTCTCTGACACAAACGTGTTTTATTCCGACTGTCCTCAGCCGGCATGCCCGGCTGATACCCCCTGTTAGTTTTGGTGTTTTGGCCAGCTAGCGTTCGGAATTTGTGAGGATGCCCACGCAGAATGGGCCGATGTTGGATCGCTTTTCGACACAGTCTTGGGGAAGTGCAGAAGTATGAGTGAAGCTCCGGTCGAATCGTCGTCCGACCAACGGGACCAAAGGCGAATCCACGCGTTGTCCTTCATGCGCGAAGTGCCACTGCCGGAGGAACGTGATCGCAGCGTTAGCGACGATAAAGCCAATCTCTGGGTAGTCTTGAAGCTGTTCCTGCGCGCTTGGCCTTACATCAGCCCGCAGGTCTTTGGACGTTGGTTTATCCCTGGTCGAGGCGTCGAGGAGCAGATGGCCGACAGCGTCGGCGGCGGCGGTTACGGATTCAGCTACGCACCCTTTCTGATCACCCTCGCTGCCCTGGGCGGCCCGCTGACGGGACTCGTCCCCGCGGGATTCGAGTTTCCCATGAGCCTGCTGTATGGGTTGATCGCTGCCATGGTGGTGTGCTCCTGGCCAGTGGCCTTCGCCGTTGGCAAGAACCAGACCTTTGCCGCGATCGGCCTGATCGCTTCGGGGCTGGGCGCCAACCTCATAGCGACCTTTGTCATAGATGGTTTCGCCGACGGGGTTTACACCGGGTTGGTAAGCCTTGCCTGCGTTGCCGGCTGGATGGTGCACTTTCGGTCTCAGGAGGGCGGTATCGGGTACCGAATCCGTGTGCACGCGCACCTCGTCTATTTCTACAGCATCGTCTCGTTTATAAGGTTTCTCGATCTGGCAGTCGGACTGGTACTGATCGATCTGCTCAATCAATCAATTCTGCAGAACGAGCCGATCATGCCGACGCTGGCTGCCATGATGGGTGCACCGGAGTTGGCACGCGGCGTTGCCGACAGTCTCAGCCAAGATCAGCGCTATGAGTTGGTATGGCTGTACGTGAAGATCTTCCTCTTTCTACATATAGGTCTGCTGATCCCGCTGCGCATCGTAGAACGCTACTACCGGGTCTGGGTTCTACAGCGTATCAACCAGGACTTACGTATTGCACTGGTGGAGCGATGGCACCAGTTATCGCTGCGCTATCACAGCGACCATCGCGTCGGTGACTCGATCTTTCGAATCTATCAGGACAGCGCCCAGGTCACCGCTGTCATCGATCGTCTCATGGGTGTCACCATCACGATCTTCAGCTACTTCACCGCCGTGTTCTTTGTCACGATTCTCAGCCCCATAATAGGCCTGATCGCATCGACCATCATCATCCCCGCGGTGCTCTGGGCCCGCTGGGCGATGCCGCGCATGCGTACGCGCTCGCTGGTCGCCCGAGCCGCTACCTCAGACGTCACCTCTAGAATCCAGGAGTCATTCAGCGCCATTCGCTTGATCAAGGCCTACGGTGCAGAAGATCGCGCGCAGGCACGTTTCGAGGAAGACTCGATCATCTCATTCAACGCGTCCTTTCGCGTGCGGCACCTGATCGCCTTCGTTACCATCATCATGTTTACCATTTCAGCAACGTTTCTCCTAGGCGGCGAATTCCTAATCGCGCTGTGGGCGTTTGAGGGCAGAGAGACGTTTGCCAGCGAGTTCATCGCGCTGGTGGGGGTAAGCTTTGTCGTCTGGAATTTTGCCGCCTACGACTGGACGAAGACGCAGTTCGTTGACTCCACCAAGGCGGTACGTTCGCTTATGGGGCAATGGCTCTCGGCACAGGACATCGCCATGGGTCTGCAGCGGGTGTTCGACATCCTCGATATCGAGCCCGATATCCAGGACGATGCCGATGCGATAGAACTCCATGGGCTCAGACAGGAGATCAGATTTGATCAGGTGGCGTTCGCCTACCAGGCTGATCGTCCGGTGTTGGCAGACGTCAGCTTCACAGCGAAGCCCGGCATGGTAACCGCCATCGTAGGTCCCACCGGTTCCGGCAAAAGCACCCTCATGGGTTTACTGCTGCGGCTATACGATCCCACGGCCGGCTCTATCAGTATCGACGGACTCGATCTCAAGCGATACCAGGTGGAGTCGCTGAGACGTAACGTCGCGGTCGCACTACAGGAAAATGTGCTGTTTGCGCTGTCGGTGCGCGACAACATTCGTTACGTTGCGCCGGACGCCAGCGACCAGCAGGTGCGCGAGGCGGTACGCGTGGCGTGCATGGACGATTACGTCGACGCGTTGCCCGACGGTCTCGACACCCTCCTCGGTGACCGTGGCGGCAAGCTCTCCACCGGTCAGCGGCAGCGTCTGTCGATCGCCCGGGCTGTCGTCAGAGATACGCTGGTACTGATCCTGGATGAGCCGACCGCCGCACTGGACGCGGCCACCGAGCATCGCGTCATGACGAACCTCGCTGAATGGGGGCGAGATCGTGCCATCTTCCTGATCACCCATCGCATCTCTACGATCCAGCGCGCCGACCATATTCTCTATCTGGACGAAGGCCACATCAAAGAGAGTGGCGATCACGAATCGCTGATGGCACTTCCAGACGGGCGCTATCGTGCTTTCGTCGAGACGGAGTCGAACCTATACCGCAACGCCGAGCATTTGACACGATGAGAGTGAGCAACGGACACATGACGGCGAGCAACGGACTCCAACATAACACTGAGCACCTGATTCGCAATGGTTGAAGTCACCGCAGAAACAGGTCCGGCAGGACTCGAACCAGATAGCCGCAAACCGTCATTGGGCGAGCAGGAAACAGCGCTTGACGCCCACGCGAGCCTGATCGATACGAATACGGACATTAGCGCCGGCGAAGCGCTGATGATTATGGGTCGTACGGCTGCTCTGCTGCGACTCTTCTGGGGACGCTTCCTGATCAACTTCACGCTTCGGTTGGGCGCCCAGCTTCCCGGGGTCTTGCTTCCCTGGCCCGTTAAGATCGTTATCGATCACGTCGTATTGGGCGATCCGATCGAAAACGCCACCGGCTATCCCGCCTTCATGCGCCCGCTCGTAGCTGCCCTGCAGGGCTCAACGCCATTCGAGATCCTCGTCTGGCTGACCGTGATCTTCGCAGTCATGGTGGTGTTGATCGGAGCCTTCGCACCGGATGCCCGCGATACTACTGAAGCGTATCTCGAAGAGGGTCACGATACGGCAACCAGGCAGGAAAATCTGACCCACGGCGGTCAGAGCTTCGCCGGTGGCGTGTGGGGTTACTGCGAGTTCAAGATTCAGACGCGGCTGACGCAGTCCGTCAATCACCTGCTACGCTCACAGCTATTCGAGAGAATCAAGTCACTGCCCATGACCACGCTGGATGATCAGCGTATCGGCGATTCGGTCTATCGGGTCATGTACGATACGCCGTCGGTCAATAAGATCTTCTTCGAAATCGTCTTTATCCCGGTGCTGTGTATTACGCTATTCATCTCCGCCATGTTCACCACCTGGAGCGCCTACCCCGATACGCCCGAGATCATGTACTTCGCTGCGGCGCTCCTGCCCCTTTACATGATCGCGACGACGCCGTTCGGTCGCATGATTCGGCGCCGCCACCAGGCCAGCCGCGCCGCCGGCACGGTCGTCACAAGTACCATCGAAGAAGGCATGGACAACGTGCTGGCGGTGCAGAGTCTTGGCGGCAACAAGAAGGAGAAGGAACGCTTCGGCAGCGACAGCAAGGAGTCCTTCAAGCGCTACCGAGGCACGGTGCTGATCGAAGTCATCGTCTACAACCTTTTCGGCGGGCTGATGGAGCGGCTCATGTATGCGGCCGTCATCGTCTTCGTTACCCACCGCATCATCGAAGGAACCATGTCCCCGGGAGACTACGGCGCGCTACTCTTTTACTTCGGCTGGATGCGCGGCCTGTCGATGGTGCTGGCGCAGTTTTGGATCTTCATGCAACAACACATCGCCGGCATGCGGCGCGTCTACGCATTGATGGATCTCCCCAAGGAAGTGGACATGGGCGATGAAGTCCTGCCGCCCATCACCCAGGGCGTCGCCTTCCGCAATGCCGGTCTGGTCTACCCGGACGGTCGGCGTGCGCTCGGTGAGATTGAACTGGAAGCTCGTATTGGCCAGATCGTTGCTTTGGTGGGACCTACCGGCGCGGGCAAGACCAGTCTCGCCTACCTCATTCCCCGTTATCACGTGGCCACCGAGGGTACCGTGCTGATCGACGGCCACGACGTCAGGGACCTGTGCATGCGGAGTCTGCGTGAACAAGTGACCTACGTATTCCAGGAGACGCAGCTATTCTCCGACTCAATCCTCGACAATATTCGCTACGGCAAACCCGATGCAAGCCAGCAAGAGGCCGAGCGAGTAGCGCGTATTGCAGGTGTGCACGACTTCATTACTTCCCTGCCCGAGGGTTACCACACCAAGCTTGGCACCACCAGCGCCAAGCTGTCAGTCGGTCAGAAGCAGCGCATCTCCATCGCTCGCGGCCTACTCAGGGAATCGCGCATTCTCATCCTCGACGAGCCGACGTCGGCGCTCGATCCGGAAACCGAGCAATATCTGGTGCAGGCGCTGCACGAGGCGGCCAAGGACCGATTGGTGATTATCATCGCGCATCGCTTGTCCACCATCGCGCACGCAGATCAGATCGTCTTCCTCGAAGACGGTCAAGTGCTGGAACAAGGCACCGGCGACGAACTCATGGCGCTGGAAGACGGCCACTATAGGAACTTCGTCGAGCTGCAGACCGCGTCGATGTAAACAACGTGCAGAGGTAGGTCGGATCTCAGTCCGAACCGGCGATTGTGGCAGAGAGCGGCTCGAGAATGTGGCATACTTGACCGTGGGGGATCCAACCTTGCCATCGAGGCTGATAACGGGCGCATCCTGGGCGCTGGGAGGTAACTTTGAATATGAGCTTTCGAATGTTGATCATTGCCGCGCTGGGATGGCTCGTGGCATGCACGGAGCAGGCGCTCTCGCCTGAAGACATCGCCCGCAACGACCGCGGCGTCGCGCAGATGGGACGCTACGAGTACAAGGCGGCGCTCGCCACATTTGCCGAGGTGGTTGAGCGTTCACCGGAGTGGCTCGATGCCAGGGTCAACCTAGCCATCGCTACGTTGAACCGCCAGGAGGACGGCGACGAGGTCAAGGCGCTCGAGATTCTCAGTCGCGTTGTCGAGGAGGATGCCAATCAGTTGCGGGCGCTCTATACATCGGGTCTCATCTATCTCAATGTCGGCGAACCGCAGCGCGCCGTTTCGTTCTTTAACCAGGTCACAGTTGCCGACCCCGAGGATGCCTATGCAGCGTATTTTCTGGGTCAGTCTCACATGCAAGCCGGTGACTTTGCCAGAGCTGCCGAGGGGTTCCTTCGCGCTCTAGACTTAGACCCCTATCTTCGCAGTGCCTATTGGGCCGGAGCACTGGCACACAGACGCATCGGTAGCGATGACCGGGCTGCCACCCTACTGGCGGACTATCAGCGCTTCGCGGACAACCCGGCTGCGAGGGTCGCAGGGTTCTCCTACAAGCGCATGGGCCCGAAGGCGGAAGCGCTGGCCACCGGCACGGTTGAGTCGGCACCTGCACCGCGTCCCGGGGGCGAGTTGTTCTCAGATCCACACGTACTTGATTCAGGGCAACAACCAGACGCCACGGTGACCACAGCGGATATCGACGGCGACGGACAGTTGGATCTGTTGCTGGCGGCAACGGGGGGCGTCAGCGTGCTTGCAGGAGTGCCGGCCACAGGTGTCCCCAACGCAGGCACGGTTGACGCAGGGACGCCGGCCGCAGGGTCGCCTGCCGCAGCCTTCAAATTTGTAGCCGACCATCCACTCGCCCTGGCGGCCCGAGCCCCAG
>CEQE01047642.1_pt1 | contig 15132 bp, 11 predicted proteins | sample 356201 | NCBI WGS metagenome assembly CEQE01 (sample SAMEA2619970, study PRJEB7988) | marine metagenome | biome: marine biome (ENVO:00000447); feature: mesopelagic zone (ENVO:00000213) & marine oxygen minimum zone (ENVO:01000065); material: "saline water (ENVO:00002010), including plankton...
GGCTCCGGCGGCTTCGTCACCACCTTGCTGAGCGGCATCGACATCGCTCTGTGGGACATCAAGGGCAAGGTCATGGGCCGGCCCATCCACCAGCTTTTCGCCGGATCCGTGTGGGACGACATCCCGCTTTATACGCACGTCGCCCCGGGCGATCCCGTCAAGGCGGCCGAGCAATCCCGTTCTCTCGTTGCGGAGGGATACACAGCCCTGAAAACCGACCCGTTCTCGCCTGAGATGGGCCGGCATCATCGACGATACATGCAGGGCGCGATCTCCGCCGCCGGCGCGGCGCTCGGCATCGACACCATCGCGGCAATGCGGGAGGCTGTCGGCCCCGACGTCGAGATACTCATCGACGCTCACGGCAACTTCAACGTCCCGACCGCCATTAACCTCGCGCGCCGGCTGGAGCCGTATGACATTGGGTGGTTCGAAGAACCGGTCCAGCCGAATTCAAACGAAGCCTTGCGTCACGTCAAGGAATCCGTCAACGTGCCGATCTGCGTGGGCGAGCGGCTGTATCACAGGTGGGATTTCGTCCCGATACTCAAAGACAGGCTGGCTGAGTACCTCATGCCGGACATCCTGTGGTGCGGCGGAATCAGCGAGATGCGAAAAATCGCCAACCTGGCCGAGTCCTTCTACATCCCAGTCAGCCCTCACGACGCCTCGGGTCCAATAAACATTTTGGCGGGCGCACATACGATGATGGCCGTGCCGAACTTCTACAAGGTCGAGTTCAATCACGCCGCCCTGAACCTGCACGACAGCTTCATCACGCCGAAGCTGGAAATCCGAAACGGCGTCCTGCACCTGCCGGAGACGCCGGGCATCGGCGCCGAGCTCAACGTGGAGTTCATCGAGTCACACATCGATCCCGACTGGGATTAGCCGGCTCTGATCCGAGGCTAGTTTTCTACTGGGGCCGGGGCGTCAGCGCTCTAGCGCCTGTCGGAACGCATCGACCAGATCTTCGTTGCTCTGCCTAAGCAGAGTAACGTTGACGGTCAGGTGTCTGTTTCCGCGATCGTCCCGGTCCGGTGCATAAAAGACCCAGTGCCGGCGCAAGTTCTCGTCGAGCCTCGCCGGGTCGATCCCGTCATCGAGCGTGAGTGGAAAAAGGTTGGACCCGTGCTCGTAACGTCCGACGTGTATGCCGTCCAATTCGTCCAGCGACTCGAACAGCGCCGAACCCTTGGCCATCGCTTCGGCGAAGTTTGCCTCGAATCCGTCGATGCCGTCCAGGGCTAGCGCCGCCGCGAGGGCCGACGAGGACAGCCCTCCACCGAACATCCGCCTCAGGTGATACAGGCCTGTGCAGAACTCTTCGGTCCCCGCCAGGATCGCTCCGAACGGCGCGCCGAAGTACTTATACAGCGAGACGTACACCGTGTCGAACAGCGCTGAGTATGCGCTCGGTGCGATTCCGGTCGCGGCTGACATCATGTACAACCGGGCGCCGTCCAGGTGAGTCCCGATGCCACGCTCGCGACAGTATTCGGTGATGGCTTTCATCTCGTCGATCGGCACGATCTGACCGCCCTGTCTGCGAACCGGGCTCTCGATCATAACGGCGCCGACGGGGTTCGCGACTCTGCCGGAGTCGGACCGCTCCACCGCTGCCGTGAGCTCCTCCAACGTGAAGCACGCTCTTCCGGCCGCCAGCGGAACCATGTTTATGCCGCTGAGCTGCTGTACGCAGTCGCCGGTGTCGTTGTAAAGGTGGCTCGGTTCCTGAACGACGGCTCTCGGCTTACCGTCGCAGAGCTGGCGCAAAGCCAAATGATTGGCGAGGGTGCCGGTGGGCATGAAGACTGCGGCCTCTTTGCCCAGCATGCTCGCCATTCGCTGTTCGAGTTCCTCGACAACCCCACCCAAGGTGTAGGAATCGGCCTCGATTCCGCGCGCCCGTTGGATCGCTCCAAGCGACTCCAGCATCGACTCCGGTGACTTCGGCGCGCCGTCACCGGAGAACACGACGGATGTCTCCGATTCGATGGGAGTGCGCCTGCTCTCCAATAAGGATTGGTTCGCCACTGCGTTCGCATCCACGATGGCCATATCAGCTCCCTTGTAGACCGGGCGTCTGCCCCGACGCCAATTGCGACCGATCATAAGGACCGACTTTGCGGGTGTCAATGGCGCCCAATGCCGGTGACGCAATTCCGCCACGGCCTCGTCATGATCAGGCCTTCACTCTGGCGGTTTTCACATGAGGTGTTTTTCTTGATTGGTCCAACTATTTCACAGTTTATGCGTGCAAAGTCGGACGGAGGTCAATTCCACCGACGCCGACTGGTTGACGCTGGTCCAAGGCGGGCACTCAATGAACCAGGAGCGCTGTGACTGACTGCATATGCCGCTGAACAAGCCATTAGGAATAGAGGAGGAGAGAACGATGAGGGTGGTCGATTTAATAAGAGAACGATTGGGAGTGCGTCTCACCCTGATGTTCGTCGCAGCGGCAGTTGTGCCCGTGGTGATCGTAGGGGTGTTGAGTTTCCAGCGGGCGAGCGACAGCCTGCGAAACCTAGCTGTGGCACAGGTGCAACAAGAAGCCACGTTGACGACTCAGGATCTGACTACGTTCCTGGGCCAGTTCTCAACCGATCTATTGACAATGAGCAACACACCTCCTGTGCAGGCGATCATCAGGGCCAGGGACAACGGGGGCATCGACCCTGCGCAAAACGACCCATACGAGGTCTGGGTGAACCGATTGACCCAGATATTCAAGGCAAACGCGCAGACCAAGAAGTTCTACCAGCAGGTGCGCTACCTCAATGAGGACGGCGACGAGATGGTGCGCGTCGACTTTCGCGACGGGAAAATCGACATCGTCTCGGGAACCGACCGATTGCAGAACAAAGCGTCGGCGAGCTACTTTACGTCAACTCGCGGCCTCGACACTGGCGAAGTCTCCATCTCGGCGCTGAACTTGAACAAGGAGAACGGAAAGGTCGAGACGCCCCACGTACCGGTCATCCGGTTCAGCACTCCGATCATCGACCCTGCCGGCGCTTTCCGGGGCGCGGTGGTGTCCAATGTCTACGCCGACAGCTTTGTCAGCCGGCTCAACGTCGACTCAGGTGAGATCTACCTGGCCAACGAAGACGGCGCGTACATCCTGAATCCGGATTCCAGCAAGACGTTTGGCACGGACGTGGGCGGCTCATTCACGATCGACGACGATTTTGGCGCGACACACGGCAAGCTCGCCGCCTCCGGTTCAACCGCATTTTCAGACGTTGACAGCGATATTGGGCAGGTGGTCGCAATGCAAACCGTCGCATTCGATCCTCGCCTACCTGATCGCCACTGGCTGTTGACCAGGACGATCCCCGAAAGCGAAGTGATGGCGCCCATCAATTCGTTGCGGACCTTACTGATCGCACTCGGCGCCGGAATCGCGGCCGTGGCCGTAGTAGCCGCACTGTGGATGTCCCGCCAGATAACCGCGCCACTGGCGAAGATGGGCGAGGTCGCGTCAGATCTTGCGGAGCGTGTCCTGCCTGGATTCGTGAACGTAACCCAGGCCGTAACATCCGGTGACCTCACGAAGACGTCGGACATCACCGTCGAACGGATTGACATCGACTCGCGAGACGAACTTGGGCAGATGGCAGGATCGTTCAATGAAATGGGCGAACAGCTCGAAGCCGGCGGAAACAGCCTCAACGAGATGGTCGAAAGCCTTCGAACACTGGTTGGACAGATGGGCGAGACAGCAAATTCTCTGTCCACGGCATCCAATCAGCTTTCCGATGCCGCCGAGCAGGCTGGCGGCGCCACCACGGGCATCGCCTCCGCCACACAGCAGCTATCGTCCGGAGCTCAAGAGCAGGTCGGCAGCATCGACCAGACACGGAACGCCATGCAGGAACTTGGCTCTTCCATAACCCAGATCTCACAGGGTTCCGAGGACCAAGCCGCTGCAATCGAACAGGCGTCCGCGATCGTCAATCAGGTCTCGAGCGCGATCTCAGAGGCCGCTTCGACCGCACAGGGCGCCGCGCAAGGTTCTGAGGAAGCCTCCGAGGCAGCAAATGCCGGGGTGGCTATGGTCGACGAAACCATCCAGGGCATGGAGAGAATCTCCACTGCCGTCGACGCGGCCTCTCAGCAGATCGCGCAACTCGGAACACAGTCCGAAGAGATCGGCAAGATCGTCGCCGTCATCGACGACATCGCGGCACAGACCAACCTGCTCGCCCTCAACGCCGCCATCGAGGCTGCAAGAGCCGGCGAACAGGGACGCGGATTCGCCGTCGTCGCTGACGAGGTCCGAGGTCTCGCCGAGCGGGTCACTCAGGCCACCACCGAAATCGCGACTCTGATCGACTCCATCCAGAAGGGCGTCAACGAGTCCATCAGCGCGGTCGAAGAGGGCACGCGACAGGTCGCCGAAGGCGCGACTCAGGCCGAAAAGACCGGCGACGCTCTCCGAGACATACTCGGAGCAGTATCCGGTGTAGCCGACCAGATCGGGCAGATATCAGCGTCGGCCGAACAGGTCAACGCTTCCAGCGAAGAGATGGTCTCGACCATCGAGGGCGTCAACTCCGTCACTCAGCAGAACACGGCGGCCGCTCAAGAGATGGCTGGAAGTTCCAATGGCGTCACCGACTCGATCGAACAGATCAGCGCGATATCTCAGCAAAACAGCGCAGCATCCCAGGAGATGAGCGCATCCGCCGAAAAGATGAGCGCACAGGTCGAAGAGGTGGTCGCATCGGCGCAGGGACTCGATTCGATGGCTCAAGAGCTTCAGCAGGCCGTCTCGGTCTTCAAGCTCAGCAAGAACGGACAGACGTCGGAAATCGCCTAGTCAATCGATAGTGTGAAGGCCGGTCCTTCCACGGGAACGACCGGCCTTCACCGTTATGTTCGCATCCAGAACTTAGGCGCCACTCAAGAAGGAGGCGGCAACGTGACAAATACCACTGAAGCAGAACGGACCGAGGAACAATTGGTCGTATTCGACCTCGCCGCCGAGGCGTTCGGCGTCGACATCGGCTCGGTCCGAGAGATCATCCGCATGCAGGACATCACGAGAGTTCCGGGGGCGCCGGGATTCGTCGAGGGCATCATTAACCTGCGAGGCAGCGTCATCCCTGTGATCGACCTCAGAAAGCGGTTCGACATACCGGTCAACGAGCTTCACAAGGACAACCGCATCGTCGTAATGGATGTCGGCGGGCAGGACATGGGAGTCGTGGTCGACGCTGTCACCGAGGTGCTGCGAATCTCCGCGGCATCGGTTGAGCCGCCGTCGTCTGTGATCACGACCGCCGACTCGGTGTACTTGTTGGGCATCGTGAAGATGGAAGGCCGCATGGTGATCCTGTTGGACCTGGACAAGGTCCTCAGCGACAGCGAAAAGGGCGCCATCACTGAGGTTGCAGCCATGGCCGACGCGGCTGACTAGCGGGTGCAGCCGTCCTCCTTGAGGACTTAGCGTCGGCCTGGTGCCTGCATCCGGCTCCTCCATCTTGTCTGATGCAGGTCATCGTCTACGAAGTGCGCTCCGACATGTCGGAGCGCACTTTTATTCGTCCACACGTGGCGTTGGCGATGGGGACGAGCGGCTTGCAGTCGTTGACACCGAATACAGCCGCGCGTAGCATCGGGACCGACCCGATCGCAGCCAAGGAGCCTCAATGTCCCATTACCATCTGGCGTGCAACAAATGTGCGCTCGAACATCCCCCGTCCATGGAGACGCTTGCGTGCATCTCCTGTGGCGCACCGCTGGATGTCCGCTATGTCGCCAGCGCCGAAATCGGCGGAACCGGACGCATCCCGGCGATGCCGTTCCACACGGAATCGCCGTCAATGACTTTAGGCGAAGGGGACACGCCAGTCGTGCCTCTGGAGGCCGTCGGGCGCTCGCTGGGTTTGTACAACCCCATGGCCAAGCTCGAGTACCTGAACCCGACCGGATCGTTCAAGGATCGGGGAACCGCAGCCATGATGTCCGTGGCGAAAGAGTTCGGGATTGAGGCCATCGCCGAAGACTCGTCAGGAAATGCCGGGGCGTCGGTCGCCGCGTACGCGGCCAAGGCAGGGATCGAAGCACACATATTCGCCCCGGCCTCGGCCCCTCAAGCCAAGATGCAGCAGATCGGGGTATACGGAGCCCACACTCACGCAATTGACGGACCACGCGAGGCCGCCACCGACGCCGCGATGGCATACTGCCGCGAGCAAGGCTTGGTCTACGCCTCCCACAACCTGAGTCCGTTCTTTCTCGAAGGCACGAAAACGTTCGCGTACGAGGTTGCCCGCCAAATGGGAGACGCCCTGCCCGACCACATCGTTGTCCCCGTGGGCAACGGGAGCCTATTCATAGGCGCGTGGAAGGGCTTCCAAGAACTCATCGCGGCTGGGGCGCTCGATCGCGCCCCGAAGATGCACGCGATCCAAGCCGAGGCCGTGATGCCCATCGCGGCGGCGTTCGCAGGGCGCGGATGGACGCCCCGAGCCGGGACCGCAACCATCGCCGGAGGGATCGCGGTCGGCGCTCCGCCCCGGAAACGCCAGGTGTTGGACGTGCTCCAGGCCAGCGGTGGCGTCAGCGTCGCAGTGTCCGAGCCGTCCATTGAATCGTGGCACGCCACGATGGCCCAGTCCGAGGGAATCTACTGCGAGCCGACCTCGGCGGCGGCGTTCGCCGGCCTTGAGTTGCTATTGGGAGCAGGCCATGTCGCGCCGAACGACCGCGTACTTGTGGCCGTCACCGGGTTCGGCTTGAAGGACGCCCCGCCGACGAGCAGCGGCTAACCGGCCGGCCAAAGTTCGCGCCGATTCACCAGGGATCGTCAAGGGGCGAAGCCTCTTGCCACGAGGTTTTGGGGGCGTCCTCCAGAAGACTCTCGGGCGGGTGTGACAGACCACCCGGTGGCGCCGAATCTGACGATTGGCGCCACGCCGACTAGGCCGAGTTCCTCTCGAACGCCTGCCTGAAACCGTCCAGCGAACCTTCGAGGGTCTCGTCCGTCACACAGTACGAAAGCCGGAAGTATCCCGGCGTCCCGAACCCGCGCCCGGGCACCACGAGCACGTTGTGCTTCACCAGTTCCGCCGTGAACTCCACGTCGTCATCAATTGGAGACTTGGGAAACATGTAAAAAGCCCCTTGAGGTTTGACCATCTCGTACCCGATGTCGGTCAACTGCTCGTACATGAAGTCCCGCTTGTCCTGGTACTGGGCGACGTCAACCGTCACGGATTGCAGTTTGGCCACGATATTCTGCATCATCGCGGGGGCGTTGACGAACCCAAGGGTGCGGTTGCAAAAAACCAGGCCGTCCATGAGCTCGGACCCTTCGTCGTAATCCGGATGGACCGCGATGAATCCGATCCGTTCGCCCGGCAGCGCAAGGTCCTTCGAATGGGAGGTGGCCACGATGCTCCGAACATGGCGTTCGAAGACATGCGAATACTCCAGGCCGTCGAACAGTATCTTCCGGTATGGCTCGTCGCTGACCAGAAATATCTCTCTGCCGGTCTCACGCTCTTTGCGCTGGATGATGTCGCCGATCCGGGCCAGGACGTCGGCGCCATACAGCACGCCTGTCGGGTTGTTCGGAGAGTTGACCAACACGATCCTGGTGCGGTCCGTGATCGCGCTCTCGAAGGCGTCAAGATCGGGCAGGAACGCGTCGTCCGGAGGGACGGCGTGACCCGTGCCGCCATGGTTGTCGGCGTAGAAGAAGTACTCGACGAAATACGGAGCAAAGACGATCACCTCGTCGCCTGGATCAAGCAGGGTTTTGAAGATCACGTTCATCGCGCCGCCTGCCCCGGCGGTCATCACCACCTGGTTGGCGGTGAAGTCGAGGCCTGTCTCCTCACGAAGCTGGGCCGCCACGGCAGCCCTGGTCTCGACGAACCCCGCGTTGGGCATGTACCTGTGAAGACCTGAGATCGGCTCGTCGACGATTCGCTTCAGCTCGCTGAAGAACTCCGGCGGCGGCTCCATGATCGGATTGCCGAGAGAAAGGTCGAATACGTTCTCGTCGCCGAACTGCTGTTTGAGCGCGGCGCCCTCCTCGAACATCTTCCGAATCCATGAGCCCTGTTCCATCAGCCCGCTGATCTTTCTAGAAACTGCCATCATGCCCCTCGTGTTGAATAGGAGTGAGCGTCGAAAACACGCCGAATGTATCGCCCGTCCCCGCTCCGTGTCAACCGCGCCTTGACAGCGAAAAACCCATTGGCTACGCTGAATCCACTGCAATACGGGCCCGTAGCTCAGTGGTAGAGCGGTCGGCTCATAACCGATTGGTCACAGGTTCGAACCCTGTCGGGCCCACTCCTCGCATCATCGCCCTACCCTGTCTTCGCCCGGCGTCGTGCATCTTTCTGGGCGGGGAAAGCTTCTCACGCGCCTTCGACGATGATCGCGCTCGACGTCGTCGCCTTGAGCCTGATAGCCAGGGCTGGCGCGTACTCTTCGGAGGCGTACCAATCTTTCGCCCGCGCGACGTTTTCGAATTCCAGGACGATGACCCGGTGGGGATTCCAGTCTCCTTCGATGACTTCGTGCGCTCCGGCCCTGACGAGGAACGCCGCCAAGTTTCTCTATGGTCGCGCCAACGATTTTTCGATATTCAGCGTACGCCTCAAGGTCGTGAACATCGACATCCGCGATTAAGTATCCAGCCATGAATTGCCTCCATTGCTTGTAGCGAGTTGTCTCTTCATCGTTTGGGCGATGTTGCCTGGCCGAGTTCGGCTCGGCGATCATATCGGACACGCGTTTGCGTCCACGTCGCCCTAAAGCGGATGTGACGACCAGATTGTGATGACGTTTTGGCGAAGGTGATTGGCGCGCGCCTGTCGCGCCGGAAATTTGGCGCGTCGAGGTCCTTCAACGGGCTCAAGACGAACGGACAATGTGGAGCCTCGGACAGGCCTTCGCAATTATCGGCCAACCCTAGTCGGTGATGGAGTCGAGAACCAACGCGCCGTCCTCTTCGTGGAACGTCACGGTGACGGGACCGCCCGACACCATGTGCTCGCGCAGGTGGCTGGGCAGAAATCCGGCGTGTTGCCGTCCCCTGGCCTCCAGCAGGTAGCGACGCCCGTCGTCCGCGGCCACGGTCAGGGTGTCGAGATCGAGGAAGCTTTCGGCTTGAACGTCAACGATCCGCCCTGACACCGTAGTTTTATACGAAGACGCTTCATCTCCCGCATCGCCCGAGCCGCACGACGCGATCGCGCACAGCGCCGCCGCCAGAGACAACAACGTCGAGAACAACCGCTTCGAATTGGTGATTGTCTTAAAATCTGAACTAAATTCGCGTTGACTGTTTTCGGCTGCCTTGCGTAACGTTAAACACGGGGTACGTGTCATATGAAAAAGACTCTGTTATCGATATCCATACTCGTCGCTCTGGTCCTTTGGGTCGGTGGCAGCTTTGGCAGTCACGCCCAGGCTCAGCAACCATCGGACAAGATCACGGTGCTGATATTCGACCGAGCGTCGTTTGACGGCGCTCAGGCCGACTCCGACCTAATTAACTCATTTTTGGGATTGATATTCAAATTGAAAGAGGGTCAGCCGTTCGCTTTCGTGGCGTTGGACGATCCTTTCGCGACCCTTGGTCCAATCGAAACCGACTCGGTCGAGTTCCCGGCCGTACGTCGGGAATTGGATGTCATGCTGTCCGGAACATCCGGCGCCGCACGCGACCTTTCGGGAGCGCTTGCCGAAATCTACAATTTCCTTGGCAGCGAGCGCGCCGGCGCGCAAACCGCGATCTACTTCATTACCGGGTCGACCGACGAAATGACGACTCCGGTGTTGCAGAACGGCCTCGTTCAGATGGTGCATCTCCTCGGGGAGAAGGGCTGGCCATTACACTCCGTGACGCTGCCGGGCGCCTCGGAAGAACTCGCCGCCGTTCTGTCTGCCATCTCGAAGGACACGGGCGGTGAATCCTACCCGTTGTCGATTCCCGACGGCATGGAGCATTTTGCCGACCGGATCCTCAGGTTGGAGGCGAAAGGTTCGTTGACCGAGCTCGGTTCAATAGAGCTTACGGCGAATTCCTCGCTGGAAATGACCCTCCATATCGCCCCGGGGACCGAAGCGGCCAACATGATCTTCTTCAGGGAAGACCGCGTAACCGCGTTCCGCATCAAAAATCCCGACGGCTTCGAAGCGTCGGCCGGCGACCGAACCTCTTCCTCGCTCACGGAGCTGCCGAACCTGGTTATCTGGCAGATCCTCGACCCCGCTCCGGGCAAGTGGCAGATCGACGCACGTGGCGTCGAGGGTGTGATTTCGGGTTGGCACTACTCGACCAACAAGTACTCGCTGATGTTGCAGTCGTTCGGCGCCCAGCCGCTGGGCCAGCCTGCCACGTTGGCGGCGTACGTGTTCGAACATGGACTCCCCGTAGTGTTGGAGGATGAAGTCACCCTCACCGCCAGAATCACGTCTCCGGATGGGACAACCGTAACGTACTCGCTCAACGACAGAGGCAAGCTCGGGGACGCCGTGGCCGGGGACGCCTACTTCGCGGCGACCATACCCCCGCAAATCGCCGAGGGCGACTACAGCGTCGAGCTGGAGCTCTCGTGGCCGAAACTGGAGCACACGATTACGGCCCGGGATTCGTTCGAGATTCGCTCATTCCCGTCTTTGGCCGTCACCCCGGTCAAGGTGGACGACCTGCGGTCCGGGGAGCGCACGAAGATCGCCACCGTCTTCGCCAACATCAACGGGACCCCGTTCGCCGTGTTTGGCGAACGGATATCGGTTGACATGGCCACCGTCGTCGAGGAACCGGGCGAGATCGAACTAGTGCCGCAGCGCATCATCTCGGAAGGCAAAGCGTCCAACTTCGACGTGTTTTACACGCCGGCCAAGGAGACGCTCAGTACGGTCATTGTCCGGTTGAACATGGAGTACGCCGGCCGCATGCACTCCTACTCGACGGACTCGATGGTCGTTTCGACCTTGCGAACCCTGGTTGCCACGCCGCAACCTCCTCCTCCGCCAGTTGTCGCCCCGACGCCCGTGCCGCCGCAGCTTCCGGCGCTTGAACCGGTGAAGTCCGCGCCCGTCCCCATCGCACTGGTAATCGTGCTCGCTGCTGTAAGCCTGTCGATCTTGGGCTTAGCCGCTTACTGGCTCACGCGGCCAACGCCGTTCGGCTACCTCTACGGCGACCGTGGCCAACTCGTCATCGACTTCTCAACGTTGCAGCGCAGACCCGTAATGAACCTGGCCTTCCGCAACGTCGTGAACGGCTCGGAACTTGGCATATCCGGATTGGAAGGCGCGAAGTTCACGTTTATGTCGTCGCAGCAAGTCGTCATGTCTTCCGGTCAGTCGTCACACGCGACGGTCAGGGTCAACAACCAACCGCTCATCGGCCAGATGTCGATCCACGACAATTCTTGGATCGGCGCGGCCGGGCGCTTGTACAGCTTCTCGACGACACCTCCGGCGGGTTCGACCGAAGGCGCCGTCGCCCCGGCTACCGCCGACTAGCAGCGAGCCTCCTCAGTAATAAGAGAGCGCCCCGGAATTTCGGGGCGCTCTCTTTGGTTTGTCGCACAGAATCGGCGGACCTTATGTTGCACTCAGGTTGGCGCCGGGGTCGTCTCGCTATCAGAATTGAGGATTACCGCTCTTCAATGCGAATCGTCGTCATCACATCGCCGAGGAAGTTTGCCGAGGCCGGGTCTCTGATCGTGATGCCATTGAGGGCATCCATGCTGGAGGCGACTACTTTGCCGAATACCGAATGGCACGAGTTGGTCGAACAGTCTTTGGCCGAGCCGTCTGGGAGCAAGCCGTCCAAAAATAGCGTGTCCCTGAACGTAATGAAGAATTGGCTTCCGTTGGTTCCGCTGCCGCCGCGCAATCCGGAGTTGGCCATGGACAAAATGCCCGCGCTGCCGTGCCGCAGGTCGGGGTGAAACTCATTGTCGAACTTGTAGCCAGGTCCTCCCATCCCGGTGCCTGTCGGGTCTCCGGTCTGCGCCATAAAGCCTTCGATCACACGGTGGAAGGTGACTCCGTCATAGAATCCGGCTCGGGCCAGGAATACGAAGTTGTTGACGGTCTCAGGGGCGTTTTCGGCGAATAATTCGATTTCGATCTCGCCGCCTTTTTCGAGTTCGATGATCGCGTAGTGCGGCGTTTTCGGATCTATGCCCATTGCTGGTTTGGCCGGAAACTGCATCAGTGCGGCAGGCTTCGACGGGGGCGCAGCGGTGGGAGCGGGTTGCGCGGCGGGTGCGGCTGCGGTTGGAGCGGCGGACGCCGGTTCAGGGGTTTCCTCGTCCGAACTGCACGCCATCGCAACGATGGCCAATAGCGCGACTCCGGCCAATAGCATACAGCGGACGCTCTTGTTGGTCATGGTACGGTTTGCCTCCGATTTGAGTTGGCTCGACGCCTGCGCCGTTGCAGCAGACGGGGCGCACGTCAGGTTCCGCACATTCTACTTGTTCTTCGAAGCTCGCGCCACACCAAACGCACGTTCCAGGTCTGAACGCTGCAAGCCAGCGCCTCCGGCGCGGGGAGGCAGGGCGCCGAAACCGTTTGGAGTTCAAAGTTCGATTGAGCGCCCAACGCGCAGCCATCGACCGTGCCCGGACAGATGCGATTGCGACGGACATCTTGCCGACGACCGCGCCGCCCCCGGAGATCACTCGATTGTCATGAATCTGCGCCACGCGCGTTCTCGCATGGCTACCGACACTTGAGGATACTGACGCCACAGGTGTGTGCCGGCTACCAAGGCTGAGAGCGCCAAACAGAGGCTGATCTGTCCGACGGGTTGAAGCGTGGCAATGGTCAGAGCGTTCAGCAACAGAAACGTGCCGGTCATCGCCCAAACCGCGTGGCGTGTCACGCCGTACAGCACAGCTCCGAATGCGACTGTTATCGCCGTAATTCCCAACAGCATGATTGCCGAAATTCCCAGCACGACCGCCCCACCTTTGCCGCCTCTGAATTTCAGGAAGGGCGAGAAATTGTGGCCCAAGGCCGCAACTGCCGCCACGGCAGCCAGTGCGCTCATCGGAATGTCCAGCCGTTGGCCCAAATAGACGGCCGCCGCGCCTTTCCCGGAGTCCGCAAGCAGCACTATGACACCGGCCGTTTTACCAAGCTGCCGGTATGCGTTTAAGGCGCCCGGATTTCCGCTGCCAGAGCGTCTGATGTCCACGCCGCTCGCGGCCCGTCCGACTAGGTACGCGGTCGGCGCCGAGCCCAAGAAAAACGCTGCAACAAGGGCGACTGCGATCTCGATCATGTGGCGACACAACTCCCGCTCCATTGTAACGCAGCACCGACAGGCTCAGCGGGTTTGGCCATTGCCGGAAAGACTCGCCGCGAGGTCAATGCTACTCGTAATACGTGGCCGCCTGGCTTTTTGCTTCGCCTCATATCGCGCACATGATTCGCCCATGCAAGCTCAACGGTTCCAAAAGATTCGGGCAGTCCCCAGTGGTTATGGTGGTTCGTACCCATGAGCGGCCAGTCGTAAAATGACACGATTGAGACACAGATTGGTATGTTCCGGACACTTAGGCGAACTGGGTCTGCACGTACGGCGATTGTTGCCGAGGCGGGAATCGACTCAGAATATCGTTGGCGTCGCGAGACCTCCGGCGCCCGTGGACCATCGCCCAACGAACACCAGATTGATGTCGTCTAGCGATCAACAGCGACCTGATGGAGACGCCCTTTGAATATCGACCTCGAGGACAAAGGAAGCTCGTCTATTCGCATTCTATTCGTCGAAGACGATCGAGATTACGTCTTGACCATCAAGACGCTGTTGTCCGGAATCAACCGGACGAAGTACGTGATCAGATGGGCGCCCGACTATCTTTGCGCTTTGGACGAGTTGCGTTCCGGACGGTACGATATCTGTTTGCTGAACTTTAGATTCGGCGATTTCGATGGCCCTTCGATCCTCGAATACGCTGACGAGCATCGTCTGACGACCCCGATCATCGTGATGGCGTGCCGTGACGAGGTCGATACGCCTTCGTTGGGCACGGCGGACCGGATCTACCGAGACGAAGTCTGCGCGGAGGCGCTCGAACAATCGATCCTGTCGGCGGTCCAACGCAGTCGCTCCGAAAAGAAGACGGCGCGTCATGTCGCGGCCATGGATGCCGCGATGGACGGGCTGGCGATCATCGACAAATCCGGTTACGTCGTCAGCGCCAACAAGTCAATGGCGTCGATGTATCTGTTCGACGAGCCCGCACAACTTGAGGGCATCGACCTCAGCGCGTTCTTCGCCGGAGAATACTCAAGGAAGCTGGCCAGGTCCGCTCTGGCGGAAGCAGGACGCTCGGGGCGGTGGTCGGGCGAAGGGCGAGGGGTGCGGCTGAACGGAGATACATTCCCAAAAGAGTTTGCAATCTCCCCCGTAGGCGACGGCCAGTTCGCATTGGTCGAGCGAGACATCTCGGAGAGCCAGGATCTGCAGGAGCAGCTTTTCCAAACGCAGCGGGTCGAAGGAATCGGCCAAATGACCGGCGGGATCATCCACGATTTTAACAACCTGTTGTCGGCGGTTCTCGGCTACTCGCAACTAGGATTGCTCAAACTTCGTGAGGCCATCCTCTCAGGGCCTATTTTGAAGAGATCGAAAAAGCCGCGGAGCGTGCCACTCTGCTGACTCAACAAGTCCGTTCTCTCACCAGCGGAGAGGTTGGCCAGGCGGCGGCAGTTTGCGTCAACGACGCCGTTGCCGGCTTGGAAATGATGCTGTCACGAGTGATCTCGGAAAACGTGGACATGGCAACACAGCTCGCAGAGGACCTCGGATACGTCAGCATAAACCGAGGCCAGTTGGAGCAGGTCATACTGAACCTCGTCATCAACGCGGCCGATGCCATGCCCGCCGGGGGGCGCCTGACGCTGAAAACCAGTAATGTGTCGGTCTCGGAACCTGGCGCGGCCCGCTGCCCCGATCTAGAGCCCGGCGACTATGTGCACTTGAGCGTCAGCGACACAGGCGAGGGGATGTCGGAACATGTCATTGCTCGGATATTCGAACCGTTCTTCACGACCAAAGATTCCAACAAAGGAACGGGCCTTGGCCTTTCGATCTGCCACGGAATCATCACTCGCTCCGGCGGCACG
>CEQE01072532.1_pt1 | contig 15112 bp, 15 predicted proteins | sample 356201 | NCBI WGS metagenome assembly CEQE01 (sample SAMEA2619970, study PRJEB7988) | marine metagenome | biome: marine biome (ENVO:00000447); feature: mesopelagic zone (ENVO:00000213) & marine oxygen minimum zone (ENVO:01000065); material: "saline water (ENVO:00002010), including plankton...
ACAGCATCTCCCTTTGTAACTTATATTGATGGAGACGCGGAAGCAGGAAAGAAAATGTTTTTTGATCCGGAAAGCCCGGCGCCCTGCTTTAAATGCCATACTTTCGGAGATAAAGGAGGGACAGTAGGTCCCGTGCTGACGACCGTGGGAGGCACAAGGTCTACTGAATTTATTATTGAATCTATTCTAAAACCGAGCGCTGTTATTGCCAGCGGTTTTGAGCCGATTAAGCTTGAGACCGTTGACGGAGAGATTATTACAGGTGTGGACGCGGGTGTAAGCGATACGGAAGCCAAGATTAAATTGAGCACCGGTGAAGAAAGAGCTATACCTATAGAAAAACTGAAAGGCGGTAAGTTCGGCACCAAACCTAAAGTGGTTATCAAAACCTTCGATAAAAAAATAAAGGGGTGGTTCCTGGAGGACAAAGAAGATTCTGTTGAAGTTATGAACCTGAAAGGGACCGAAAAGATAGTTATCCCAAAGAATACTATTAAATCAACCGTTAAGCTCAAGAAAAAAAATGCGGATGGCAAGAAAAAAGTTGAAGGATTTATAAAAGCTCAAGATGATGAAAAAATTACGCTCGTCAAAAAAGACGGAGCAGAAGTGGCTATACCAAAAGCAGATATTAAAAAAATCCGGAAGGGATATAGAAAACCAGCGGTCATGTCTATTATGCCGGGGAATTTTAGAGACCTTCTTTCGGTGAAAAATCTTCATGATATTGTGGCTTTTTTGAAAGCCGGTTGATTTGAAAACATAATAACAGTAAGCAGTTTACAGTAGGCAGCAAACATGAGTGGCATGGGCAAACTTGTTTGTCCGTGTAAAAAAAAACTGCTTGCTAATTAAGAGTTTGTTTATAAAATGATTAATTTTTAAAAGGAGGGTGGCCAAAATGGCAGGAGAAAAAAAACCTTTAATTGGGATGTTCTGGTCCGTGGTAATCTTTTGTGGAGTTGCCTGGGTTTTATTGGTGAAGGGTATTCCGGAGCTGTCAAGGCGTGTAACCGGACTGGATCTTCCTTTGCCGGTTCCAGGTTCATTACAAATGTTCTGGGCCATACTGCTGACAATCACTATTTTTATGTATGTCAGTTTTGATCAGGATAGAATAGATTCGTTTTTGGCTCCGATGCTGAAACTGTTGCGGGGAGGATATAGCCACCCCGTGGCCTGGGTTGTGATGCTTGCTGTAGCGTTAGGAAGCGGTCAGGTTGCCTATTCTTACTTTGCTCCCAAGAGTCAGGCCCCGGTTGTCCTGCGAATCCAGCATCCTTCCTCTAATTTCCCAAAGAAAAATGAAGCTCTTGTCAATCCTATAGCCAATCCAAACAAAGAAATGCTGGATAAATTTGTGGCACAGGTTAAGGCGGACAAGGTGGAGTTTGTGCCTCAGGTAGGCCACGGTCCGAGAGCGTTGGATTTTATTCCAATGCCGGGAGTTCAAGCGGCAGTTCAAAAAATAAAATCGGGCGGCGCAAGTGAAGCGGACATTAAATTAGCTTATACAGAAACAAGATTATATGAAGGAAGGACCCTGTATGAATTCAATTGCAGACCCTGCCACGGAGATAAAACAGACGGTAACGGGCCTTTGGCAGATGGATTCAGACTGAGACCGATAGACTTTACGGATAATGGAACTCTGGAAACCATTGTTGAAGGATATATCTTCTGGAGAATCAGGAACGGCGGACCTGGATTGCCGCCTGAAGCAACTCCATGGAATTCCGCTATGCCCATATGGAAAAAAGACCTGACTGATGAGCAGGTTTGGACGATCATGATGGCGGAACTGAATCTGGCGCAAAAAACGGCTCGTATTCCTGAAGGATTGCATTAAGTTTTATTGGGACGCAGATGAGCGCAGATTTTCAGGATTTTATCTGTGAGATCTGCGAAAATCTGCGTCCAAATTGATTTTTAAATTTATTTTTTTGGGGGATGTGTGATGAAACGACTTTTAAAAACTTTTTTGGTAGTGGCCCTGCTCCTTGTAGCTAACAGAGGATTTGCGGCAGAGGAGTGGTCTATCGGGAAAAATAAACCGAATTTAAGAGATCCAAAAGTAGTTGAAGCAGGGAAAGTTACATATTTTAAACGATGCAGTTTCTGTCACGGGTTGACAGGTGACGGGGAAGGGCCAGTAGCACAACTGATCGATCCCAAGCCAAGAGATTTCACACAACCTCTTTTTAAATTCAGAACAACGGCCTCAGGTGTTTTGCCGACAGATGAGGACCTGTTCAGGACTATTTCAAGAGGGATAACAGGAACTCCTATGACCTTCTTTGCCAAAGAAATATCAAAAGTTGGTTTGACTGCAGAGGAAAGATGGGGGCTTATTGCATTTATTCAAACCTTAAACGATTCATGGGCGGAAGATGATGAGTTTAAAACCTCCGATGATCCTGATGATAAGGAAGATTACAGGTATAACAAGATATTGATGAAATATAATGATGTACCGGAGCCTGAACTTGATCTCGCGAAAGCGGAAAAAGGAAAGGCGGTTTATGAAGATAAAAAGTGCTGGGAATGTCATGGAATAGATGGGAGAGGCAATGGGAAATCCTTCCCTACTCTGAAGACCGACCGGGGATTTAAAATCCATCCAAGGGATTTAACCAAACCCTGGAAATTCAAGGGCGGGGATGGAATCAAAGATATTTTTGCCCGTGTAACCACAGGCATTAACGGAACTCCGATGCCCTCCTTTGTTGATACCATTCCTGAAGAAGACAGATGGGACCTGTCCCATTTCTTAAAGTCACTACAGTATGAAAGAACGGATAATGAAGTTCTTGTCATTAAGAAGATTGAAGGGGAACTGCCGATGGACCCCAATGATCCAAAATGGAATGAGTCTAATATGACTGATTTGAAATTATCAGGAATGGTGTCGCTTAAGCCAAGATGGCAGAACTTTGCTGTTGATCTGGTGACGGTCAGGGCATTATATAACGAAACGGATATAGTTTTTAAATTAGAGTGGAACGACAGGAGTGAGAGTATTAAGCATGACCCGAAAGCAGAGGCCACGCAGGGAGGAAAAACACTGCACCAGTCTTATACGGAAAAAGGCTCTAATGGATTAAAAAGCGTGGTAAAAACCTATGTGGAATATTACGACCCGAAAGTATTTGGAAGCGACCAATCTCCGAAGGAGTTTAACCTGCTGCGCAAATATGGAGACCTGAGAGACGCAATTGCGCTTCAGTTTCCGGCGAAAGAATTAATGGGAACAAATAGGCCGCACTTTCTGAACGGCGATCCGCAAAACCCGGTTAAACTCTGGTACTGGAAGGCGGATGAAGATAAAGCGGTAGAAGTAAACGCGAAAGGTATTTTTAAGCCTTTCAAAGTTACGAATAAGGCTATTGAGACCAAGAGCAATAAAGGTGCCAGGAACAGCAAGGATAACTGGACAGGACAATGGCAACTGATTTTTAAGAGATCACTGACCACTGAAAATGTGAAAAAGGACGTGCAGTTTATTCCTGGAAAGTTTCTTCCTTTCTCGGTAAACGCGTGGGATGGCGGCAATGGTGAATCCGGTACAAATAAATCAACTTCTACCTGGAATATGCTTGTGCTGCAAGTAAAAACCCCTCCAAAAGTTTATGTTCTCGCGGCTATTGGTTTCCTGGTTGTCGGCTTTTTAGAAGTTTTTGCGTATAGGAAAGTTAATAAGAATAACTCGTAAGTGATTTATAATTAACTTTTTAGATTATTCTCCTCTCAATTACGTTTGGCGGAGTTTCTTTTTGGAAACTCCGCCTTTTTTTTAGGAAATGTTTTCACCGCAGAGACGCAAAGATCGCAGAGGAAAAATTTTTCTTTGCGTACTCTGCGTCTTTGCTGTAACTTTATTTTTGATTGTGGTAAATTACCGCTTTATACTTTAATATGTAAATTTTATGAAGGAGAGATGCTGTTTTGCTTTTTAAAAACGTCTGTATTGAAGCCTTCGGATATGAAATTCCTGACGAAATAGTTTCTTCGGAAGATATTGAAAAGCGTCTCAGTCCGGTGTACGACCGTTTAAAGCTTCCTGAAGGCCGCCTGGAGATGATGAGCGGGATAAAAGAACGTCGGTTCTGGAAAAACGGAACACGCCCAAGCGAAGTCAGCGTTTTTGCGGCAAAAAAGGCTATTGAAAAATCAGGTATTTCAAGACAGGATATTGGTTGCCTTATCCATGCCTCTGTTTCCCGGGATTTTTTAGAGCCCGCGACAGCCAGTGTAGTGCATAATGCTCTCGATTTACCATCCGCTTCTTCTCTCTTTGATGTTTCAAATGCCTGTCTCGGCTTTCTCAACAGCATGACCGTTTTAGCCAATATGATAGAGTTAGGTCAGGTAAAAGCAGGAGTGATTGTGTCAGGGGAGTGCGGCAAACAACTGGTTGAAACTACTATTAACAATATTTTGACTGACACAGACATCAGTCGAAAAAAAATCAAACACTATATTGCTTCTCTTACCATAGGCTCCGGGGCTGTAGCGGTTGTCATGGCTCATTCATCTGTTTCAAAAACAGGACATAAACTGTTAGGAGGGCAAACCAGATCAAATACACGGCATAATGAGCTTTGTATCGGTGGAATAAACGCGGATGTTGCCCATACCGGTGATGTCAGCATGCTAACAGACTCGGAAACTCTCATGATCAACGGAATAAAATTAGCCAAAGAAACCTGGGAAGAAACAAGGAACAAACTTGGCTGGGAAAACAGTACTATGAGAAGAATATTTTGCCACCAGGTAGGCTCAGCTCACAGGAAGATGCTCTACGAAACCTTGAAATTAGAAATTAAAAAAGATTTTTCCACACTGGAATACTTAGGAAATACCGGGTCTGCCTCCCTTCCCATCACAATGGCTATTGGAATCGAAAAAGGACTGGTAAAAAAAGATGATAATATAGCGATGCTGGGCATTGGGAGCGGCTTGAACTGTGTGATGCTGGGAGTGCAATGGTAAACTTGAAATATTGAACAACGAACGTTGAACGTTAAATTAAAAAGATATTAGTAAGCAGCATTAAAACTGCCCAAAAGCGTGTAAAGCCGAAGAATTGCACATAACTTTTTACTTGAAAATAATCACCGGTATTTTATTTAAGCGTTTAAAACCTGGTCCTGAGGGATAGGTCAGAGTTAATATGCTATGCCCTGTCTTGTCATTCCCTAATGCACTTATAGGGAATCCAGGCCGAGCTTTGATTCTGGATGCCCGATAGAAACATTCGGGCATGACACAGGGGCGACATTCAGTATTCTATCGTTAGAGCATGCTGGAATGATACTGTGTGTTCTTTAGATCAATTATTAAATAATTGCATGTTTTGGTACCAATATCCTCTTGTCAGTAACATTATGCCCTCCGGGCTTATTCCAATACCGGTCGCTGAGGGGTCGGATTTTCATTCTCCTTTTCGATGTTAAGTGTTCGATGTTCGATGTTTATTTTTTAAAAGAACTGTATCCTTTCAAATCAAACTTCATTGAGCTGGATGGTTTGAAGTACCACTACCTGGATGAAGGGAAGGGTGAGCCTGTTGTAATGCTGCACGGCAATCCCACCTGGTCCTTCTACTACCGTCGTCTTGTTTCAGACCTGAAGGAACAATACAGGGTTATAGTCCCCGACCACATGGGTTGCGGTCTGAGCGACAAGCCTCAAAAGTACAATTACTGTCTTAAACAGCACATTGATAATCTTGATGTTTTTTTGAAAAAACTTGATCTTAAGAATATTACTTTTGTTCTTCACGATTGGGGAGGAGCCATTGGCATGGGGTGGGCAGTGAGAAATCCTAAACGTGTAAAGCAGTTTGTGATCTTCAACACAGCTGCCTTTCTCTTGCCCTGCATTCCCTTTAGAATCAGTATTTGTCGTATTCCTGTTTTTGGCGATGTAGCTGTCCGGTGCTTCAATGCTTTCGCGCGCCTGTCTATATATATGGCATGTAATAAAAAAGAAAGAATGACTCCAGAAGTTAAATCCGGTTACCTGGCACCCTACGATAGTTTTGCCAACAGGATTGGCATATTGAGATTTGTGCAGGATATACCTATGACACCAGAGGATTATAGTTATTCAATGCTGAAGGATATAGAAAGTAGGCTTTCACAATTCAGAAACCATCCCATGCTGATAATCTGGGGAGAGAAAGATTTTTGTTTTAACGAACGTTTTCTTGAGCGCTGGAAAACTTATTTCCCTAAGGCAGATGTCAAAAAAGTTTCTGATGCCGGACACTATGTGGTAGAAGACGCCTGGGAAAAAATAGTGCCATGGGTGAAAGATTTTTTTGCAAGAAACCCGTTATGATTGGCCGCTCGCTTCAATTAACCGGCGGCTCTAATGGTTTCAGGCATAGTAATTAAAAATGACGGGTAGTCGCCATTGAATTTCCTAAGGACTCTCGAGGTGAATTTATACTTCTTTTTTCGAAAATCGTAACTGATTACGACTTTAGTTTTAGGTTTTAGCCTCAAGTCACCATCTTTGGGCAATACAGAATCAATTTTTATTCCGGAAAATGTTCTGCGATTTACTAAATCCACAAACATGCTTTGATACGAGACATAACTCCCATCAAGTGAAATCATAAATTGCAACTTAGACTTGCAAATTTCCTCTAAATGTTTTTTCTCTAAACTATTTTCGAATCGATTAAATTTCCTTTTAAGCCAATTGCTCATAATCATTTTTACCCCCCCCTGTTTAAAAAAGATTTTCAATCACTTCATAATTACCTATCGGCATTCGAAGAAAAGTCCTAAAGGGTTTTTTTCATCTAAAGGGTGTGTCTATGGCGTGTTAAAAAATTACCGGAGAAAGAGCAGGGCATCAGCCTATTAAAACAATTAGTTACGTTGTTAGACTGCAAGTTCTCAATAAGCCAGGGTAAGCCAGACTCCCTAAGTTTGTCATTCCCGAGTGTTCCCCGATTAAAGCGTTCGAGGACAAGCTTTAGCGGGAATCGAGTGGTCAAGCTGGTCCCTGGATTCCCGATAGAAACATTCGGGAATGACATGAAGGGTGATCTCCTCAACTCTGCATAAGGCGCTGTAAAAAGAAAGAGCTAAACAGTGCCTAAAAAAAATCACAATTAAACACCGCCTAAAAAAACAACGTTTCGCTGGTTAGTAATACGAAGGAATAATTTGTCAATTATTTATTTTTCTCTACGTCCTCTTTTTCTTAATTTTATACTAAGTTTTGATTGCGACCAATCGCGCTGTGATCTTTGTGGTTATTTATTAATTTTAGGTTGCGTCGAAGCTGCGCTCTGTTAGAGTTGCCACTCAATAAATTCGTGTGATATTCTATTTTTCATCATGAATTTTGGGAAGTTAGCTCCATACAGAAAAGGCAAAATACCACCTCTCAAAGGTCTCTTAACCGCCTTAGGTCCCGGGGTCGTTTGGATGGCGCTTGCTCAGGGGAGCGGAGAGTTAATCTGGTGGCCTTACATAATAGCCAAGTATGGTCTTACATTCCTGTTTCTTCTCCTTCCCGCATGCTTACTGCAATATCCTCTTACCTACTCGATTGGTTTTTATACACTTGCAACAGGGGAAAGCATTTTTCAAGGTTTTATTCGTTTAAACAGGTTTTTTGCTTTGATGCTGTGGGTGTTGATGAGCATATCATTTCTCTGGTTCGGGGCTTTTGCCTCAGCCGGTGGCACTGCGCTTGCCGGGTTAACCGATTTGCCCGAGGGCTGGAGTCAGAGAGGGCAGTCACTTTTTTGGGCTTATTCTTCTATGGCAGCATTTTTAGCCGCGATACTTTTAAGCCGTGTTATTTATAACCTTATTGAAAACTTTATGAAGGTTATCGCAATTTTAACGGTCATTGGCCTTGTATGGGCGTGCGCAACGCCAAAAGTTCTAAATGTTCTGCCCGAGTTTCTCCTGGGTCTAATTAGTTCTTCTGACTTTATGCCAAGGGCATGGGATCAGAATGATGCCACAAAACTTCTTACTGCGATAACCTTTGCCGGGCTCGGAGGTTTCTGGACGCTTTTCTATTCGTACTGGTTGAGGGACAAAGGGGCAGGGATGGCCGTTCATATGGGTAGAATAACTGGTCCCATTACAGGAAGACCTGAAAGTATTCCAGATTCCGGTTTTGTTCCTTTTAATGAGGAAAAGGACCGAAAAAATTTTATGGAATGGAGAAAATACCTTCTTTTGGACAGTGGTATCGGGATATTCGGAAACATCTTAACAACTCTCATGACATGTCTTTTAGCTTATGCTCTTCTTTTCCCGGAAGGACTTCTTCCGGAGGGTTACGAGATTGCGGTTGTTCAGAGCAAGTTTTTTGAAGTGAGCTGGGGAGGCATTGGCACAATAATTTTTCTTATTGTAGCTGCCGCGTTTCTTTCAGATACATGGCTGGTGACTATTGATGCAGTAAGCCGTATTCAGGCAGATGTTCTACACAGCCTTTTCCCTGTTACGAAGAAGATTGGTATCAGGGGACTCTATTATATATTCCTCGGTGTTTTAACCATAATTACATCTATTACTATGCTCTTTAATGCCCCGGGACCATTGATTTTGTTAAGCGCGGTGATAGGATTCACTGGCACGGTTATATTTACAGGCGCCATAATAATTTTAAATCATTTTTATCTTCCGCGTTATCTGCCTAAATGGGCGGGACCGGGCAGATTAGTCTTTATCCTGCTTGCCATAGTGTTTATATCTTACCTGGCTCTGGCCGGAGGGTATGTATACTTAATTTTCAGATGATATTGTCTTGACAAAGCTATATAAATCAATGAAAATTCTGGAACAATATTTTATGTTAGAAAAAAAAATTTTGCTGGATAAATTCTGAAATGGATAAATTGATTTTAAAATTCAAGGATAACGTTATTAAAGAATACCCGATAACCGGAAGCCAGGTAAAAATCGGGAGAGAAGAGGATAATGATATTGTAATTGACAATGCTGCCGTCTCCAGACATCACGCTAAAATTAAACGAGCGGGAGGAGGATATACTGTTGAGGACTTAAACAGCACTAATGGAACTTTTGTTAATGAAAATCGGATAACTCAACAGGAAAAATTGCAGGATGGAGATGTTGTCATTGTGGGAAAACATACTATTATTCTTGAACCAGAGTTAAAGGTGGAGGCTCAGGCCGGTGCAGATTTTGGGGGAACAATGATCCTTGATACAAAACAACAGCAGGAGTTGCTTGGCAAACAGATGAAGGAAGCTGTCGCACCTGTTGAAGAAAAACAAGCTAAACTTATGGTTCTTCAATCCGGGGAGCGAAAAGAATACAAAATCACCAAAGATGTGACTGTAATAGGAAAATCTCTTACCTCCGATGTAGTGCTGAAAGGATTTCTTATTCCTCCAATGGTAGCGACAATTAAAAAGGAGGGAAAATCTTTTTACATTACGGGGTATGGCGGCTGGATACAGGTAAATGTAAATGGAAGGATAGTCGGAAAAAACTGGAAATTATATCCGAACGATACAATTGAGGTACGAAAAGTTAAAATAATTTTTCAATGTAAATAGTTATGGGTGCTATCTCTGTTTTTGCGCAAACTGATGTCGGTAGAGTACGAAAGGGCAATGAAGACAGTTTCCTCGTTGTAGATACTACCAGTGAGAATTCTGCTTCCCTGACCGAAGTTCGACAATATAACCTAAACGATGGAATCAAATTTTTTATGGTTGCCGATGGAATGGGAGGCCCGGCAGCCGGTGAAGTCGCAAGCCTGTTAGCTGTTAACACTGTTTTAAAAGAAATGAAATCTAAAACAGCTTCTACCGAATCAGAGTTCGTTCAGATGTTAGATGATTCTCTGCAAAAAGCCAATACGGCTATTTTAGAAAAAGCTTCAAAAAATCCTGAAATGCGCGGTATGGGTACGACAGCAACATTAGCAGGGATTTCAAACAACAAGTTATTTATTGGACAGATAGGCGACAGCAGGGCTTACATCGTGCGAAATAATACAATTACACAGGTTACAAAAGATCAATCTTTTGTTGGGCAACTTGTTGCATTAGGAACCATAACCGAAGAAGAAGCGGAAAAACATCCTCAAAAAAATGTAATTCTTCAGGCGCTTGGTAGCAATGCATCGATGCAGGTTGCGGCAACCTCTATTGACTTTTGTCAGAATGACTATCTTCTGCTTTGTAGTGATGGATTATCCGGATTAGTGAAAGATGAGGAAATAAAATCAATTGTTCAATCCTCTTCTGATCTTGTGTCTGCTTGTAAAGAATTGATTGGTTTAGCAAATCAAAGAGGAGGCCATGATAACATTACTGTGGTCATCACTCATTTTTCCGATAAAGTTTTTTCCCCGCCCGACAAAAATGGAGCAGTTGCCTGTAATGTAATTTCCGATTTTAAGCCGCATTTTGCCTGAAAGTCTTTTGAAAGGGAGCTGTTATGATGCCTTTTGGACTTTATTTGAACGGATACATCGCGTGCAGACATAGATATGCTTGCGGGTAGCATTCTGGATGACATGTACTCGTTGCAAATTGGGGTTCCAGCGTCTTCGAGTCTTATTATTGGCATGGCTGACATTATTTCCGTAAACAGGGCCTTTTCCACAAATCTCGCATTTCTTTGCCATAAGCTTTATCTCCTGTAGTTATTTTTTATTGTTTTATAATAGAAGTAATGCTAACATAACATCTAAATTCTGGCAATATCTAATTTTTTGCAGTGAGTAAAATGGACGTCACAAAAAGTTCATCTATCAATGATGTGCTTCGTGATTACCCGGAAACCATAAAAGTTTTTGAGAAATATAATATGGGATGTATGGGATGCATGGGAGCCACAGCTGAATCAATCGAAAATGGAGCCATGATGCATGGTATAGATTCCTCTGTAATCATTAAAGAGATCAATAAACTTATCCACAAAGAAAAAAAATAGTGCTTTCACTTAATCTTGAATTCTCTGCACTACAAACTTGTAAAATTGTGTTTTTTTTAGGCGGTGTTTAGTTGTTGCTCTGGCCACTCTGCGGCTAATCATTTTTTTCCTTCAGCAACTTAATTGTCTTATTAATAGCCCCGCGGTTCTTCTTCACTAACTCTCTTGCCTTCTTTCCAAGTCGCTCCCTTTCAGCCGGATCACTAAGAAGACTGCGTAAAGTCCTGCAAAATTCCTGTTGATTTTCAACCTCCAGGGCGGCTTTATTATCTTTAAAAATTTTAACCACCTGTCGAAAATTGTCCATATTGCTGCCAAATATAACAGGTTTACCAAAGATTGCCGGCTCAATAATATTATGGCCTCCTTTAATGCCACAGAGACTTTTACCCATAAAAACAATATCAGAAGCGGCAAACAAACCCATCAAGTCACCTGTCGTATTAACCAGCAACACCCTTTTTTTTACTCTTCCCTTATTGATGGTTTCTTTTGACATGGCGCTGCTGCTATTCTTCAACGACTCTTTTAATTCTGTTAGCAAAACATAATCCAAATTTTCCTTTTTAAGAATTTTCTCCACCTCATAAGTTCGCTCGGCATGTCTTGGCGCTAATATAAAGTTAAGGGATGGAAAATCAACAATGAGAGATTTAAACGCTTTGACCATAATGACTTCCTCGCCGGGATGAGTACTGGCTGCAATTAAGACAAGACGGTTTTTATCAGGGAAAACTGTATCAATCGGTGCGCAAATATTATCGTTTTGAGAGTCCGTTACCTGGTCAAATTTCATGGTATTGCAGACCTTTATATAAGGTTGATCTCCCATGATAGATTTGATTCTACAAGCGTCCTTTTCTGTTTGAGTACAAATCAATGAAAACCTGGAAAAAATATAATTAAAGAACCAACGATGTTTGGCGTAACCCTTTGCTGATTTATCGGACATACGGCAGTTGACCAGGGCTAATTTGATATTTCTCCATGCGGTAAGAGCTATTAAATTAGGCCATATTTCTACTTCAAAAATAATCAGCATTTTCGGCTTGATGACATTGAGAGCGCTCCAGACACAGATAAAAAAATCAATAGGACAATAAATTGATATTACGTTTTCGGGTGATTGCTTTCTCGCCATTTTTTGTCCGGTACTGGTTGTTGTGGAGAGTACAAACTTTAAATCTGGTTTTTGTTTGCTCCATTCCCGGAGAAAGGACAGCGCTGCTATGGTTTCACCAACACTCACAGCATGTATCCAGATCGGGTTTTGCAAACTTTTTAGTTGTTTTTTTTTTGAAGCGGAAAAAAAACCAAACCTCTCCCAGAAGTCTTCTTTAAAGTCCCCCCGCTTTACCAGTTTTGTAATAAATACAGGGAGATAAGAAATAAAAAATATTGGGAAAAAGATGTTATAGAAAATTAAGGCAATTAGTGGCATATTCCTTTAATTAGATAGCTTGCGGGTGAATCCCTTAAGAAGTTGTCCTTATAAGGGCTATCAAGTTTTTTATCATTATTGTAAGCGCATATTCTGATCATGCTGGTTTATAAATCCCAGTTATTAGATTGTGAAAGCGCTCAACTTCTTTAATATGTTTTGTGGTTTGCTTGATAAAATCGGCAGGTACCCTCTTGCCTGTATGTTTAGCTATCTTAGTAAGTATAGTACTTCGAAGCTTATTTGAGTTGTTATTCAACTCCATAGGTAGCCATTAGAGAGGGTAAAACGAGGTAAATTTATTAATTTAACTTTTTTCAAATCTTTCCTTCAGTTTTTCCAAAACCTTCTCTATTGCTTGAATATAGCAGGATTTAATTTTTTTAAAAATTTCTTCTGAGACTTCTTTGTCATATATGTGTGAGGTTCGGTTTCTGTCTTCCATCATGTCGAAGAAAATCTCTTCATCTTTAAATAGATCGATTCTAAAGGCTTCTTTGAAGCTATCTCTCGGAGTTTTTACGATTATTCCCTGATGTTCAAGAAAAATTTTTAAAGTTTTCCAGAGTTGCTCAAATGTGAACTCAAATCTTTGAATCACTCCATCCTTATCAAGCTCATCTTGTGCTGAAGCCGCGCCTTCTTTTAATTTTGAAAATGCCTTTTCTAATTCCTGAAAGGCATATTTAGGAAATTCTCTCATAAATTACTTTTCCGGTTTTCAATACCAGCTCTTTAAAGCTCCGGTCTACAGAACTTAGAAAAACAATATCTATTTTATAAAGGCCGCATACTGAATCAATTTCTTCTTTAATTTTTCTGTGCAATCTTATATCAATCCTTGTTTTATCTATTGCAAGATCAAAATCAGCATTGTTATCATTTTTTTTTCTTGCCCTTGAACCGAACAGGATGATTTTACCCGGATCAAGACGCTTAATTAATATTTCTTCAACATTTTTTAGTATTGTTTCTTCTCTTTGTGTCACATTCATTTACCCTAAGCGGTTTAGAGTTGCTTTCATTATTTTCCACTGCTTGATAAATAAATGATAATAGATCATTCAATGAACGTCAATTTTTTGTACCGGTTGGTGTTCGCCAATAAAAATTCTTTAAAATTTATATGGTTAGTGGTTCGACTCATCTTAATATCTTCTTAATCCCTTCAAAAACCTCCTCAACGGTTATAGAATCCATGCATTCAAAACTGCCCTGGCTGCATTGCTTCCGAAAACATGGTATGCATTCCAAATCTCTTTGGATTATCAGACATTTTTTAGAATAGGGGCCTGTTCGTGCCGGATCCGTAGGGCCAAAGAGAGCGACAACAGGCGTTCTCATTGCCACCGCAATATGCATGGGCCCTGAATCGTTTGTTACTACTACATCCGATTTACTGAGAAGCGCTGTAAGTTTTGTGAGTGAAAAATCAACTGCTTCAGAGGAAGGACTTTTCATAGCGCTGCGAATTTCATGAATCAATCTATTTTCCTGTCTACTGCCCGCTACAATGATTCCCGCTCCCATTTTCTGATTTAAAAGGTCACCTAATCTGGAAAAGGAATGTGGTGGCCACCGTTTCTTCTCCCACCGCGCCCCCGGGACGAATGTTACAAGGGGTCTTCTTGTATCTAACAGATTTTTTTGAAGAAAACTTAATGCTTCTTGCTCAGTTTCCGGTTTAAAATAGAGTGGAAATTCAATCTCCTGATCTTCACAACCTAACGCAGCAGCGAGTTTTAAATTCCGGTCTACAGCATGAAGGTTCAAAGGAGCATCAACTTTGTGTGTATAAAATAAGGAAGAAAGTTCCCGCGCATTACTGAATCCAATCCTTACCGCAGCGCCGGATAAAAATGCAATCAAACCGCTTCGGAAAAGCCCCTGCATGTCCACCGCCAGATCAAAACTTCCATGGCGCAGTTTTTTTCTAAAAGAAAAGATCGAAGTGGTTAAACTGTTTTTTATTAATAATATCAGGTCATCAATAAGAGGATTTCCATTAAGAATATCCAGATAAACATCCTTGACCACCCATGAAATCTTAGCGTCAGGCCATTTATTGTGCAAGGCTTTTAATACAGGAAGACCATGAACAATATCACCTAATGAACTCGGTTTAATAAGAAGAATTCGTTCTATTTTATTTTTTATTTCCATAAATGTATGACTATATTGTATGCTTTTATAGTATTCAAGTGAATTGTATTATGTCTATCATCAAGAAAATTCCATTAAATTCACCTAAAGATGAGCGAGGGTTTTCCTGGTTTCCGTTTAATGATTTTCCGCAACTCAAAAAAAAAGAGTTATTAAATTTTCATGTTGCGGAATTAAAGCCGGGCGCGGTCCGTGGAAACCATTACCATCCTCTTCATACTGAATATTTTTTGCTCTGCGGCTCCCAAATACGTTTAACTGTGGACGATTTGAAAGGGAATCAGGAGGAAGAAACATTTCTTATAAGCCCGGAATTCTTATTTATTATTCCGCCGGACATCAAACATACCATTGAAAATAGAGGTTCCAAAACCGGCTATTTTATTGGCTTTTTTGAAGGAGAGGGAAAGGTTGAGTCAGTGAGGTAACAGGAACCGGAGGGCAGAATACAGATAACAGTAGGCATTAGGCAATTGGTGGTAAGCAAAAACCAATTTGCTATTTGTGATCAGTAGTGTCCGGTTAAAATTCAAATAAATTCAACTGTTTATTG
>CEQE01126424.1_pt1 | contig 15105 bp, 23 predicted proteins | sample 356201 | NCBI WGS metagenome assembly CEQE01 (sample SAMEA2619970, study PRJEB7988) | marine metagenome | biome: marine biome (ENVO:00000447); feature: mesopelagic zone (ENVO:00000213) & marine oxygen minimum zone (ENVO:01000065); material: "saline water (ENVO:00002010), including plankton...
ATAAGCCTATAATTATCAAAAGACCTTTTTGGAAAAGAATTCTTGGGTTATAGTAAGTTTTAAAATCTATTAATTATTTTAGAAACTAAGCCTCCATCGCATAATGGTATTGCATCCGGCTTGAGGTAAAAACCCTTTGTGGGTTTTAGAATCCTACAATTACAAGGTACCGGAGCCCTTCGGGGCATCCCCGTTCGATTCGGGGTGGGGGCGTAAATCTTAAGTTCAAATTTTAGTAAGGCATTGAATTGGAGAAGTTCCAAAAAATAGTATCAATAAAAAATTATAACTTAAGAAGCTTTAAAAAGGATAAAAATCCCATAAAAAATATGGGAACTCGAGCACTAATTGACTTATATGATATAGAAAAAGAAAAACCAACAGCTGTTGTTTATAGACATAATAATGGAGATCCTGAAGGTTTAGGCAGGGACTTATTAGGTTTTGTAGATGAAATAAGAAAAAACACATTTGATATACATCAGCCACAATTTGATGATGCCTCTTATCTTGCAGCAAAATGGATAGTTTATGATGCAATTAGACAATTAAAGAATTTTGAAAAAATAAGAGTAGATTTAGTTAAATATAATCAAGATAATCCTGAAAGTGAAAAATTTGGAATGAATGATAAGGAATGGATTGATAAGAGTAGTAAAGACCAAAGACATTATACACATAAGGATCATTATCTAGGTTTTGAGGGTATAGGAATTTTAAGAAATTCTTGCGACAGAACCGATATAGATCATCATTACAAAGTTATATGTGATGGGAATCCAACAATACTTTATAGTAATAAAAACTTAAAAGAAATAGTAAAACCAAGAAAAGTTGAAGGAGGATTATTCTTATTCTAGAATAATAATTATTATAAACACTTACAATTAGGATATCTTTCCCAAAAAAGGATTTTAATAATCCAAATAAGAATATACTTGAATCAAGAATCGCATACTTTTCTATTGGTTCTGGAGGCGTATTTATAAATCCTATTTATATAATTTAAATATGAAAAATAATAAAAAAATTATAATTGGAATAATAATTTTAATAATTATTTTATCCTTTTTTGGAAACAGATTTTTTTCAACAGGAAAAAGTATAAACACACAGGAAATTGAGATAATCCCTTTAAGTATTGCAGAAAAAGAAAAAGTAATACAAACTTTATTATCAAGTGAATTTATAAAAGATATGCCAAAAAAAGAATCTATTTCTCTAAGATTTTTCAATTCTGAAAACGGGCAAAGAATATGGCAAGATGGATTTTTAATTGGAAAAGATCAACTTCTAAGTGAAGGAACTCCTGCTATTTATTTAAGTCTACATTCAAAATATATATCTGAATTTAATCAGGAGAATTTATGTGAAGTAATAAAAAGAGCAAATGCAAATAGAGATTTAGGGTTTTATAGTGAAGATAGTAAAACAAAATTATTTTTTAAATATTCTAGTATGTTAAAGCATCGAGGTTGTTTTGGATTTTAGTTTTCAAAAGCATTTATTACTCTAATATCAGGACTTAGTAAATAAACATAATCTTCTTTGAATCTTAATCCTCTGTAAATTTTTTGTAATAATTCACGTTTTGCCTTATCTTTATAAAATTCCCAGTAATGTTCTGGTTTTGTTTTTTTTAATATTTTCCAAAAAGCATCTTGTACATTTGGATTTGGATATTTTGTAAAGATTATACTATTACATTCTTCTCCAGGAAAATCAATACCTCTTGCACATCTTGTTGAAAAGAGTACACTTGTTTGTCCTTTTTTAAATTTTTCAATTAATTCACCTGTTTTATCATTTTCTTGAAGTTCAATTATTTTTTCTTTACTAATTAAATTATCAATATCAAATTCTTTAAGCTCTTCATAAGTTGGCAAATCATTAAAACTATTTACATGAACAAGTATTGGTTTTTTTGCAATCTCCACACATTTGCTCAAAGTTTTCAAATAATTTAATCTTGTAATTTTTCCATTTGAGATATTTCCATACTTGCAGTCCATTTCCATTCCTGTTTTTTTAATTTTAATTTCTCCTTGTTGTTGTGTTTCAGCATCAATTACCTTAAAATTTTCTAATCCAAAAATATTTTTTAGAACAGTTGGAGAATGAAGAGTTCCAGACATTAAAACAATTATTTTATTTTTATCAATCATTTCTTTAAATTTTTTTGCAAGATTTGTTGTAACAAGACTGACTATAATTTGAGAATCTCTTTTATTAAAAGTTAAATAAGTTTCATCAAAAAAATCTTCAAACATCTTTACACTTTCTTCTACTTCATATAGGTAACTTTCTTCATCAATTTTATTCATAAATTCAGAAGATTCTAAAAATACTTTCATTAAATCATAAATTTTTGTTTCTTTTAGAGGAATGATTTCATTAGAGTAAATTGCTTCTTGTATTCTTTTATCTTTTTTTATTTCTTTAATAATTTCAGATAATTTACTAATTACTATATCATTTCCAGCTAATTGAATTAAGGAATTTTGGAGACGATCAATGTTTATATTTTTTTTATTAGAAAAACTATCTAAAAATTCATCACATTCATCTATTATTTCTACTTCTGTAGAAGGTTTTCTGTTTATTGCAGATTCTAGTTTATATTTTAAAGCGTTAAACACTATTACATCTGAATCAATAAATGAATTAAATTGCTCATAAAATTTACATCCTAATTTTCTTTCATAAAAAATGAATTTTGTATTATTTAGTCCAGTATATTTTCTTTTTTTTGAATCTTCAAAACTTTTTATTTCATATTCTTCAGGAATAACAGGACACCAATAAGGACATACTGGTGCAATAGACATTCTTTTAACATCATTAATTGTATTAAAATTATTTATCTTAATATTTTTATTTTGTCTTAAATATTCTTTAATTTTCCTTATATTTTTTTCTTTTATTTCTATTTTGCACGGAATATTATAATTATTCGCAGATAAATCATTTCCAATTGTTTTTTTAATATCTTCCCTTTTATTTTCAAAAATGTCATTTAATTTAGAATTTACTTCTTTTTTTATTTTTGGAATAGCATTTTTATTATCTTCTAGAAATTTACATAAGTGATTATTTCGTCCTGTAATTACGCTTATTTTTAGTTTTTCTTTATTATTTTTTAGTAGATATTTATTTTCTTCATAATCTTTTTTATATTGAGCTTGAAGATTTTTCCCAGGAACAATAATAGATGCTTTTCCTAATTTTCTTGCTATATTTAATGCAATTGTTGATTTTCCGGTTCCACATACGCCATGAATAAAAATAACTTTATTTCCTTCTTTTATTGATTCTATTACTTCTTTTACAACATCTTTTTGAGTCTTTCCATTAGAGAAAGTTAAAGGTTCTAGAAATTTATTATTTTGATATAAGTTCCACATCTTTTGTTAAATTTGAAGAAATAAAGGGATTAAAAATGTTGTGGAAAAATCTAAACTCAAAATTTAGAGAAAAAATTATTTTTTGTCATTCAAATCCCAAAGTTCAAAGTAAATAAATAAAAGTAAAAGAGTAATTAACCAAAAGGGTGTATCCGGAGTAATATTTGCTAATTTAAAAACTAAGAAAATAAGGAGGTAAGATGCAATTCCATATACAATATTTTTCATATGTTTATCTATAGATTTCATATTTAGAAGAGAATTCTCTACTTTTTAAAATTATCTAAAGTCTGATACAGAAAGAGTTTAAATCTATTTATTATTAAATAATAATTTAACCAAATAAGGCATTGTATAAAGATTTAAATAGTTTAGAGGATTGTAATTAAGATGAAGAAAGTGAAATTAAATCTTCCAGTAAAGAAAATTGGAGAAAATAGATTTTGTTTATATGTTCCAAGAAAAGATCAAGATAGAATTAATTTTTATTTTAAGGATGTAATTAGATTAAAACTAATAAAAGAAAATAAGAGTATAGAAATAATATCTAAATATAATTACTTGATAAGTCTAAAAAGGGAGGTTGTAAAAAAACTTAATTTTAAGGAAGGAAATTTTACAAACATTATTTTAGAAAAGATTAGTTCCCCCTCAAGACCAATGAAATCACTTCGCTCTGGAAAAATAGACCTTCTCTACTTTTTACCAGAAAATACCATTAAAGGTAGTAAAATTATTGTAGAAGAATTTTATAAAAATAAAATATCTTATTTAAGATTGTGTTCTTTCCATAGTAGAGGTTCTAGTTTCAATGTTAAAATTAGACGTTTTGTTAATCAAAATATATTTGGCAAATTATTAGGACAGATGCAATCAGAAGGTTCTAAAACCAATTTTGGGGTTTTAGAATTTTGTAATAAATCTTTAACAGAATTGAAAGACTTTTTAAATTTTATTTATTATTTAGGAATAAGCAAAGAGAGAATTTTTGTAAAACTAGATTATCATCCAAAGATAAAGAACATAAATGAAGAAATAAATAAGTTTGAAAATTTTGTTGGATTAAAAGTTAATTATTCATCTTCAAATAAAACAAGTGGAGTTGGCTTTGGGTTTAAAATTATCATAAGAAGCACTATAATTTCTCAGCTTATCTTAAATGCTCTAAGAAGATTACGTTCAATCATTGAGACAAATAATAACCAATTTAAAGAACTAAGTGATGGATATTTAGCAAGATTACTTAATGGCGATGGACATTTTGAGATAACCTCTAAAAATAGAAAAACTATTCAATCTAGATTAAAAATATATGATGGTAATGTAGAGTATCTTAATCATTATAAGAAGATTTTGAAGAAATATAATTTCACACCTTATGTTAAAGAAAAGTCTAATTTTGTAAGGACACTTTGTAATATGAATTTGGCTGAAAATTTGTTAAAAATTGGAGCGTTTGAAAACAATCCTAATAGAGATAGAATATTATTTTTTATTAGTTCTGTAAGAAAACTACCTCTAAGTAAGAAGATGTAAGGGTAGATAAAACAATTAAAAAAAAATTAACTTCTACCCAAACAATGCCGATAATCCTTCTGCTGCAGCTTCTTTTTTCTCTTCTTTAGGTTTTTCTTCCTTCTTTTCTGGAGCCTTTGAAGATTCACTTCCATTTGCAGGAGCTGCTGCAACTAAACTAACACTTTCTAGTTCTTTTGCTATATCAACACCTTTTAAACTGGCAACAAGAGATTTGATTTTTGATTCATCAGTTTCTCCGCCAGCAGCTGCAACAACACTTTTCACATTCTCAACATTCACTTCTTTTCCAAGTTTATGCAACAAAAGTGCTGCGTATGTATATTCCATTTTATTTAGTTTCCTCCCCAGTTTTATTTTCCTGAGTATTTTCTTCTGATTTTACCTCTTCTTTTTTCTCTTCAACTTTTTCTTTTTTTTCATCTAACATTTGTTCCAAAGCTTTTTCATGCATTCCTGCTTTTCCAATTAATAATTTAATAGTATCTTCACACACATATCCAATTTCAACAGCAAAAGGCAAGGCTTTTCCATAAGCAGATTTCAATTCTTCTAGTGTTCCTTCTCTATCTATTTTAATATTTAAATATAATTTTCCTTCTTTAGTATCAAAGGAGGATAAAGGAATAAATCCTATTGAAAATGGTTTAATATCTAATTTAGCCATAACATCTGCAACATTTTGTACTATTTTTTCTCCTTCTTTTACAATTATTTTATTGCTAATAATTTCTAATTTACCATTTGTTACTTTTGTTTTAATTCCAACTGCTCCTAATTCACTTATTGCAGGTCCTGGAATTAATTCAGTCATTCCTGCTTCTACTTCAATATCTTTTGGTGCAGTTTGCCCTGGTTTTGCTTTTGCAGGATTTTTGTTTTTTACGAGTTCTAAAGCTAAATCAAAACTATCTAAGTCTGAAAATAAAATAGCTACACTATCAATAATCTGTTCTTTAAGTTTTTTTACTGCCTCATTTCCTGAGTTATCAATTGACCTAAGTATTAAGTTTTTTTTAGGAAATTTAATTATTGCCTTATCTCTTAATTTTTTACTGATTTCTTGAAATTGAGAAGCAGGAAGATTTTTTATAGATGCAATTAATATTGTTTTTTTATTCTTGATTAAATCAATTAATTCTTTAACTGATTTTGTTTTTCTTTCAGGGATATGTTCTACTACTTTAGTTTTCATTTTTTGTTATTTTTTAACTTGTTTAATTTGTGAGTATACTTTAGGATTGTAATCTGGTTGGTTGGGAGTATTGCTTACATAGTAACCATTTATCCAACCAAATTCAAAAGTTTTCCTTATTGGATCGATTTTAAAATTTATGTCGTTTTTGTCACAATCGATTACAAAAAAATTACATTCAAAATTAATGTCGGCGAATCTAGCTATATCTTTTTCCCCTTCTTTGAAATTTCCAATAAAAAATAGATTTTCATCTGGCAACTTTTCTGATTGATATCTTCTTCCAATTTCTAATTTTTGTTGTGTTGCTGATTCCATTTTATCTTATTTTTATTTTCTGAGGTTTAGTCATAGTGAATTTTATTTCTACATTTTTTATGTTTTCTTTTTCTTTTAACATTGCCTTTAAAATAGCATTATAAACAATAATAATATTTTCAATTAATTCTTCATCTTTCATATTTTGTTTTCCAATTGGTAATTTTATACTGGCTTCTTTTACCTTTATTTTAATAGTATTGTTTATTTTTTCTTTTAGATCATTTATTGTTTTATCATTAATATTCATAAGAATTCCTAATTGAGGGGAAGGCATTTTTCCAGCAGGACCTAAGACTCTTCCAAAAGATGTTGCAACTTTTGGCATTAAGCTTGCTTGGGCAATAAAGAAATCAAATTTTTTTACTAACTTTTTTAATTCATTTTTTTCAGAATATTTTTTAAATTTATCACCTGTTATTGTTTCAACACTATCTTTGTTTGTTTCTAGAAATGCACAAATTTTTTTATCTTTAATTTTATGAGGAACAGAAATAAATAAATTTATATTATTTTTTTTCAAATCAAATTTTTGAAGATTTACAATTAAGTCTAAAGTTTGATTAAACTTTCTAACTTTTTCTTTTCTTAATTCAATTAAAGCTTTTTTTAAATCTTCTTTTAAATCCATTTTTACCTCCTACATTATGCACCAAGAATATAGAAAATATTTCTGAGTGATGTAGTTCTACGGTAAAATTCTTAGATATTAATGGTTTATAAATTATTTGGTTTGTTTACATAAAAACTTCATAATTAAAACCTTCATAATAAAAATTAGTTATTCCCCTATCCTCTATACATCTTATTGCAATCTTGTTGGCTCCGTTAGGTATGTTAAATACATGAAAATGATGATCTCTCCTATCTCGCTGTATTCTTATAACTTCTTTTTCATTCTCTTTATCTAAGTATAACCCAATAAAATATTTTCTTGGAAGATGTTTAATAGTCTCTTCAGGCAATTTATTTATTGCTTTAATTAATTTTGATTTTTCTTTTTTAGAAGCCTTATTCATACAAAATCCCTTGATATCCATATGATTTATATCTAGAAGACTCTTTTTAAAGATAATTACATTTCATTATAATTATCACAACAATTCTTAAAAACTAATCTTCTTTTTCTAAAAAATGGAATTAATTGCATTACTCTCAACTGGAAAAGGAACATGGGCACAAGTTGCTGGACTTGTAAAATATGGAGAATGGGATAATATAATTTTATTAGGAGATGATTTTGCAAAAGAGTTTAAAGTTGAGAAGAAAACAGAATTTATTAAAGTTGATTTGAATAAAAAATTAAAAGAGTTAAAAGAAGAACTTCTAAGAAAACTCAAAGGCAAAATTAAAGGAACAGAAGTTGCATTAAGTCTAGCTTCAGGTGATGGTAAAGAACATATGGCATTAATTTCTGCATTGATTAATTTGCCAGTTGGAGTAAGATTTGCAGCCTTAACAAAAGAAGGAGTGATTGATTTGTAAGAATTTTATCTTTCAAATTTTTCAGATAATTTTTTAGAAAAATCTTTTATATTATTTATATTTGAAAAATCTTTTATGATTATATTATATGCGTTTTTAGCTTCTCTTAAATTAATCTCTCTATTACCATTAGAATCTGTTGCATATAAGAGGTCATATCTTATCTCATCAGATAATGTATCTTGCTTAGTTCTTTTTTCTACAAATTTAATCATGTTTTTTAAAGTTTCATTAGTTTCTTTCCCATAAGCCTCATATATTACAGAATCATCATAGAATTTCCAAAGGAATGGTTCTTCATTAGTCATCGTTCTTTTACCAAATTCATATGCTTTTTCAGTCATTGCACATCTAAGTGAAACTATTCCTCCTAGTACTGCAACTAATCCTCTCCTTCCTGCCTTAAAGAAGTCATTTCTTGTTATATTATTTTTTACCATTTTAACATAACAATTCACTATTTATCATTTATAAAGATTATTATATTAGAGAATATATTAATTATATCTCCTTTTTCTTAATTTTCAAATCCTTCTTGTTTTTTCCTAAAACTAATACTCTTGAAAATTCATGTTTATCTAAAATTTTAAGACCTGTTTCTTTTGAGATTTTCTTTGCAAAATCTTCCATTTCTTTATCTGTTGGCATTCTTTCATATCCTAATCTTTCTCTTGCATGACCTACTGCCATATATCCTTTTAATTCTAAAAATAATGGAGTTGCTTTTTTTATTAATTTAGCATATTCTTTAATATATTTTTCATTCATATTTAACTCTCTAACAAGATTTAGTCTTATGACAGTTCTAGTTTTGCTTTTAAGTTTAGATATTAATTTTAAAGTTTCATTTAATTTTTCCCAAGCATTTTTTTTAGAACTTCTATGAAATTCATTATAAATTTTTTTATTAGGACTATTAACAGAAACATAAAGCTGAGTAGGTAATTGTTTTTTCTTTTCTAATTCTTTAATCTTCTCAGGATATAACCCATTAGTTACAAGAAAACTTGTATTACCTCTTTTCCTTAATTCTGAAATTAATTCTCCAATTTTTGAATATAATGTTCCTTCTCCTGTTAAGCTTATTGCAAATTGAGTTGGTAATTGTGCTTCTTGCCATTTTTTCATATTAACTTTGCTTAATGTTTTATGTTTTGTTTCTGGAAGTATTTTAAAACCTTCTAGTAATTTTCTTTGTTCTTTGATACATCCTTCAATTATTGAATTTATAGAATCAGGATTTTTAATTTCATCAGAACATGTGTATTTTAGATCTCTCCAACAATGAATGCACTTATTTTGACAATTTAGTAAACTACAACTAATTTGACAACACCTATTTGTATTTATACCATAGAATTGTGATTTATAACATTCTCCTTCATTTCTTAATGATTTCTTTGTCCATCTGCATATTTTTACTGCGCTATGATTTCCAACTATTCTATAACCTTCTTTTTTTAATTGTTTAATTATTTGATTATTGAGTTTCATAGAAATAAGATTAATATAATGAATTTAAACTTTACCAAAAACTAAGAGCCCACTTAATCATTAAGAGGATAAATAAAAATAGGATAAAATATGTTAAAAATGCAAAAGATTTTTTGGCCATTTTTTCACTTTTAGTTATTCCCAAGATAGTTAAATAGAAAAATCTCCCTCCATCCAGAAATCCTAAAGGCATCATATTAAATAATGCAACCAAGATATTAATCACTATTATCCACCACAATAAATCCTTAATAAATATGCTTGAATTTGATTTTGGTTCATAATAAATATTAGGTTTTTTAAAAGAAGAGAATGCAGTAAATAATTTTCCAGTTATTCCAGTTCTTTTTCGTTCAATAAATGCAACTCCAAGAAAAGACAAATTTTCTTCTTGAGGATTTTCTCCAAGAACAATTTCATAGTTTTCTTCAATATCTGTTTTTGTTTTTATTGTTATTTTTTCTCCAGGAGAATATTTTGATAATTCGTGTCTAAAATCCTCCAAACTATCAATTTTTTCATTATTTATTGCAATTATTGCCCCATTTAATTTAGCATTTATTGCAGGAGAATCATCATATAATGCAACTTGTTCATTGTTATCTATTGGAAAACCCTTTATTCCAACATAATTTTTTCCATTTACCTTAATTTCATTAGATCCAGTTTTATTTATTAAATTTACAATATTTTCTTGAGAAAAATTATTTAATGAAATCCCATTTATCATAGAAATACTTGAAATTTCTACAATTGAATATTGATAATCATTGAAAATTATCCCTGAAGGAGTAAATGCAAAAGTAAAAAACCAAAAGAAAATTATATAAAATAAAATAGCTGTTATTGTGTTTGCAAAAACTCCTGCAGAAAGAATACTTTTTTGTTCAAAATTATTTGATTTATTCATTTGTTTTTCATCTGGTTCTACAAATGCTCCAAAAAGAGCTGGAAAATATCTTAAGAATGCAAATCCTGTACTTTTTATTTTAAGATTATAACGCCTAGCAAAAATTCCATGAGTAAATTCATGAACTGTTAAAATAATTGCAATAGATATTATAAAATATGCAAAAAAGAATGGAGGAAAGAAACTTTCAACACCAAATAATCTAGGAAAATAAGGAATCAATGGCATTACTGGTGGAGCTTTTATTACTGTTGATATATTGGTTGTTAAATAAAGATAAATAGTTTGGATTATTAAAAACATCATTGTCGCCATTAAAACATATCCTAGACTAATAGAAAAATAACTCAAAAATTTAATTGTTTTTTTATATTTTTCCCCAACATAATTAATTAATTTTATTCCCCAACTTGTTTTATACAATAAAAAAGGCCCTTCTTTTTTTATGTTTTTTTTATTATGATAAAGAAAAATACTAACAAAAATTATAAATAAAATTAAGAACGCGATATCATAAATTATAAAGCTCATTTTTTCTTTATAGGCCTAAATGCATTTTTTCCACACTTTCTACATTTAACTTTGCCTTCAAGGATTTGAATTGGTTTTGCTTTCATTTTGCTTTGACATTTTTTGCAAACAAAAACATTCTTAAAAAGTCTATTTTGTGCTTCTGGTATTTTTGCCATTTTATAATTTCAATTTCTTTAATTTTTTATGGAGATCTGAGTATTTTGTAGAATTTATTCCACTATTTTTTCTATAGAAATGTTCTGCAACTATTCTATTATCATCAGTTTTTGTTCTTATCTTCTCCCCATCAAGTTTAATATGGTCTTTAGTAATTTCTATAGTTCTTATAAGTCCTTTCTTAATTCTTTCAGCGAATTCATACATCTCTCTATCCATTAATTCTGTCTCATCTATGTAAGCTACAGGAATTTCCATACCTTCTTCAAAGACTAATTCATAAGGAACTTTTGTTGATAATTCTAATTTATTTTCCATTTTATAATTTTCTCTTTACCATATTTTCTCCTTCAACATTCCAATATTCTATATTTGAATTTTCTTCTAGTTCTGATTTTATTTCGTCATTACAAGGAACATCTAATGTTTCAAAACTTTCTGAATCCATAATACTCACATTATCTCCAATTGATAAAACTTGTCCCTTTCTTTTTTCAACCATTGGAACCTCTAATCTATCATGCCCTGGAACAACAAAGACTTTTTTTTGTCTATTAATAATTCCCACAGCTTCTATTCTACATTTTGAATGTCCATGTTTGCCTGTTTTGCTAATATCAATACTTTTAACAGCACAAGGAACTCCATCAACAATAATATTTGTACCTACTTTTACCTCTGTTGCATTAATTATCTTTAAAACCATTATAAGAGGAAAAAAAATAGATTTATAAACGTTTTTAATTAAAAAGTTTAATAAGATGAAACTACAAAAAAAAGATTTTATTGAAATAGAATTTACAGGAAGAGTTAAAGGTGGAGAGGTATTTGATTCAAACATAAAGGAAGATTTAGAAAAGATAAATAAGGATATTAATCCAAAACCATTTGTTTTTGGTTTAGGCGAAGAAATGTTTATTAAAGGAGTAGATAAGTTTTTGATTGGAAAGGAAGTTGGAAAAAAATACGAAATTGAGTTATCTCCAACTGATGCTTTTGGAAATAGGGATTCTAAATTAGTTAGATTAATGCCAATGAAAGTATTTAGAGAACAAAAAATAAATCCTGTTGCTGGTGCAATGTTTAATTTTGATGGAAGAATTGCAAAAATACTAACTGTTTCTGGAGGAAGAATAATTGTTGATTTTAATAATCCAATTGCTGGAAAAGTAGTAATATATAATGTAAAAGTTTTAAAGAAAATAGAAGATATGAATGAAAAAGTAAAATCTTTAATTGATTTTTTATTTAAAAAAGAATTAAAGTTTGAGATAAAAGAAAAAAAATTAATAATTGAAGCAGAAAAAGGAATGACTAAATTTATTGAGTTATTTAAGGAAAAATTCCAAAATACATTAGACTTAGAGTTAGATGTTAAAGAGATTACTGAGAAAAAAGAAGATAAAAAAGAAGCAATATTACCACAATAATTCTTATAAACACTAATTAATTCCCCCAAATATGGATGATTTATATAGGGTAAATAGGGATGATTCTAATCAAAGAGAAATAGATTCAATAACTTCTGGTTTATCTCCTGAGGTAAGAGAAATTGATAAAGAATTAGAAGAACTCTTAAAAAAACAATCTGCAAAAATAAAGGTTGTTGGTGTTGGAGGGGGAGGTGGTAATTCTTTAGGAAGAATGAAAGAAATAGGAATTAAAGGAGGAGAATTAATAGCAATAAACACTGATGCTCAAGATTTATTATATGTTAATGCAGATCAAAAAATTCTTATTGGACGAGAATTAACTCAAGGGTTAGGCGCAGGAAGTAATCCAAAAGTTGGTCAAGAAGCAGCAAAAGAATCTGAATCAGAAATTAAAAAGAAACTTTCAGGAAGTGATATGATTTTTATTACTTGCGGCTTAGGTGGAGGAACAGGAACAGGAGCAGCACCAGTTGTTGCAAGTTTAGCAAAAAAACAAAATGCTTTAACAATTGGAGTTGTAACACTTCCATTCACAATTGAAGGAAGAAAAAGAATAGAAAATGCAATGGATGGTTTAGAAAGAATGGAAGCAAGTGTGGATACATTAATTGTGATCCCAAATGATAAACTTTTAGAACTTGCACCTGAATTGCCATTACATACTGCATTTAAAATAGCTGATGAAATACTCACAAATGCTGTTAAAGGAACAACAGAGCTTGTAACAACATCAGGTCTCGTAAATCTTGATTTTGCAGACATAAGAACAGTTATGGTTGATGGAGGAGTTTCATTAATAGGAATGGGTGAATCAGATACAGAACAAAGAGCAATGGAAGCTGTGGAAAAAGCAATTCAAAATCCCTTGCTAGATGTTGATATTTCAAATGCAACAGGTGCACTTGTAAATATTGTTGGAGGAGATGATATGAGCTTAGATGAATGTAAATTAATAATAGAAACTTTAGGTAGTAGATTAAGTCCTGATGCAAAATTAATTTGGGGAGCACAAATTTCACCAGATATGGAAAAATCAATAAGGGTTTTATTAATTGTAACAGGTGTAAAAAGTGCTCAAATTTTAGGTCATGGTGAATCTATAGAAAGTATAAAACATAAAGAAATTGAGGATGAATTAGGGATTGAATTTTTTGAATAAAATTTGCTTTGCAAATTTTTGTTTTCTAGAAAATAGCATATAAGTCTTTATAAATGAAAAAATTAGATTAATTTCATGAAATGTATCGGACCAAATTTTCTCAGCGAAAGTTTTAATGTAAATGATGAAACTTTTAAAGAAATTAGAAAACAAGGTTTTGAATGTAAATTGCAAAGTTTCTATGAAATAAAAAAAACCATTCATTAAATTGATACCTTTGGGTGAAACAGGCGTTCATGTTCCAACTAAAAAAGCTTATTTACAACTAATGAGAATTTATGAACTTGGAGATTTGAGATGGGGTGGTGGAGAATTGCCAACTAGAGACTCTTATTGGGAAATTAATAGATCTAAAACAATTTTGTTCAATACTGATAGTCTTAGATATGGCAATATAGATTTTCATGAAAGTTCTATTCTTAAACCAAAAGAATTTTATGAAGCACAAAAAATCACTGTTAAAAAGATTTTTAAAGCGAATTATTGGTTTGATGAAATACTTCCTCTGATTAAGGGGGTTAGAAATGGATGAAATAAAAGAAGAAAACTTAGTTGTGCTTACATATGCAGTAAATAATTGTTGGACAAATGTTAAAGAGATTAGTGATATAGATGATAAGGATTTTAGTATAAATCTTGAGAAAGAGTTATGGTCTTATAGATGTTGGAAAGATATTAAAATTGGTAAAAAAAGAAGCCCATATACTACTTATAGTGATGAATGTAGGGAAGGAATCATTGGAGTTTATGATAAAACAAATATCAAACATCTTGATTTCTTAGTACATGATGCAATAGAATCAACTAAAGATAACACGCCTCATCCTTGGTGAAAGACATACTTAAGTTTTAAAAACTCTTTATTTCTAATAAAAATATGGAATTATGGAATCAGACAAAATCGTTTTCTCTTAAATGTAAAAGAGTATGGCTTATTTTAAAAAAACCAACAAGAAAAGAATTTGAAACAATTACAAAAGTGTCAGCAGTAGGAATTGCAGTACTTGGTCTTTTGGGGTTTTTAATTTCAACAGTTATGAAAGCATTTGTTTAGGGAAAATTTATAAACCCTAAATTTTAAATAATATTACTATTCCTTAGATATTAAGGTCTAGCGGAGCTAAAATGATTTTTATAATAAAAGTTATAACAAACAAAGAAGAAAAAGCAGTAGATATGATTTCTGAAAGAGCAGAAAAAAAGAAACTTAATGTATTTTCAGTATCAAGACCTCATGGGATGAGAGGATATATTTTGTTAGAAGCAGAAGATAGGGAATCAGCAGAAGAAGCAGTATTTAATTTACCATATGTAAAAGGAATTATTGGAAAAACAATTAAGTATGAAGAAATAAAAAATATGGTTGAACCTTCAATTGCTACTGTTTCAATAAAGGAAGGAGATATTGTTGAGATGATTTCAGAACCTTTCAAGAAAGAAAAAGCAAAAGTTTTAAGAGTAGATAAACAAAAAGAAGAATT
>CEQE01040189.1_pt1 | contig 15097 bp, 14 predicted proteins | sample 356201 | NCBI WGS metagenome assembly CEQE01 (sample SAMEA2619970, study PRJEB7988) | marine metagenome | biome: marine biome (ENVO:00000447); feature: mesopelagic zone (ENVO:00000213) & marine oxygen minimum zone (ENVO:01000065); material: "saline water (ENVO:00002010), including plankton...
GCCCGGGTGGTGGAATTGGTAGACACAAGGGACTTAAAATCCCTCGGTCAATGCGGCCATGCCGGTTCAAGTCCGGCCCCGGGTACATCGAGTTGCCTCTGTATAATAGCCCTGTTTCACGACGGGGCTTTTTGTTAAATTCATACCGTGGAATCAATCATTCTTATTGTTGCTGCATTTATTACATCTTCTATCTCCGCTATTCTCGGCATGGGAGGGGGGATTGTTTTATTGGGAATTATGGCTCTAATAATCCCGGAAGGATATTTGGTTATCGCATTGCATGGAATCATTCAGCTGGTGAGTAATTCTACACGTAGTTTTGTATTCAGGAAAGACCTGAACCGGGATATTATCAGCCAATATTTTCTTGGTGCCTTGATAGGGACGTTTTTATCGGGATTAATAATAATTGTTCTAATCCGGTTGTTTCAGGTTGATTCAGCCAATGAGATAAAAGTTGAGTTTTTGAAACCATTAATTGGAGTTTTTATATTATGGTATCTATTTCTAAGAAGTCCTAAGAAAGAAAAAAGTGTAGAATCATACTTTGGTGTTGGTGGAATTGGTGGAATTAGTTCTATTTTTATCGGTGCAACAGGACCATTAATTGCACCATTTTTTCTGGACAACAGACTGACAAAAGAATATATTATTGCCAATAAAGCTGCCTGCCAGGTGATCACTCATTTAGGCAAAATTCCCCTCTTCATATTTTTCTTTAATGTTAACTATATTGAAAATTACACTCTTTTATTACCATTAATGATTGCTGTCTTTTTAGGAACAAATTTTGGTAAAAAGATACTGGGATTCATTCCTGATAATATTTTTAGAATGTTGTTTAAATACAGTCTGACTATTATTAGTTTGAGATTAATATTTAGCGACATTTTCTAAATTGCACTTAATACCGATGGAAATGTAAATTAGGGATATTGGAGGAAAACAAAAATAGCTGAGGGAGCTATTTTTCAGTTATAAATAAAGGAAGCCAATACAAGTGATATGAAAAGTAATATTTTAAAAAGAATTTTCATTGTAGCCATGTTCTTAAGTGCGGTGCATCCCCGGGAAAAAGAAATCTATATCCTCCATACCAACAATACCAACGGCGCTTTGGAAAATTGTCTCTGCCCGGGTAAGTCCTACGGTTCTCTTGAGAAAAGAGTACACTACATCAGTGATTGGTTTAAAAACCATCCCAACACGGTTCTGGTTGATGCAGGTGATTTTCTTTCAGCAACCGGTAACGTATTGAAAGACAGCATTGCATTCCGCGCTTATGAGTTGATGCCGTACCATGCCATGGGTCTGGGTGATCAGGAATTTTTCAGGGGAGTTGATTTTCTGTCTTCATTAATTGAATTGTCACCCTTGCCCTTTATTGCATCTAATCTCACAGCTCCCATTATGGAAAATGTAAAATCAGAAAGAATCGTTGAAAAGGGGGGAGTGACTTTTGGAATTCTGTCTGTCATGAAAGACCGGTTGTTCGACTTTTATCCAGCAGAAATCTCGGAAGCTGTCAGTGTAGCACCGGTGGAATCTATCATCTTGGAAAAAGTCAATTTGCTTAAGAATAAGACAGATGTGGTTGTGGTACTGTCACATCTCGGATTTGATGACGACCTCGCTCTGGCTGAATCGGTACCTGAAATTGACGTTATTATCGGTAGTCACACGCAGACTGTTTTGGCATCACCTGAAAAAGTCGGAAATACTCTCATTGTTCAGGCAGGGAAGGATGGATATTATGTGGGAGAACTCAAACTAACATTCGATGAAAATAAAAATATAACAGATTATGAAGGTCAACTGGTACCCATGGATATTTCACTTCCCAACGATCCCAAAGTTGTTAGAATGATTGTGGATTATAACCGCCTTCAGCGTCAAAAAGCGAAAAAAGTGGTAGAAAGGATTTCACCCATTCCCGGTGATTATATCGTTTCTGCATCTGAAAATTGCGGAAGCTGCCATCCAAACCAGTTTGAACATTGGATGGAATCACCTCATTCGAGGTCATTTACGTCATTGAAAGAAAAGCACAAAGAAAAAAGTCCGGCGTGTCTTGCCTGTCATACAACGGGATTTGGCAGAGACGATGGATATCTGAATTACAACATCACAGCAGGACTGAAAAATGTTAACTGTACCGAATGTCACTACGTGAGTAGAGAACATCTGCGTCAGCCTGTCTTTTCCCCGGCAGTAGTTATCACCGAAGAAACATGCATCCGGTGTCATGATCAGGGAAACAGCCCAAATTTTGATTTTGTGGCATATCTGTCTAAGATCAGGCATCCCAAACCGGTTGTTGCTTCAGGTGACCCTGATGGGGTTATAATGAATATAGTAGTGAAACCGGGGGACACGCTCTGGTCAATTGCAGAAAAATTAACCGATGATGGAACCCGGTGGGTGGAACTTTACGAATTCAACAGGAATGTGATTGAAAATCCTCACAAAATTTTTCCGGGGCAGGTTTTGAAGGTAAATTTGCCAGAAAAAAACCGATGAATCGGTTTATGAGTGACAGCGGCTTAATACCCACGAATATACACAGCATTCTTTTGAAAATCGTGGGATAAGAATCAATCTAAAAAGGAAAAACCGTTTTAACGGTTTATTTTAAATTGTTTCCTCAATCCTTTTACTTCGGCTTCCTCACCCATGATCTTCTTTCCTCAAATGATTTTATTTTCAAATCCGCCCAGTCGTTGATGATGCTGATGAGCCGTTGTTTCTGATCTGAGAGATTTTCAGGCAGTTCATTCTCTATAATTGAGATTAATTTTTCTCTCTCGCTTTGAACTTCACCGTAAGTCAGGTGGGTTTCTTTACTCCATTTTTCCTTTGTTTTTCTTTTTTCTGTTCGGTTTTCTTCGGCAGTGGACATTTCTTTCTTTTCCCGGTAGACAAACGCCAGAATGAAGATAATGATAACACCAATGATCAGCAAAATTTCAAGCATAATTATTCCTTTATTTCAACTAAAGTCTAAGTATTCCAATCCAGTAAACTGATATCATTACTGTCATAACCAACAGCGCCAAAGGCCAGGCAAAAATGGCTAATTTAATAAAATCCTTTGCTTCCAACTGCCCGCTGGAATAGACAATGGAACTTGCCGGCGTGCCGATGACTAGCCAGAATGCCAATGAGGTGGCGATGGCAAGTCCCACACCCACCAGAACAGGATTTGTTCCTGAGCTTACAGCCATATCCAGAACCACAGGCCCAATGACCACCACCGTAGCACCTGCACTCATCACATTGGTCATTGCTGCGCCGATAACGGTGACAAGGAGAATTAATGTAAATCCGCTTTCGATTCCCAACGGTTCCACCATACTGAGTATTCCATCTGCCAGCCATGCGGAGGCGCCCGTAGCTTTAAACACGGCACCAAGACTAATAGCGCCTGCGTATAAAACAATAACTCCCCAGCTGACATTTTCCTCGTAATCTTTCCAGGAGGTTAATCCCAGAAGCATGTAGATGACGGCACCCAATATGGCTATTCCGCCGAAGCCGAGCGAAAAACCGAGTATTCCCTTAACGATAGATTTATCCGTTATCCACAGGAACACAACAAAACCCATAATCCCTGCTACAAGCCACTGTTTAAAATTCATTGCGCCGTGTTTTTTCAAATCCTCTTTCAGCGTGGCAACGGCATGGGAGAGATCTTTCACTTCCGGCTTAAAGATGATTGGCAATATAAATGACATGATAACAGACATGACAACGGTATAAAAAACACCCATGGTCATCCAGTCCAGAAAGGAGAGATTGATAAAATTCCCCGAGGCGGGGGGCCATTCGATGTTAGAGAGGAATCCGATCATGATGGCATTTCTGGCGCCACCGGTAGGACTCATAGGCGCGCCGATCATGCACCCTACAGCAATGGATATCATGAGCAGTTTACCTAGTCTAGGGGATTGGACAGTTTTATTTGTCAGCGTGTAAAGTGCAAGGGCGATGGGAACAAACATGGGAGCGATGGACGCTTCATTAATAAAAGCGGAGGGAATGGCGGTGCCTAGGACAATCCCTACAACAATCATTCTTGTCTTTGTGCCGGAAATTTTAATTACAAGCATTCCCACCCGTTTGTCCAAACCATATTTCACCAGTGTGGCACCGATTGCAAGCGAGCCGGCGATAAACCAAACAGCATCATGGGCATAGGTACCCACAATTTTCGCCGGGACTGTTATCCCGAAAAAAACTTGAACAAGTCCGATAACAAGGGCCACTGCCGGCATGGGAATCGCTTCAGTAGCAAAAAAGATGACACACATGGCCAACAGGGCAATTATGACTTTTATGTTCATTGCCAATTTATCCGGCGAACCCAGACGATCTTGAGTTTCCTGGGATAGAGTGGGGAAGACCTCACCTGCTTTTTCACTCATGGAGTCGGGGAGAGGCATGATGAAGCAGATGAGAATGAAAAGTAAAACGCCGATTGCCAGCCACTTAAAATTGGTGGTCTTTGCGAATCCGCTGCTGGACTGGTTGTTATCGCTCATATGTGAAATCGCTTGTTCAATAGATTTACCCGTGGTGGAATATAAAAAAGAAATTTTTAAAAGACTTAGTAAGTAAGATCATTCCTTAATTATTTGTTATTGCGCATCAGCCGACTGACAACTAATCGGCTAATTGCACCTTTCTTCGTCGAGTAAAGTATAAATAAATGTTATTATGTTAAAAAACATTAATAAATATTTTTATTGCTAATTATAATTATTCTTTAATATATTGCAAGTATGGCTAAGAAAAGTACAACAGAAATGAGTGTTCATTCTATCCGGCTTTCGAACAAAGTGTGGACCAATCTTCGGGAGTTAGGGGATAGAGGTTACCGGACTTTGAACAGCCAGGTAACCAGAATTATTGAAGACTGGCTTGTTGAACATTGTCACATGGAAGATTCTGACAGGAGCCGTTTCGAATGAATTATGTTATACAAATCAAATTTGTAAGAAGGAGGTAATCATGATGAGTAATAATAAATCAAAAAGAAGTAAAAGTAAAAAATTAATCAGTGTTATGGCTTTACTGGGATTTGTTACCCTGTGGGCTGCTGGTACTGGACAACTGACGGATTTTAATAAGGAACCGATGTGGTTGAATTTTTTCAAACAATTGCAAATCGATAATCTAATTGCAACTGCATTTATTCTGGTGATGGCGATAATATCTGCATTCTTCTATAGCCACAAGGATGAAACATATGCAAAAGATAAAAGCGAAAAAATCAAATCGCCGGGAATATTCAGGTACATTTACAGGTATCTGCAAATTTCTACAATCGTTGTCAGTATAGGTTCTTTTTTAACAAACTATAAAGTACTCCTTGAAGTACACAATAATACCACCATTATGTACATGGGACTTTCCATAGCAACACTGGCCATGGTATTATTCATTTCAGCCAAGTTAACTCTGGGTGACCATTACAGTCCGTGTTTTGATTCATATATCCCCAGGGATCTGGTTAAAGATGGGTTGTACAAATATATCCGGCATCCAATTTATACATCTAACGTGTTGCTGCTGCTGGGAGTTTTTGTTGCGTGTGGTTCTTACTTGATTCTAATGAATGCGGGAGTTTTAACATTTTATTATGTGTATTCTGCTGTTAAGGAAGAGTCTGCCTTAAAACTTCGGTTCCCTGTTTATAATAAATATGTTAAGCAGACAAATATGTTTATCCCGACTCCTAAAGTTTTCAGGTAAATGATAATCCGAGGTAAGGGAAATGCAAAAAATAATGTTATTAATAAATTCAATCGTATAAATGATCGGATCTGAATGTCATGAATAATCTGTCACAAAATACCTGGCTCAATGATGCAGTTAATAGAAAACCATCCAATGGATTTCCAAATGTTATTTCAATACCTGAAATTCACGGTGCACCGGATAAAGTCATTAAGGAAAATTCCATCAGCGGAATTTCATTTAATGTTATGCCCGGGATGCCGGTGAAGGAGACACTATTAATCAAGGAGTACAGAATCTGGCACCGGTATATTGAAGCACAGTTTGACAGGAAGTATTTCAGTTCAATGGAAAAGAGTCCGGATCACCTCATCTTTTTGACTGCGCTTGTGCATTTGCAAAAAATCCTTTACGTCTATGCCTGCCACGAATTTGGCTTCAGTTATAAAAAGGAGGATAAAGAAAGAATTAAAATCTGGCCTACAGCTGTCAAAGTTGAAATGCCAAAAATGATTACCAAACAGAGAGACGTAGTCCACCGGGTTCTAATCAAGGATATTGTAAAACGGAACGAGTCAAGCTACTACATGTTTGCGGATTCTTTAATTGAGGGCAGATTAGCCATAGCAGGAGAAGCTTCGGTTTTTTTGATCTAATTTATTCTGTGGATTGAACTCTGGAAAGTTTCAATCCTCACCTCTCCACTTTTCAATTCTCTCATATTTAGGAAATAAACCCATCTTTTTGTAATTTCCCTTTCCTTAATTGAAAAGGGAATTTATGGGAAAGAGAGAAGTCGTATTTTCAGCTGAAGAATCTGAAACGCCTCAGGGTGTAAAAAACCTGAGCAAACGTTCCGGTAGAGAGGAACTCCTTAATATATATCTCGACTGGTTAAACTTCAAAAAACCTGTCTATGCAAAATATTTTAATATACTTGCCATGGGTTTCATGGCATTCCTTATTCCATTCGATTTTTTACTCTTTGAATCAGGAATTGATTATACCAGATTAAGAGTATTATCCATTCTGTTATTTGGTTTATCGCTTTTATTACTTGCCTTAAAAAAATCTGGAAAAAAGTCAATTCCCCAAAATACTCTCGATATTCTGTTAGTTTTACCGGGAATTATTTTTAACGGTCTATATACATTTTATTTAGTCTCGGCTTCAATAAATGAATATCGTATTGTACTCATTGCCAATTTCCTTGTTATTTTATTCACTACATTCTTTATTCACCGATTCTGGAAGGAACAGTACCTTTTGAATTTATTTTCAATCCTCTGCATCATTACAGCAATCGTATTCAGACCTGAAATGACATCTGACTGTATCCTTCTCATTATCTGTCATCTATGCTCATGTATAGCAGCATTCTTTTATAGAAGAGAATTCGTAGAATCGCTGTACTCCTTTATTTCCCATCAATAATGAAGAAATGTAATTAACACCTGTTTCTGATGATTGTCCAATTGAAAGAATCGAAAAAGGAAAAACGGAATTTTCTTCCGAGTTTCCATTTTCACCGGGGAGCTCAAATGCTCTACAATCAGTGGCTGATTTTCAATAAGGGAATTTATGCCAAATATTTTAATCTTCTTGCGTTACTTATTCTTGTGGTCCTCATTCCGTTTGATTTTCTCCTTTTCAAGGAACCCATGCAGTTTGTCCGCATCCGAGCCATAATGATTATCATTTTTTCAATCAATCTCATGCTGTTGGCAAGGAAAATGCCGGAAATGGATTTGGCTACCAGCGACAAATTTGATCCTATTCTGATATTGCCGGGAATTCTCTTCAGCGCTGTTTATCTCTTTTTTCTCTATTCTGTTGATGGTGATACATACACAATTGTGTTGGTAGCAAATTATATGGTTGTTTTTCTTTCCACTTTTTTTCTGCACAGATTCTGGAAGGAGCAGTACACACTCAATCTCGCTTCCATTTACGGGCTTTTAATGCTGGCAGCACTCAAACCGGAAATCACCAAAGATTGCATTTTATTGGTGATATTTAATGTCATTTCCATGATTGCTGCTTTTTTCTACCGGTGGGATTTTGTAACAACAATGCTCGACCGGTTTCATCATCTTTCAACACTCGTTCCAAAAAAAACTGCCCGGTATGTAGCCATTGCCCACGGCCGATTGTCCCTTGATGATGTCCTGAGAGCAGAACACAGGTTTACGGTCTGTTTGTGCGCTGACTGGCGGGATTTTCAAAAAATGGCTATGGCAAAGGAGCCGGGATTCATCAGCGATCTTTTCGATAAATATTATACAATTGTTCTTGAGGAATTGGATAGGATTGTACCTGATGGAAACTATTACGCAAACTGGCGTGCAGATGAATTATTTGTCATTTTTTACAATGAATCCAATGAGGACAAACAAACAATGAAAGAATCTTTAAAATTTGTTCACTCCCTTGCAACGAAGATTTATAATCAGGTGATGAACGAATTTGAAATTAACCTTGACTATGATATAGGTCTTTCCTGCGGTATTGGTCTGCTGGGTCTTCAAGGTCCAAGTAAAATGAAAAAAATGACAGTTTCGGGTGAACCAGCCGGTAGAGCTGCAAGGTTCCAGACAGAAGCAAAAACAATCAGACGAAGGAACATGCTGCCAAATCAATATCCGATTCTTATTATGGATTCGAAACTCAAAGAGGAAGCATCGAAAGATGGTATTTTCAATAATGGCGCGTTCAAGGATATAATCGCTGAAACAAAAGATATAAAGAATGAGCAGGTTGTTCAATGGCAGTTTAATGACCAAACTGCCGTTAAGCCACTTTAAGTTATACTTTAAGTAATATTTATTCTTATGGAAATTCATTCAACCCGATTACCATCATTCATTACAACCTACCAGAGCAATTTCAGGTAACACTAATGATTTATGATTTAATAGGAAGAGAAGTTGTGGAACTGATAGCCATTCAGTGTAGTGGGAATAGATAAATGGTTATATTGAAATAACCACCGGAAAATATTACCTGTATTTGTTTATCGTATTGATCTGATTGTTTGGAAGCATTACGTCTTCTTCCTAATTTCCCCTCCGTAATATAAGTAAATTTTCATAGAATCAAGATTATTCAACAATTGATTCTTGAATTTGGAGAGGTGGCCGAGCTGGCTGAAGGCACAGGTTTGCTAAACCTGCGTAGGGGTTAACTCTACCGGGGGTTCGAATCCCCCCCTCTCCGCGATGAGCAATAAATGGAATGTTTATGTCATTGAAAGTTTTTCAGGAGATTTTTATTACACCGGAATGAGTGAGAATCCTGAAAAGCGACTCTTGACTCATAACAAAGGAAAAGTAAGAGCCACAAAACATTTCAAGCCGTTTAAACTTGTTTACAGTGAGTTTGTTGGCGAAAGAATGGAAGCAAGAGAACGGGAACGCTATTTGAAATCAGCAACAGGAAGGAGATGGTTGCGGGAAAAAATGGGAATCCGTACCGAGGGTTCCCTGCCCGACTGACGGCGTCAGCCGGTCAGGCGGGGAATCCCCCCCCCTCTCCGCCAGTCAACTCCGCCAACTGCCGGATACGAATGGCAAGCACCTCTTCATTCCATTACGAGGCGCAAGCAAATTACATAAAGATACTCTGCTGATAGGAAATGGCAATTAATTTGGAGGTGTAGCATAATTGGTAATGCACCGGTTTTGAAAACCGGCGTCCTCACGGACTTGGGGGTTCGAGTCCCTCCACCTCCGCATGTTTTATGTTTTGAAAAATCAGAAAAACCCAAATTGGCACTATATTGGAAGCAGTAAAGAGCCGAAAAATTATAAAAGTGGGTTGGTGAGAATTTCAATTACATAATTAAAATCATGAGTAAAACGCCCAACGTCAGATTTGCACCAAGCCCTACAGGAGAACTCCACTTGGGAGGTGCGAGAACTGCACTGTTTAATTTTCTTTTTGCCCGTCAAAAGGGCGGGAGATTTTTTCTCAGGATTGAGGATACGGACAAAAACCGTTCCCGGCAGGAATATGTAGATCAGATTTGCGAATCTCTGAAATGGATGCAGCTTCACTGGGAAGAGCCGATTATTAGCCAGTCGGAACGTGTTGATACTCATCGAATGTCAGTGAGGCAACTCATCCAAAAAGGAAAAGCATACCGTTGTTTTTGCTCTATGGATCAGTTGAATAAACTCAGGGAAGAAGCACAAAAAGAAAGAAAACAATATCAGTATACCCGTATTTGTGCAAATCTCTCTCAGGAAGAAATAAAAACAAAACTAAATTCCGCACAACCCTATTGCGTTAGGATAAAAATTCCAAGAGGGAAGACAAAATTCAGTGATACCATCTATGGGGCTATAGAAGTGGAAAATAAAGAGATAGATGATTTTATCATCCAAAGAACGGATGGAAATCCAACTTACAATTTGACAGTCGTAATTGATGATTCAGACATGGAAATAACTCATGTCATAAGAGGAGAGGATCACATTGCCAACACTCCCAAGCAAATTATCATTTACAAAGCATTGGATAAGAAAATTCCGCAGTTTTCTCATTTGCCTATGATTCTTGCCTCGGGTGGTCAGCGGCTTAGCAAAAGGCACGGCGCTACGGGTGTTCAGGAATACAGGGATTCCGGGTACTTATCTGATGCGCTGGTGAATTATCTTGCGCTGTTGGGGTGGTCTCCGGGAGATGACAGAGAAATCTTCGATATGGAAGGATTGATCAAAGAATTTGATTTGAAGAAGGTTCAGAAGAAGGGCGCCATTTTTGACGAAAAAAAACTACACTGGGTTGGTGGTCAACACATGGTGAAGGAATCTCCCACTTTTCTGGTGGAATCACTGAGAACCATTTATCCGGAATGGCAGAAAGATGTAACTGAAAATTACATTTTATCAGTGATAGATTTGGTAAAAGACAGAACAAAAAGTCTCAAAGAATTAAACCTTTTCACAGATTACTTTTTTACCGATCCCACTGATTTTGATGAAAAGGCAATATCAAAACGGTGGAAGGATGAAAGCATTAATTTCTATCTTGAAAAATATATTGATAATCTGGAAGGATTAAATGACTGGACGGTTTCTGTATTGGAGGATCACCTGAGAGCAAATGCTGACATTAATGGAATAAAAACCGCTTTGTTAATTCATCCTGTTCGAATTGCCGTTACGGGCTTTGGTATAGGACCATCTTTATTTAATGTAATGGAGTTATTAGGAAAACAGACGGTAATCCGCCGTTTGAAGTTTGCTGTTGAAAATTTACCTTCCTCCTGATACATTTAAGGTTCCCCAATGGGCAAATTAAATAAAGTAATATTCATTGTAGTTTCAATCTGCTTTTGTTTATCGGCAAAGCAGTTAAATTTATATATCATGGAGTTTGACAACCTCAAGTCAGACAAATCTGTTGAATGGCTCAGTGCCGGTCTTTCAGATATGATCAAGGAAAAATTCACCCCCATTGATGGTGTAAAAATATACAGTGGTGAAGAGGTGGAAGTGATTCTAAAAGATAAAAGCCGCTTGTTAAGACAGAAGTCAGGGACTCACAACTATCTTGTTATGGGAAATTATATGAGAGAGTTAGACAGGATCACCGTCGATATCCAGATCATCAACATATCGAATTGGGAGGAGAGGGGCGGTTTTTCAGTTCTCGGATTATTAAACAGAATTCCAAATCTTGCTGATGAATTGTTTTACCAAATTTCAGATGTAGTAAAAGACGCTATTCCGTCTTCTGCTGAAGCTGTCTTACTGTTGGAGCCCAAAGTTGAAGCGATAAGACCCCAATACCAGCGGTATGTAAAAGATTTGAACCTTTCAATGGCAAATGCATTAACAGACTTAGAAGAAGCTATGGACCTGAACATTGGCAATCGCCAAAGAATTGAAGGTACCGGTGAAAGAGACGGAAAATTTTTCAAAGATTTTTCATTTAGGAGTGAAGAAGTGATTGATGAAACAGCAGCTATGAATGCAGATTTATTAGAAGAAATATTAACCAAAATTTCCACAAATCCTTATAGTGCTGATATTGGAGAACCTTATCTTGAAGTATCAGATCCAAAAAATCTTTTGGTGGATTTGGTTGTCCCTGTACGGTACTCTCTCAGGGAAAAGTTAATCAAAGATATGATCAATTCACTTCCTCATACCAATTTAGTTAATGATGGCTCACTCATTATTGCTGATTTTTCTTTTGAGCAATATCCCATTTCACAGAAATTAATTGATGATATAAGCACTGGTGACTTCAGAGTAAATCCTGTTGTACAACTAATGGACAGAACAGGCGATATAAAAAGAATGCTCGTAGATACCTCAGATCCTTTTTGGCACAGGAAATCTGATTTTGGAGACCATGTTTCCATCACACAAAATTTTTCACAGCTTATTACGTCTGTCGTAAGTGGTTGGTCGGTTCAAATCGTTTTTGAATCATTCGATATAAATGCAGAATACAGAGTGATTGTACCTCAGAAGGAAGTCCTCGATTTTACACGAGTTGTTGTTGAATTCGTACCAGAGCCGGAAATTGAAAAATTTGTAAAGGAAAGATTATGAAAAAATATATCCTTTGTATTTTCCTATATTTTGTTATGGGAATGGCATTTTCCCAAGGAATACCAAATTTTCAATTCAATACCATGGATGGTAAACAAAGTTCACTTTCCAACTTGCTAGAGGAGGGCCCAGTGTTAATTGATTTCTGGGCTCTGTGGTGTGCACCCTGTCTAAAAGAAATGCGCCATTTAAATACATTTCAAGAATTTTATGAAGAAAAAGGGCTCACAGTTTTAATGGTGAATCTTGATACAGAAAGAAGCCGCACTAAAGTAAGGGCTTATGTTAGGTCGAAGAATTATCAATTTCTGGTGGCTATGGATCCATCGCAAAATATTTACAGACAACTCAGTGGAACAGCTTTACCCTATACACTCTTGATTGATCAGAATGGTGAGGTTGTTTACAAACATACCGGTTATATGCCGGGAGATGAAGAGATACTTGAAGAAAAAATTTCAAAATTGTTTGTGACGTCAGATTCAACATTGACTGTTCCTGAGAGTGAACCTATGGATGAGAAATGACCTTGTTAAAAAAGGTAATTTTCATATCACTGTTTATAGTTTCTCTATCTGCTCAGTCCTTATTTCTCTCAGGCGGACTCACATCCAAATATGGTGATGGGATTCAACCCGGCGTAGGAGAGGGTGACACGCTCCGAAACCCTTTTTTTTACCGTGAACATTTAATCGACCTGAATGGGTCCTATGGGAATTTCTCATTATGGACAAATTTAGAATTCAGTTCTCCTCCGCAGATTGGTCCTTCTCAATTCGGTCTAAGAAAATTCAGATTAACGTGGCAAAAAGATAATTTGACTTTCCAAGTTGGTGATCTTTATGGTCAGGTTGGGAACGGATTAGGGTTAAATATGTGGGAAAGCCAGGGAATTGACTGGGATTCTACATTAAGGGGGGCGTGGTTCAGATACAACAAATTTAATAGTTTTAGTATAGATTTGTTGACTGGGGTTTCACGCACAGGTTATTATCTGGCGGTCGGACCAGGAATAGATCCAAGGAATCGAGATTTTATTTCAGAATCAAAATTAAATTCATTGGTTATTACCAAACAAAATATTTTCAAAGGTCTGACCTTAGGAGCTTATGCAATAAATGTTAAAAATGAAGACCCCTGGTTTACCAAATATCGGGATTTTGCAACAGGAGAATATATTTCAAAAGATTCAACAGTCGTTGAATCTGCTTCAAAATTAACAGGACTTTTTACAGAATATTTTGGAATCAATTCTTCTTTCTACTTTGAATATACCACCCGAAATCATGAATTAACTGATGTTGACAGTTTGAAAGCTGAAAATCCTTTTCCGGAATGGATTCATTATGATGAATCGTCTAAAGGTCGAAGCATGTATGGCAGTTTTTCGTATTATCCCGGGAGGTGGGGAATTACAATAGATTTTAAAGATTATTTATATGATGAGAGTAATCCAGAAATCAGAAAATATTTACCCTACCGGCTTCATAAAAGGACACCCACACAAAATCCACCTACAGTACTTAAGGAGCACAGTGCTGTCCTGCTTTCCAGAATCCCCCATGTCACTGATTTTGAAGACGAAATTGGTTTCCAGGTTGAGTTCAATTTTGAATTAATGAAAAATTTATTTTTGGTGATGAATTATGCTCATTCAAATAGACACTCCTACTACATTAATCAGACCGATACTCTATTTGTAAGCGAATGGATGAAAGTGGAAAAAAAGAATGATATTATTGATCAGTTATCTGAAAATTATGCCGGTTACTATCCATTCAGTGAAAGTTATTCTGAACTTAATTATTATTTCAATCCCCTAAATCTTGATTTAAAATTGAGTTATTCTGTCATCAGTGATATTGAGCCAGGTACATTTGTAAATTATATTACCGATTTAACATTTGGTGATTATGATCAACTGGTTAATGAGGGCTGGACTAAGTTTAATTTTAGAACAATACCGTCCCAGTTATCATTAGATTTGTTTGGCGATTGGGGTTTAACGGCTTATTCTGAACATCAATGGGAAACCGATGAGTTTCGTACCTATTTGGCTTATAGAAAATTTGACGTTGATAGTGCGGTTTCAGTGATCACGGATACAACCATAATAAACAAATTTTACAATAGATATTTATCCTTAAATCTTACTAAGCGATCTAATTTTTCAGTTGGTATCATTTATGATTGGTCACCCAAAATCAAATCTGGAGATGATTTAAATACCAATCCAAAAAATGACAGTTGGCTGGAAGAAATTTTAAGAGAACAATTTAAAATGGATTTAACCAACAAATGGTTTGGAGTTCAGGGAAACTACTATTTTACACCATCCACAGTTATAACTGCATTTTTTGGCTCTGTTCAAGGAGGGTTGAAATGCGACAGCGGTGTGTGTGTGTATGTCCCTGGAATTGAAGATGCATTAATGTTGACCCTGACGAGTAGTTTTTAAAGAATAATTGGTGTAAAAATAAGTAATAATCCGTAGATTAAGTAAATAATTAGAAATAAGGGAGCAATACTATGAATAAAATATTTATTATCCTGTTATCAGCAATGGGTATTTCATACGGCCAGCTTGGTGTTGGTGATGTTGTGCCTAATACGTCCGATCCCCTTTGTGATAATAGTGAAAATTACATCATTCCCGGTGCTTCGACTTTAAATCTTTACGATTATTTTGGTGAAGAAAACGGGGGTGATAATTACGTTATCTGGATAAATTTATTCACATCATGGTGACCAAGCTGTCAATCGGAGGCTCCGATTACAGAAACAATTTA
>CEQE01148324.1_pt1 | contig 15089 bp, 13 predicted proteins | sample 356201 | NCBI WGS metagenome assembly CEQE01 (sample SAMEA2619970, study PRJEB7988) | marine metagenome | biome: marine biome (ENVO:00000447); feature: mesopelagic zone (ENVO:00000213) & marine oxygen minimum zone (ENVO:01000065); material: "saline water (ENVO:00002010), including plankton...
CCGGCGCGGGCCGCGACGATGCCCATTAAAATAAACAACGGCAGGACCGACAGGGTGTAGTTGCTCATGGCAGCGACGGGAGCGTCGCCGAGCGCGAACAACAATGTGTCCCAGCCAAGCAAATACCATGTGCCGAAAATACCGACCGAGCCCAAAGCGAGCCCGATCGGCATTCTGATCATGGTTAATCCAAGGAGGATCAGAACACCGATCAATCCGATAATTTCGGGAGCCATTATTGTGCCTTCAAGTTTGCGGCTAAGAGGCGCCTATTTTGCCTCTTCTTCCTTAACCGCTTTCTTAATTGCAGCATACACCTTGCGGGCTGGCATACCCTTGGCTTCAAGTCCGGCCAAATAGTTTTCGGTAATCGGAGCCAGCTTGGCTTTAACCGCATTGACGAGCTTGGCATCAGCCATTGTTACAACGCGACCTTTCTGGCTCGCCATCTCCTTGCCTTTTTTAGTTATAGGCCTCCAGCAACTTGAAATATGTTCTGCAAGAGGAACGCCACCAGAACTATCAATAATCCGCTTTAGATCTGCAGGCAATCCGTCATAGGCCTTATTGCTCATGCCGTGGAACAAAGTTGAGGCATTAAGGTTAATCCCGAGCGAATATTTGGTAACCTCACCCAGTTTCCAGGAAACCAAGCCGGACCAAGGGAACATTGCACCGTCAACGACACCTTTAGCCAGATTTTCGTAAATTGCTGGCGCTGGGATTTGGGCTGGTACGGCATCGAGGGCTTTAAGTATCTGACCATGAATTCTGCCGGCTGCGCGGATACGTAGTCCTTTGAAATCAGCTACCGAAGCAATCTTTTTTCGCGACTGAACTTGATACAGAGGCGGTAGGGCAATTGCCAACAAATGAATATCAGAGAATTCTTTGCGCAAATGTTTATCATAGACGCGGGTCATTGCTCTGGCACCGGCGCCGCTTTCATTCATCATAAACGGCAACGTACCGATATTGGTCATGGGGAAGCGTCCTGGCAAATAAGTCAGTACGCCAAACGACATATCAATAATGCCGCGCACCAATTGATCATATTGTTTTAGTGGATGCGCAAAGGCTGTTCCGGCAAAAAAAGTTTTGAAATTCAGTTTGCCGTTAGATTTCTTGGTCAGGCTCTTTAAAAATTGAATATGCCCACATTGGATAAACTGAAGTTTTTCAGGCCCCATCGTGGCGAATTTCAACGTCGTTGCTTGTGCATCTGTAGTGTTGGTGAAAACAGACATGCCAAATACCACGGCCATTGCTGCTATCGGTGATCTAAAGCCAATTTTCATTTTTAATCTCCCTGGATAAATAATACCATCTTGCCAAATTAATTGGCAGGTCTACCAATATAACTGGATTCATTTTAAAAATGCAATAAAATAATATTAGTTGATATGTTGATTTTAGATGCCTAGGTATTGTTCGTTACTCAGAACGACAATTTACTTTCAATTATTGGCCATAATATATTGGAAAAATCAACTATTCCTGGGGTAAAATGGGCTTAGTATAATGGGTTCTGTCAAAAAAATCGGAAATCAAGAACCTCTAAAACAGAAGGTTGGTAGAGAACTGACGGAAGGCAATTCACGAGAATATTCGACATCGAAAAAACTTCTCCTTGCGGCATTATTGTTAAATGTGCCAATTTTATATAATCTATTGTTAGATGATGCGCTGGGAAGTGACCGGGAAAACTTGAAAAATAAGGCGAAGACCAATTAATTTTGAAAACAGAGATATAAGTATCGACCGATGACAGTAGCGAAACGCAAAACAAATAAGCAAAATTTGGCAGCGGCGCCCAAAAGACGCGCCCGGCCCGGTCGGCCTTCTAAGTCGGAGCAATCAAGCCATTCCGAATCTTCAAGGGATAGATTGCTTGCCGTTGCAATTGAGGTTTTTGGCAAACTTGGTTATGAAGCGGTTTCGACCAGCCAGATTGCTAAACAGGCAGGCATGGCACAATCGATGGTGCATTATCATTTCCGCACCAAGGAGCGCTTGTGGAAAGCTGCGATCGATCACCTAATGCACGATCTTGGTCGGAAATTCCCAATTGTTAGAGATGAGTTGAAAGATCTCGATCCGGTGAGCCAGCTTAAAGTGATGACCCGCCGATTTATCAAAATAAGCGCGACGGAATCTAATTTGGCGCGGATCGTTATCCATGAGGGAACTGTCCCCAGTTCGCGACTGCGCTGGTTTGTCCGGGCTTATCTTGCGCCAGGATATGGTGATTTTGATAATGCGATCAAAGCAGGTATTAAAGCGGGGCTCATCAAGGATATGCCGATATATGCTATATCCCATTCAATTATTTCTATATCGACTTACGCTTTCTGTGTTGCGCCATTGGTCAAGGAAGTGCACGGCGTAGATGTGACGAGCCGAGAAACGATCAATGAACTTGCCGATACGATATTGGATATTATTTTCAGCGGAATTTTGAAATAGAGAAAATTATCAATTTAATTGATTAATTTACAAATTATGAGGTTTTGAGGGTTACTAAATATTTGAACGGTTCCAGAATATCATTTTTGTTCTTTTATCTGTGTGGTTTATCACCTTTAATTTCCAGCTAAACCCATCAGCTAAAACTAAATAGAAACGGCTCGTATTGTTAAGTATTCATTATTATTGTTTACCCTACCAATAAAAACCTTTACAAATTAATTGGAGTTTAAACACCAAGTAAAACGTTTTAAATAGAACAGGGAAGAAACGATGTTTGCTCAAGGTCTCGCACGGACAGTTCAAACCTACGGTGATCGTATTGCCACGATCGATGGTGATAAAGTCCAAAACTGGAAAGAGTTCGGCGATCGAATTTCACGTATTGCCGGCGGCTTACGATCAATCGGCTGCCAGCCGGGCGACCGCGTCGCCATATTGGCCGCCACTACGCCAGAGCATCTCGCTGCCATGTATGCAGTGGTATGGGCAGGATGTGTCTTGGTGCCCCTAAATACCCGCTTGTCGCCCGATGAGCTTGATCACATTGTTAGCCAATCTGAAACCAAAGCTCTGGCCAGCGATGTCAGAAACCGGGCAGGCGCCGAACATGTCTTGGCTACGACCAAGAATGCTTTGAAAACCATCGCCATGGATGATGGGGCGCTGGGAGACGAGAGCCTTGATGAATTGGCCAAATCGGACGGTATCGAAGCCTGGGTCGCCGATTTGGCGGATTTGTTCGCCCTTTATTATACCGGAGGAACAACCGGCTTACCTAAAGGAGTGATGGTCAGCGACGGTGCTGCGGGTGTGCAAGCTCTTAATATGGTTTTTGATCTCGCCGTGACAGAGAAATCCAACTATCTCCATGCGCCGCCTCTGTTTCATTTGGCCGGCGCCAGTGCTGCCAACGCCGTAGCTTTTGCTGGTGGAGCGCAGACATTCTTGCCCGATATTACACCGGACGCCTACATCAAAACGGTTATGGATAAAAAAGTCACTATGATCGCTTTGGTGCCGACGATGTTGGTGGATATGCTTGAGGCCCCTGGCGTAGATGTGGCCTTCCAATCACTTGAAATGTTCGCTTACGGCACAGCACCAATTCCCGAGGCTCTGCTACGCAAGGTGCTGGACCGTTGTCCTGATATTAAACTGGTACAGATTTACGGCCAGTCCGAAGTCACTGGACCGGCTACTGTATTGCGTCCGGAGCATCATGTCTTGTCCGGCCCTTTTGCCGACAAACTTGCCTCTGCTGGCATTCCCATCATGGGCCATGAAGTTCGGGTTGCTGATGAAGATGGCAATACTGTCGCCAATGGAACAACAGGTGAAGTACTTATCCGCGGGCCGGGCGTCATGACAGGCTATTGGCAGCAGCCAGAATTGACGGCGAAGGCATTGAAAGACGGCTGGCTCCACACTGGTGATGCTGGAATTATGGATGATGATGGCTTTGTTAAAATTGTTGATCGCTTAAAAGACATGATCATTACGGGCGGTGAAAACGTATTTTGCGGTGAAGTAGAAAGCGTCATAGCCGAGCATCCCTCAGTTTCGATTTGCACGGTAATCGGCTTACCTGATGACAAGTGGGGAGAACGGGTCCATGCCGTGATTGTTCTTGAAGAGGGTGCCGAGTTGAATTTTGAAACGCTCGATGAGCACTGTAGAAAAAGTATCGCCAGCTATAAATGTCCAAAGACGGCGGACTTTACCACAGACCCATTGCCCTTGAGTGGGGTTGGCAAGATCCGCAAAGATATCCTGCGCGCCAAGTATAGCAACTGATCGGTGATTGAAATGTACCAAGATGTATTAAAGCGTGACCTGTTTACCTCGGACCATGATATGTTTCGCGATCAAGTTCGCCGCTTCATTGAAACGGAAATTGAGCCCTATCACGAAGCTTGGGATGAGGACGGTGTCGTCTCCCGCGAGGTTTGGGAAAAGGCCGGGCAATCTGGTCTGCTCTGCCCAACCGTGCCAGAAGAATACGGCGGCCCTGGTGCAGATTATCTTTATAGCGCTGTCGTAGTTGAAGAATTGGGGCGGGCCGGTGCATCGGGTCCTGGTTTTGCTGTGCATTCAGAAATGGCCGCAGCCTATATTATGAACTTTGGCAGCGAAGAGCAAAAACAGGAATGGCTGCCCAAACTAGTCTCTGCGGAAGCCATAACGGGTATCGCCATGACCGAGCCCGGCGCCGGCAGTGATCTGCGCAAAATGTCCACCAGCGCCAAGAAGACCAACCGGGGCTACGTTATTAACGGTCAGAAGGTATTTATCTCGAACGGGCAATTAGGCGATGTCTTCATCGTTGCCGCTAAAACCAAAAAGGGAACCTCCACCGATAGCATGTCACTGTTTATTATTGAGGCAGACAGGGATGGCTTTGCCAAAGGCAAGAACCTTAAAAAAATGGGCGTACCTGCTCAAGACACCTCGGAATTGTTTTTCGATAATGTCGAAATCCCGCACGAAAATATGCTCGGCGAAGAAGAAGGGCAGGGGTTCTATCAACTTATGAAAGGCCTTGCCCGCGAGCGGCTAACTATTGCCGTTGCCTGCCTCGCCAAAGCAGAAGGGGTGTTTCAAAATACCGTGGAATACGCCAGTGAACGTGAGCTGTTTAACAAAACGCTGGTGGATTTCCAAAACACGCAGTTCAAGCTCGCCGAAGTGCGCACTGATTTAATCGTTGGTCGCTCCCTCGTTGACCGGCTATTGACAGATTTTATGAACGGTGAGCTGAACGCCGATGTAGCGGCGGCGGCCAAGCTTTGGGTTACTGAAATGCAGGGCCGCACGGTCGATACCTGTCTGCAGATGTTCGGCGGCTGGGGTTATATGTGGGAATACCCGGTGGCCCGGGCGTACGCCGAAGCGCGGATCGAGCGGATTGCCGGTGGAAGTTCGGAAATTATGAAGTCGATCATCTGCAAATCCATGTTTAAGGAAATGGGTATCAAGGCCGATTTCAGCTAAAGCAAATTATTACGCCAAAGGCGCGCAAAATTAGGAGAAAATATAATGTTTAAATTCGATGATTTGGGCGATGGCGTAAAGGCGATCGTGTTCGACCGCCCTGATTCCCCGCACAATTTTATGAATGAGGACATCGTTGCTCAACTCCATGATCTGGTACGCCAGACCAGCAGTGATGATCAAGTTAAAGGCGTTATTCTTGCTTCAAACAAAGAATCTTTTGTCGTGGGCGGCGATCTAAAAGAATTGCAGGCGCTTAAATCTCCCGAAGATGCCGCAGCTATTATCGAAGGCGTGCAGGCCTGCATGCGGGATATGGAATTGGCGCCCAAACCCTTTGTCGCGGCCATTAATGGCTTGGCGCTTGGCGGCGGCTTGGAATTAGGTCTTGCCTGCAACTATCGTATCGCCGCCGATGATCCTCGGTTGACGGTAGGCTTGCCCGAAGTTTCCTTAGGATTGATCCCCGGCGCTGGCGGCACTCAGCGTTTGCCGCGCTTGGTTGGTTTAGCGGCCGCTTTGCCGGTTATGGTTGAAGATAGACAGCTTTCCGGTGAACAGGCTGAAAAAATTGGCCTGATAGATGAACGAGTGCCGGCTGATAAACTTCGCGAAACCGCCAAGCAACGTATCTTAGATGGTACAGCTCCAAGCACTCAACCATGGGATCAGGACGGCTTTACGCCGCCAGACCCGCAACTTGGCTCAGCAGAAGGCAAACAGATAATCGGAGGTATGCTGGCCAAAATAGGGCGCAAGAAGCCTGGCCTCGAGCCAGCACCCGAAGCTATCATGACGGCAGTCCAAATGGGTTTTGATAAAGATATTGATGAAGGGCTAAAAATTGAGCGCCAGCAATTTGCCGACGTTGCCTCGGGAGCGGTGGTGAAAAATAAAATCAGGACCTTGTTTTTAGGGATTCCTGCTGCAAGTTCCATGAAGGATCGTCCGAAAAATATTGAGCCTTACGAAATTTCAAGCGTCGCCATTATCGGCGTTGGGCTGATGGGATCGGGTATTGCCTATTGCGCTGCTTTGGCCGGCTATAAAGTCTTTATGCTAGAGGCCTCACAAGAAGCTTTGGATCGAGGCCTAAGTGCCATTACCAAACGCGTTCAAGGAGCGGTCGAGCGAAACAGGATGAGCCAGCAAAAAGCAGATGCTCTGCTGGCTAATCTGCAACCATCGACGGATTACGCAGATATTGCTGATGTCGACATTGTGGTCGAAGCGGTCGCTGAAATTAAGGAGATTAAAGATACGGTTCTCAAAATGGCTGCCGAGGTTGTTAAACCCGGCGTGCCGATTGCCAGTAACACCTCGACCATGCCGATAACCGGATTGGCCGAGAGTGTCTTAAATCCCGAATCTTTTATCGGCATGCATTTTTTCTCGCCCGTTGACCGGATGAAATTGGTCGAAGTTATCAAAGGCGAGAAGACCGACGAGGCGACCTTGGCGCGGGCGTTGGACTTTGCCGCGGGGATCAGGAAAACCCCGATTGTCGTCAATGATGGGCTCGGCTTTTTCACCAGCCGGGTTGTCAATTCCTACTCCGGCGAGGCTTTTACGCTGCTGGCCGAAGGCATTTCGCCTTTCTTGATCGATGATGTGGCGCTTAAGGCCGGTATGCCGGTGGGCCCCATGACCATGGCGGATGCCACGACAATTACTTTGCTGAAAGATATCGTTGCTTCAATGGCAGGCTCAGGTGAACGTGTTGGCATGGCAGGTATGAGAATGGTTGAAGCTCTGGCTCGCCTGGTCGACGATTATGGACGGTCCGGCAAACCTGAAGGCAAAGGTATCTTTGATTATGACGAGAGCGGTCAAAAAGAATGGCCGGGTCTGGCGGAATGTTTTCCGCCGATGGACCCACCGCTCAGCCGTGAGGTGATCGAAAAACGCTTGCTCCATCCGCAGGCACTTGAAGCGGTACGCGCCTTGGAGGAAGGGATTATTGGAAATCCGATTGATGCCGATGTCGGCTCTGTGATCGGCTGGGCCTTTCCGGCCGCCCATGGTGGCGTGATCGGCTACATCAATACAATCGGCACGAAACAGTTTGTTGCCGAATGCGACGAATTGGCGGAACAATTTGGTGGCCGCTTTGTGGCACCCGATAAGCTGCGAAAAATGGCCGACAACGATGAAACGTTTTATACGGACTAACTAACTTCCAGCCTGCTTTTGGAGAATAGTATGGGACCGCTTAAAGGATATCGTATCATTGAGATAGCAGGGCTTGGGCCGGCGCCCTTTGCCGGCATGATGCTCAGCGATATGGGGGCCGAAGTGCTACGCATTGACCGAGCTGGTCCGCCCCGTCAGGGACCGGCTCAGGACCCGCACTTTGATGTGCTGGCCCGGGGGCGGCGCTCAGTAGCTGTTGATTTGAAAAACCCGGAAGGCATTGAGACGATCCTGAAACTGCTTGAGCAGGCCGATGGGTTAATCGAGGGCTTTCGGCCAGGCGTCATGGAGCGGCTCGGTTTAGGTCCAGAAGAATGCAGTGCGCGTAATGCGAAATTGGTCTATGGCCGCATGACGGGCTGGGGCCAAGAGGGGCCACTGGCTGAGGCCGCTGGACACGATATTAATTATATCGCCCTCACCGGTGCTCTGCATGGCATCGGGCGGGAGGGCGGCAAACCTGTACCGCCGCTGAATTTAGTGGGCGACTTTGGCGGCGGCGGCATGTTTTTAGCTTTTGGCATGGTTTGCGGTATGTTGGAGGCGGCTAAATCGGGGCAAGGCCAAGTGGTCGATGCGGCGATGGTCGATGGTGCCTCCACGTTGATGGGCCTTATTCAAGGATTATTTTCGGAAGGCAACTGGGTCGATCAACCCGCCAGTAATATGCTCGATACCGCAACGCATTACTATGACACTTACGAATGTGCCGATGGCAAGTTCGTGGCGGTGGGCGCAATCGAGCCAAAGTTTTATCAAATTTTGCTCGAAGCCCTTGAACTGTCCGATGATCCCGAGATGGAACGTCAGCACGACCCGGCGGCTTGGCCAAGCCTCAAGGAGAAATTCACCGCTGCTTTTTTGACCCGAACGCGCGATGAATGGTGCGAGGTGTTGGAAGGCAGCGATGCCTGTTTTGCGCCGGTACTATCCTTGGCAGAAGTGCCAGAGCATCATCATATGAAAGCGCGTGCCACTATGATCAAAGAGGGTGACCTCATCCAGCCAGCACCGGCGCCGCGCTTTAGCCGGACAACGGCTGAAATTCAGGGGCCGCCAGTAGAAGCCGGCCACCATACCAGCGAAACCCTCATCGATTGGGGTTTTGAGCCGGAGGTTGTGAAACGCTTGCTTGCTGATAAAGTTATCATGCAAGGCTAGAAGACAAACTACATTAACCAAGAGAAAGGATATCACCAGAGACTGGAAATTTGCCCAAATATTTGCCCAAATATTTGGCATGGCAATAACCGCTTCGAACAGGTGATAAAATTCAGATGAATTCCAAGAGACCGAATATTCTCCTTGTAGTCACCGACCAGGAACAATCTTGGTCAACTTTACCCGATGACTTGGAATTACCGGCCCATCAAAAAATGCGTGAGGCCGGTGTTTCATTTAACAAGTTTCATGTGAATTGTTCTCCTTGCGGGCCGTCGCGCTCCAATCTCTATACTGGTCACCACACACAGCGAACGCATGTTCATGTCAATCCAGACAATCCACCCAATCCGGTTTTGCCGACAGATTTGCCAACTATTGGTCATATGTTGAGAGAGGCCGGCTACTATACCGCCTATAAAGGCAAGTGGCATATGTCGCTGCTGAATGAAGGTTATGATTTTTCACCAACCCGTGGAGCGGATTATCCAAATGTAACCGGTATATTGGAACCCTACGGATTTTCTGATTATAACTTCTATGGCGAGACTGTTGGTTATGCCTGGGACGGTTATCGCCACGATAAATCAATCGCTGGTGATGCTTCAAAAATTCTCCATGATTTTGCCGAAACTGACAAAGCCGAATCCAAGCCATGGTTTTTGGCGGTAAATTTCGTCAATCCGCATGACATTATGTTTTTTGATGCGACCGGTAAGCAAAATGAAACGCGGCTGCGCAAGAATTTTATATCTCCATTGATGCCCGCGCCCGGTGATGAGTTATACCGAGAAGACCTCGGCTATGATTTGCCTGAAAGTTTTTTCAAAGATGATCTTTCATCCAAGCCCGAAATCCAAACTTTCATAAGAGAAAGACAATCGGCTTTTTACGGTGACCTGCCGCTCGAAGATATTGATAACTGGCGGCGCTTTCAAAACTATTACTTTAATTGCCTGCGCGATGTTGATCAGCATATTGGCACCGTGTTGGAAGCCCTTGATCAATCTAACCAGGCTGACAATACCATCGTTATTTACACCAGTGATCACGGCGAGCGGGCCGGTGCGCATGGCCTCCAACAGAAAGCCGGCACAGTTTACGAAGAAGAGAGCTGCGTGCCGTTTATTGTTAAACACCCCGATGTTGCGGGTGGGGGGAATACAGATGCCCTAGGCGGCATGGTCGATGTTGCGCCTACTATTCTAAGCATGGCTGGTATCTCGACCGATAATTTGGCTGAGCCGTTGCCGGGTATTGACCTAAGCCCGGCGGTTAATAGCCCTGCCGCGAAAACAAAACGTGATGAAATGGGTAGCTTATTGAACTATACCGGCACCTTCCATTGGCAGCGCAAAGATACCGATAAAACGAACTTGGGTGCTCCAGAGTTTGATTTGAGCTATCGGCGCCTGTTTAGGGGTGTGGTTTGGGATAAGTACAAGTTCGCGCGCTATTTTGCCCCGGCCGAGCACCACATTCCCGAGGACTGGGACACTTTAGTTAAGCATAACGATTTAGAGGTTTATGATTTAGATGCTGATCCAAAGGAGCTCGATAATTTGGGCGCCGATGCCGCAAGTCATAAAGATCTCATTTCGGACCTGAACGCAAAAACCAATGCGTTGATTGCGGCTGAAATTGGCGATGATCGCGGCAGCGACTATCCAGGGCCGATTGAGCAGTACAATACGATTTAAGACGATCTTTGGCGTTTAATCGATTAAGCCCTTACTGCGAACCCAGGTTACAACGTGTTCGACGGCCTCGGCCAGTTTTTCCGGCTGATCTTTGTAGTAGTGCGTGGCGCCATCAATGACGTGCATGGTTTTGTCCGGGCTGGCGGAAACTTCGAAAATTTGCCTTGTATGGCTGGGCGGTGTGGCGTCGTCGGCCTGGTTCTCTACCAAGAGCAAAGGCGTTTCGATCTTGGCCGCGCATAGAATGCCATCAGCATTTGATTTCTCCGACCATTGGGACATCCAGGCTCGCAGCGTGCTGAAGCGTCCAATGCCTACGGGCCCGACATTGACGGTTTCTGGATCGCCAAGATAACACCAGTTTGCCCTGCGGCCATTCGGCTCCAAAGTCATATCGAAATGACGTGGGTCAGCCATGGTCCGGTGGGTGATAAACGGACGCTCCAATTCCAAGCCACCTTTTTCTTTTAGCTCAGCAAGAGTTCCTTCCACCCGGGCGGTGATTTTGTGAATACGGGCAACTTGCGCGCTCCGAAATTTCTCAACCCAGGCCGGATCATAAGGCGGTTTATTTGTGTTTTCCGGATTATAAATATCGAGCTCAATGTCCCGGTTATCAGGATCGTTTTCATCCAAAACCGAGGGGTCGATCCATTCTGAAAGTATCTTTGCCCGGCCAATATGGGCGGCGATGAAGACAACCAGATCGGCCGGGATTAACGCAGCGCTGGTTAAATCTACCGGATCACCTGCTGGGGTTTGAGTGATCGTCGGATTAAGTGCCTGGGACTGGTAATATAAAGTAAGTGAGCCGCCGCCGCTCCAGCCCATCAAGACGACATTTTTATAGCCTAGTTCTTCTTTAGCGTAGCGAACATAGGCACCGAGATCGATGACGACTTTCTCCATGATCAACGCCGTGTCGTTTTTTGCATAGCGGCTGCCGCAACTGAGAACGTGGCAGCCTGCCGCAGCTAGTCCTGCTGGAAAAGGCATCAAGTTCAAGGTTGTTGCCGGATGCATAAAAATAAAGACCGTGTCTGATTTTACCTCGCTAGGCAGAATCAACTGACCTTCCAAGAAAACATAACCCTGGCTGCCGACAAATCCATAAGTTTCAGTAACAGAAGAATTATCTTCGAACTGAACTATTACCGGGAATCGGTCGATTTCATAGTTTTGCATTAGGGAACTCCTGTTAACTATCCTGGTGCGATTGCAGGGAGGCAAAATTATCTTGGCAAGTATTGATGATTTGGCGGCGAACCCAGGTGTGGCAGGGATCACGATCAAATCGCTCATGCCAAACCAAGTCCAGGCCTATGTCGGCTATTTCAAACGGCACCTCGACAATGTCCAAGGCATAGAGTCTTTGAGTATAGCGTCCGAGAGTATTTATTATCATCATCAGCCAATCCGTGCCCGCAGCAGCAGAAGCTCCGACGATGAAATTCGGCACAGTGAGCGCGTAGTCTGGATAGATGTCTCGGCGTCCCAGCATATCTTCAACCAATCGCGTACTTGCCGTTGCTTGGCGGATATGGGGCCAGTCGAAACAATCATCTATTTTTAACTTGCGCTTTTTAGTGATGGGATGCCCCTGCCTTGCCAGATAGACCATGCGATCCCGCAAGAGAGGTTGGCGATAAAATTCGGCAGGAATTTTATCAAAAAAATCGATTGCTAAATCGATCTCGCCTTTTTTCAAACCTTCGAACCGGCCTTCAGAAACATTTGAGACGACAAATTTGAGGCCGGGCGCAGTGTGGGAGATGATTGAAAACACTTCGGACAAAACCACCAAAGTTGTCGCATCGGGCGCATTAATCTGGATAATATCTTGAGCTGTTGCAGGGTCGAAATGCCTGGGTCCGACCAACAGTTTAGTTTCATCGAGTATTTTCGCCAGTGGCTCTTGCATCTGTAGGGCAAAGGGCGTGGGGACCAATTTGCGTCCTGCCCGCACGAATAGTGGATCATCAAATAGAATACGCAATCGTCCGAGAGCCCGGCTGATGGCCGGTTGGCTCAGTCCCATAACCTCGCCGGCCTGCGTAACACTGCCCTGACGCAAAAGCTCATCAAGAACTTTGAGCAGATTAAGATCGATATTTTTTATATTACCTGAAAGCATAATGTCTAATACATCTGTTCCTATAGACGACTGTTCCGACGGAAATTATCAAGCAGATTCACGTCGGCTCAAGCTTCTGCCTGTAACAGTAAACTTAGTCTACTATAAACATTACAAATAGATATGAATACTATAAAAAGTATTCATTATTCGAATGCTATCGATTGTACTAAGTTAAAACATCAAAATTTTGAACAGGGTAATTCCAATCTAAAGGAAGGATAATTTCGTGGACATCAAATCATTTCATCACGTCGCCTATCGCTGCAAAGACGCTAAAGAAACTGCAGATTTTTATACCGACATCGTCGGTCTTCCCTACACCTTGGCTGTAGCCGAAGATATTCAGCCGACCACCGGGGAAGATCACCCTTACTTTCACATCTTTTTTCAACTTGAAGACGGCAGCTTCTTAGCTTTTTTCGAATTGACCGGGCAAGAGCCGATGGGCCGGGACGACAATACCCCTGATTGGGTTCAGCATATTGCTTTTGATGTTGGTGATATGGAAACACTGCATAAAAAGATTGCTCATTTAGATGCTAATGGTATCGAACATAAAGGCATAACTGATCACACGATTTGTCAGTCAGTTTATTTTTATGATCCAAATGGGCATCGCCTCGAATTCTTGGTAAACACAACGACCGATAAAATGGTCAATGATCTCGTTGCAGCAGCAAAACCGATGATGGATGATTGGGTGGCAACAAAAAAAGCACCAAAGCATGTCAGCTGGGTGCATGAAAACGTCAATCACTAGAATTTATTAAAACGATCTTTCAACTGAGACAAGCGGTGGCATTGTATTCTTCGAATTGGATAAGTCTAACGGATGCCGTGGTTCACGTGTCAAAAGCTGTTGGAGAAGATAATTCTTGGTCGGAGATAAAGCGCGCCATTCGCGATGGGGAGTTGATAGCGAGGGGGCTTCTTGATGGGATAGATGGAAATATAAAGGGAGAGTGGTTGTCGATATTGGCGTTTAACGACCCTGAGGGAGATACTCTTTGGTTTGCCAATGATAAACTGCACCGCTTTGAACCGCCTGCGCCGGTATTAGCGGAACGTATAGAAGTCGAAAGTGATAAATTGGAGGGTTTATGGTCAGGGCTGTCTCCTGGTGAAAACTCTACAAAAACCAAATCGAAACGAGGTAGAAAAATTGGGACATACTATCGTCCTATGGTGAAGCTTCTCAAATTTCTTGAAGATAACGACCCAGGTTATTTGGATAGAACGACATTAAAACGATTGCGTGAAAATGTAACTTTTAGCCTTAGGAAAGACGGCATAGTCGACATTCCAAAAACTACTGCCCTGAACGATGCCATTAAAAAAGCTAAGTCAAAAATTCTTGAATAACATCGGTAATTAAACGGTAATTCGTCACCCGAAAACCGCTAAAATTTTCCTTAACTAATTGAAAACAAACCATAACCACGGTCGGTATTTAATGGTCTAATTTTACTTTTTTACCAACCCCTAATTAATATTCTTCGTATAAGCGCAACCAATGTGGTTCGTAAACATACGGAGAAATCCAGATGCCTAGAGAAGCAAAAAAACAAATCCAAGTAACGGGCGATGCACCCCGTCCTCTAGATAATGCCTGCCAAGAACTTGGCGGCATATCTAAGTCCCATCTCTACAATTTAGTAAATGCCGGAAAGTTAAAACTTATTCGGATTGGGAACAGATCGTTCATTCCGTATCCGGAAATTCAGCGTATTCAGAAAGACGGGATTTAGGTAATGGAAAACCCTGTCAAAATTAGTGAGGTAGTCCAGGAACCCGCACCTGAACAAATTGAAATACCGCGCCCTTTGATGCGTGAATTGCCTGACGCCGATCCTTTTCCAACTGAGGAGCTTGGTGAAGTATTGAGACCAGCGGCAATTGCTATCCAGGAAACAACCCAAGCACCATTGGCCATGTGTGGCCAGAGTGTACTCGCCACAGCAACTCTAGCCACTCAGGGACACGCGAACGTAACTTTGCCAACGGGACAATCCAAACCAGTTTCGGAAAATTTTCTTACAATTGGCGGAAGCGGAGAGAGAAAATCCGCAGTCGATAATGAAGCCGGTTGGCCTATTAGAAAACACGAAGAAAATCTTCGAGAAAAATACGACAGTGAGCTACCGGATTATCTCAATCGTAAAGAAGTTTGGGAAAAAGAGCGCCAAAATATTCTGGGTAGCAAAAAACTACAAGGCATGACTGAGAAAAGGGAAGCGTTAGAGAATTTAGGACACGAACCTATTCCGCCATTGATCCCAATGCTTACTTCACCAGACCCGACATTCGAGGGTTTAGCCAAACTTTTTGCATCAGGGCATCCGTCACTCGGTTTGTTTACAGCCGAAGGAGGCATGTTCATTGGTGGTCACGGCATGACACAAGAAAATAAACTTAAGACTGCTACAGGTCTGTCTTGC
>CEQE01049048.1_pt1 | contig 15081 bp, 11 predicted proteins | sample 356201 | NCBI WGS metagenome assembly CEQE01 (sample SAMEA2619970, study PRJEB7988) | marine metagenome | biome: marine biome (ENVO:00000447); feature: mesopelagic zone (ENVO:00000213) & marine oxygen minimum zone (ENVO:01000065); material: "saline water (ENVO:00002010), including plankton...
TGTTAGCTGCGCGACAGCGCGCCGTTTACGGGGCGGATTCTCCTAGATCGTATTCGATGGGTCAACATCGATGGACCATCTGACTTTGCGGGCCAGTGTTAGTTCATCCAGCAGCGGGACACATTCGTCCAGAAACGCCTGCAGTCCGTTCCGATTGGTAGCCTGAAACATTAGTTGCGCTCTGAATCTGCCCGCCTTCTTCTCCATAACAGCGGGAATAGGACCGAGAAGATCAAGGTGCTGTATTGCGCTGCGGTCCTTGACAGCTTCGGCTGTGTTTCTGACCTCGTGCAGGAATTGAAGAGGCAGATGCTGTTTGGTGGCTTCTGCCCGGAGCAGCACGATATGCGCGTACGGTGGTAGGAGGGTGGCTTTACGTTCTTTGAGGAGGCCCTCGGCGAACGCCAGGTAACCATCTCGAATCAGGGAAGCCAGCAAGGGGTGGTCGCTGAAGTGGGTCTGAATGACCGCCTCTCCCGCTCGTTCCGAGCGCCCGGTTCGACCCGTTACCTGCAGCAGAAGCTGGCCCATTTTTTCCACTGCTCGAAAGTCGGAGCTATAGAGTCCCGCATCGGCATCCACAATGGCCACCAGGGTTAAGTTGGGGAAGTGGTGACCCTTGGCCAGCATCTGCGTGCCGACCAATATGCATGCGTCGCCGCGCTGAATCTCCGCCAGCATGGACCGCATGGATGATTTGCCTCTAGTGGTATCACGATCGATGCGAATGACGCGATGCTCGGGGAAGAACTTGTGCAAGGCTGTTTCGATTCTCTCGGTGCCAAGTCCGAGACGGGTGAGTTGGCGTGAGTCGCAGTCAGGACACGTTGTGTGGACGGAAGACTGTGCGCTGCAGTGGTGACACAGCAGCGAGTTGTTGTGAATGTGAATGGTCAGTCGCGCATCGCACCTGTGACACCTGGCCATCCAGCCGCACTGGTGGCACAGCAGGGTGGGTGCGAAGCCGCGTCTATTGATGAATACCAGTACCTGATTGCCCCGTTGCAGGTGTTCGCCCATGAGTTTAATGAGGGGAGCCGAGAAACCCTCATCGAGTGGGCGACTCTTTATGTCCAGTATGCGGTAATTCGGGCTAACGGCTCCACCCGCCCGCGTCGTCAGGTGCATCCATTCATAACGTCCGGTTTGCGCATTATGGAGACTTTCAAGAGAAGGAGTTGCCGAGCCGAGGATGACCGGTATGTCTTCTTCAAATCCACGCATGACGGCCAGATCTCTGGCCGAGTAGCGAAAGCCATCCTGTTGCTTGAATGAACTGTCGTGCTCTTCGTCCACAACGATGATGCCCGGATTCTTGAGCGGGGTGAATATGGCCGAGCGCGTGCCGATAACGATCGCGGCGGTGCCGTTGGATGCCGATATCCAGGCGTCCAGGCGCTCGCGGTCGTTCAATCCCGAGTGCAGCACCTCGATCGGGACCTTGAAGCGAAGTTTGAATCGGTCCACGGTTTGCGGTGTCAGACCGATTTCCGGTACCAGCACCAGGGCCTGTTTTCCGAGCCGTAGCAACCGTTCAATAATCTGCAGATAGACCTCGGTCTTACCGCTGCCTGTAATGCCCTGCAGTAGATGGGTGTGGTGGCTGGCTTGCGAGAGCCGATCGAAAACTTGCTGCTGTTGCTGATTGAGCGTGAGGGGTGATTCGTTGAGTGGATCAGCTCGCGAATCAGCTCGCGAATCAGCTCGCGAATCAGCTCGCGAATCGGTTTGCGGGCACCAGGACGTGGGCGTCTTGCTGGCGGTGTCCCAGATCACCAGCTTCTTCTGCAGCAGACTTCTCAGTGGGCTGCCAGCCATCTGCATCTGTCGTATTTCGCTGGCTTCGGGTGGTGATTGCCTGCCGCGCAGCAATGCCATGATGGCTCTTTGCCTAGGTGCACTTGCGAATTGACTGCTTTCACTGGCACGTCCCTTCTCTGTCAGACTGAGCACTTTGACCGGTCGGTGAGTGGCACGCTCACCCTTGCGTAACAGTACCGGTAACGCATTGTTCAAAACGTCGCCTATTGCATGGTGGTAGTATCCGGCAGCCCAGCGGCAGAGCTTCATCATGGGCGCCGGCAATACCGGCACGTCGTCGATAAGCTGATTCGCGCGGCGCAGTTTCGACTGCTCTATCTCCGTCGAGTCGACCCGTTGCAGCAGGATGGCAGTCACCTGCTGCTTTCCAAATGGCACCAGTAGCCGAACGCCCGGCGTAAGCTTGTTTAGTGCGACCTGCTCCGGGGGTAGATAATCGAATTCGCTCCGCAGAGGCGAAGGTACGGCGAGTCGTAAGATGACCTGTTGATCTGACATTGTGGCAACACCTGCAGTGAAGCCATTATCCCGTGACTCAGTGGTGATGCCAAGGATAGGGACGACGCCAACCGCAAACCCAAGCCGTAAACCCAAGCCGTAAACCCCAGACCGTACACCCCAGGCCGTACAAGCCGTACACCCCAAGCCGTACTCCAGAGGAAAGTAGCTGATATCAGGGATATTCTGTTGCGAATCTACTACACTTTGGTATGATGCGCGGTCACGCTCTGCGAGCAATCCGTTTCGTAGATCAGCAGACAGGACAGACAGATGAAAGCGGGTATCCATCCCAAGTATGAGGAGATTACAGCCACCTGTAGCTGTGGCAACGTAGTCAAGACGAAGTCAACGTTGTGTGAAGATATACACCTGGAAATCTGTTCACAATGCCATCCCTTCTATACCGGCAAGCAGAAGATGATCGATACTGCCGGTCGCATCGAGCGATTCAACAAGCGATTTGGCCGCGGGAGCGCAAAAGAGTAGCCACGGCGCCGAAATGCTGCACGTAGATCAAGGGTGTCCCATCGGGCACCCTTTTTTGTGGCGGAGTCGATGCTTGCACGATTCTCATACGCAGGTAAGCTGCTGGATCTAGACTGTCCACAGCAATGCAATCCCGACGCGACGGAGCGCCGCAATGTGAACATCGGACATTCCCTTAGGAAGTGCAGCCCATATGTGTTTCTGCTGGTCCTCGCCAGCCTGTACGGTTGTACTGTCAATCCAGTCACCGGGAAGACAGATTTTTCGCTTCGATCGGAAGAGAGCGAGATCTCCCTCGGCAAGAAGTACCATCAGCAGATTATCAGTCAGACGCCTCCGTTGGCCAACAGGAAGCTACAGCAGTATGTGCAGAGCGTAGGTAACGAGATTGCCGCCAACAGTCATCGCAGTCATCTGCAATTCACGTTCACGGTTCTGGACAGCCCTGACGTCAATGCCTTTGCACTACCGGGTGGATACATCTATATCAACAGAGGTCTGCTGGTGTATCTGCAGACCGAAGCGCAGTTGGCCGGCGTATTGGCCCATGAGGTGGGTCATGTGACTGCCCGTCACGGTGTGCAACAGGAGACGTACGGCTCCCTGCTGGACCTGGTTACGAGGGCAGCGGAGCTCTCGGAGGGCAATCAGCAGGTCGTGGCATTGGGTGGCGTAGTCGGTAAGGCTGTGATAAGTGGCTATGGAAGAGATATGGAACTGCAGGCAGATGAGCTGGGAGCGGAGTATCTTGCCCTGACGGGTTACGATCCAAAGGCAATGGTCGAGGTGATCGGCGTGCTGAAAATGAGGGAGGAGTTTTCCAGACTCAGGCAGATGGATCTGGGTTCCTCTGCGAGCAACTATCATGGTCTTTTTGCCAGTCATCCCAGCAATGATGCGCGTCTTAATCAGATCGTTGGCAAGGCCGGCGGATTGGCGGGGGACGCTCTGCGAAAGGAAGATGATGGAGAGTTTCTCAGTCACCTCGAAGGTGTGACGTTTGGTGACAGCGGTGCCAGCGGCATCAGAAGAGGCAATCGGCTCTACCACAGAGATCTGAATATCGCCTTTGAATTTCCGGAAGGTTGGCTCATCGAAAATGGCACTGATCAGATTGTCGGCATTCCCCAAGGGCAGGCGGGAAAAGTTCACCTGGCCGTGCAGGTGAGGCCCGGCCACGGATCGCTAACGCCGGCTCAGTATCTGTCCGGGCTCAACCTTGGAACGGTATTGGATAGCGGGAGGATATCACCTGTCGGGCTTGACGGTCACACCGCCTTGATACAGACGGCACGGGGCTCCCGGGTACGACTGGCGGTGGTCTACCATCAGCTCAACGCCTATATATTCCTGGGTGAAGCGATCAACATCAGGAAGTACGACCCGCTGTTCCTGGATACGATCAGCAGGACCCATCGTCTCAGGAAGGAGGAAGCTGCCTTGGCCGAAGCATTGGTCATTCGCCTGCTGCAGGCAAGTGACGAGACGCGCTATGGCGACCTCGGCGCCAGCAGCGCACTCGAGTACTATCCTGAACAGCAGTTGCGATTGCTGAATGGCCACTATCCCGATGGGACGCCGAAGCTGGGGCAGTGGTTAAAGCTGGTGGAGTGATTGGCATTTGGCTGCATGGCAGCCGTGTGTAGATCGTTTTGGTACTTCGGGCGTACTGTCAGAAGATCTCCCGGGTAGCGTGATCCTCCTCATCCTCCGAATGCAGGTCGGCAGGGAGGTCCGGTACGAGTTCTTCCCGAAAGATTTCAAAGACGGCATCTGGGTCTGTCGCCCTGGCCCGCAATCCGGAGCGCGGATTGATTCTGACACTGACCAGCCCCGGGGGTTGGGCAGCCATCTGATCCTCCTCTTCCGGCAGGACTGTACCCATAAAGCTCGCCCACATATCAAGGGGCGCGGTGTTGCCGTACTCGCGGTTGCCAACGGGACCGTTGTTGTCAAACCCCGTCCATGCGGTCGCCACCAGTTGCCGATTAAACCCGGAAAACCAGATATCGGCGTCGTTGGTCGTGCCGGTCTTGCCATGCAGGTCTCCCCTCGGCAGGACCCTTTTTAACTTTCGTCCGGTTCCTCGTTTCTTGTTGATCACATCCCTCAACATGGTGTTTATGATGTGAGAGACCCGCTTCTCAACGACCCTCTTGGCTGGCTTGCCCGGCGTATCTTCGCCATCGCATGAGTCGATGCAAACGCTATCAGGCTGCTCATCAAATATGACCTCGCCGTTGATGGATTTGATGCCATCTACGAGGAACGGGGTCACCTTAAATCCCCCGTTAGCGAAGGTCGCATATCCAGTGGCCAGATCCAGAGGAGACAGGGCGATGGTGCCGCCACCCAAAGCCAATTGGGCGTCTTTGGGAAAGTTTCCTGTATCGAAGCCGAATCGCTTTACATATTGAATTGCGTTGTCGGCACCATAGTCCAGCAGCACGCGCAGCGAGATCAGATTGATGGATCGATAGAGCGCTTCACGGAGGGTCAGATTGCCCTCAAACGTGTCTCCTGAATTTCTGGGTCGGTAGGTCTCCTCCAACGCGCCCCCCGGCAGCACCAGCGGCGCATCGTTGTAGATGCTGGCTGCCGTCAAACCGCTTTCCAGCGCTCCTGCGTAGAAAAAGGGCTTGAAGTTTGAACCCGGCTGTCTACGTGCTTGTGTGGCGTGGTTGAACTGCTGAGACTGAAAACTGTAACCCCCGACGAGTGCCTTGATGGCACCGTTGTTTGGGTCGAGTGCAACCAGTGCGCCCTGGATAGCAGGTACCTGCCCCAGCCGCCATCGGTCGTCATCGCCGCGGGTGAGCCGTACCAGATCGCCTACTTGCACGATATCAGCGGCAGCACGCGGCCTGGGTGCTGTGGAATCTACCGTTAAGTAGGGCCTGGCCCATCTGAGGCCATCCCAGTCGATTCTGATCTTCTCCGTATCTCCATTGAGGACCACGATCGATTGCTGCTCGACTTCGACCACGATGGCGGGGTGCTGGTCACCTATGGTCGGCGTGTTCTGCAGCGTCTTGATCCAGTTTGCAGGATATCCGTATTCAGGCGCGGACAGAAACTGATCGGTCCCCTGGATTCGGCGACGTTCGGGCTTTCGATAGCCGTGACGCTGGTCATAGGCATTGAGGGAGTTCTGAAGTGCCAGTTCCGCTGCCTCCTGCATGCGGGAGTCGATGGTGGTGAACACTTCATAGCCGGCACTATAGACGGCATCACCATATTCAGCCGTCAATTCTCTACGCACCATTTCCCCGACATACAGAGCCGGTAGTTCGATGGTTCGACCGTGCACGGAGGCAGATATGGGTGCCTGTACCGCACTTTGGTACTGCTCTCCCGAGATGGATTCCTGTTCCAGCATGCGCTTCAACACCAGATTACGGCGCTCCAGCGCGTGCTCGGGACCGTTGATTGGATTGCGACTCTCGGGGGCCTTGGGAATGCCTGCCAACATGGCCATTTGAGGTAGATTCAGTTCGGACACGTCCTTGCCGTAGTAGACATTGGAAGCGGCCTGCACCCCAAAAGCATGTTTACCAAAGGGGATAACGTTGAGATAGAGTGCCAGAATCTCCTGTTTGGACAGTTCGCTCTCGATCTTCAGAGCCAGCAGCATCTCTTTGAATTTGCGGATGAATTTCACCTCTCTGGAGAGGGAAAGGGTGCGCGCCAACTGCATTGTGATGGTACTGGCGCCGGTCTTGATGGTGCCGGTATTGGCGATCAGCTGGTAGGTGGCATTGACCAGGGTGATCAGGTCGATGCCTTCATGGCGAAAGAAGCGCTTGTCCTCGGTATCCAGCAGTGCGTCGACGAACATGGGAGGGATATCGTCGAAGTTGATCGGGCGTAGGCGCTCGCCAAATTCCTGCATCAGTTTGCCGTCGCTGGAATAAACGCGCAGGGGCGTTTTGAGTTTGACGTGTCGATAGGTCTCGGCAGGAGGGATCTGCGGATTCAGATACAGGTAGGCTGCGGATAAAACTAACGATGAGCCACACAAAATGGCGGCGACAAGCCATAATAGAGGGGTCAGTAGTAGGCGTGAAATGCGATTCATTGATCTTCGCTGAGCACTGCGCAAGGGCTGTACTGCAAAGAATTTGAATTATAGATCGTTTATGAATCGATTTGTGCAAAACTGACGAGTGCGACGGAAGAAAAAGGCCGATAAGGGGGTGGAAATCACGCAGGATGGCTAAAATCATAGTTTTCGAACACATTCGTCGGAATCCTAGTGACAAACGACCACAAATGCCTGAAATTTGCTCGTCTCGGAGTTATATACGATTTTTTGTTTGCGGGTAGGTTAAGAGTGTTATTTAATGTAACATTGCACATATCGACCGTAAGTACTGGTAGATGTTAGGAAAATCTGAATGTTTGGCTTTCTGAATAAGGGCACAAATGCACTGCTCGGGATGGATATCAGCTCCACCACCATCAAGTTGCTGGAACTGAGTAAATCCGGAGACGACTACAAGGTTGAGAGCTATGGGGTGGAACCCCTGCCTGAAAACGCGGTGGTCGAGAAGAATATAAGCGATGTCGAAGTGGTCGGTGGTGCGGTGCAGCGGTTGGTCGAGCGATCCAAGACGAAGCTAAAAAACGTGGCCGTGGCCGTGGCCGGATCGGGAATGATCACCAAGACGATCGAGATGGCCTCGAACCTCAGCGAAGATGAGTTGCATAACCAGATCGTGGTTGAAGCGGATCAGTACATTCCCTTTCCGTTAGACGAAGTGGCGCTGGACTTCCAGGTGCAGCGAGTCTCCCCTAGGAACGAAGAGCAGGTGGAGGTTCTGCTGGCTGCCTGTAGAAACGAATTCGTCGAGATGCGTCAAGCGGCGGTGGAACTGGGCGGACTGAAAGCCAAGAAGGTGGACATCGAAGCGCACTGCATGCAGCGCGCTTTTGAATTGGTGTCGCCGCAGTTGGGCCTGGAGGAGGATCAGGTGATCGCCATCGTCGATATCGGTGCGACCATGATGACCCTAAGCGTGTTGACCGGCACCGATTCCCCCTTCAACCGCGAACAGTTGTTTGGCGGCAAGCAACTCACGGAAGAGATTCAGAGACGCTACGCACTGTCTGTAGAGGAGGCGGGGCTGGCCAAGAAGAGAGGCGGACTGCCGGACGACTACGAAACCGAGGTACTGGAACCGTTCAAAGAAACCGTAGTACAGCAGATACAACGAACCTTACAGTTCTTCTACTCATCGAGTCAATACAACGACATCGATCATGTCGTTTTGGCCGGAGGATCCGCCTCCATCGTCGGACTCCCCGACCTCGTGGCATCTAAACTCGGAACTCCCACCACCATAGCCAATCCGTTTGCGGAGATGAGCGTATCTTCGAAGATCAACGCATCTGCTCTCGAAGACGATGCACCGGCAATGATGATCGCGTGCGGGCTGGCCATGAGGAGTTTTGACTGATGCCGGACGTACCAACGGCTTGGCCATGAGGAGTCCTGACTAATGGCAGACATAAAAATCAACCTGCTTCCCTGGCGGGAAGAGTTGAGGGAACAGAAGAAGAAAGAGTTTCTCAACGTGTTGGCGGGCGTGGTGGTGATCGCTGGAGGGATCATCTTCGCGATTGACCAGTTCTACAGAGCTGAGATCGATGGGCAGAACGCACGCAACAAGTTTCTCGAGGACGAAATAGTGGTGCTGGACGAGAAGATCGCCGAGATCTCAAATCTTCAGACACAACGTAACCAACTGCTGACCAGGAAGAAAGTTATTGAGGAACTGCAGGGCAATCGCCCCATCATCGTGAGGGTTTTCGATGAGTTGGCAAGAAACTTGGCGGACAACGTCTTCTATACGAAACTGGTGCTGGAGGGGAAAAAACTGGATGTGGCAGGAGTGGCCAAATCCCACAACCGGATATCTACCCAACTGCGCAATTTCGATGAATCGGACTGGTTTACCAAACCCAACGTAACAGCGATTCGGGCAGATCCCAACTACGGGTCCCAGGCACAACAGTTCACTATGACGGTGGAACAGACTACACCGCAGAAAGAGGAGACACCCTAGTCATGGCTATGCAGGACGTTATCGACAGTCTCAAGAATTTCGATCCGGAACAGCTTAACGATATCAACAACATAGGTTCATTGCCCCTGGTGGTAAAACTGATCCTGTGGCTGTTGGTGTTCGCTCTGGTGGTGACGCTGGGCTACTTCTATCACGTCACGAGTCTGCAGGCGGATTTGGAGAAAGCGCAGGCGACGGAATTCACTTTGCGCAGTGATTACGAAGACAAGTCGGAGAAGGCAGCGCTTCTGGACGGCTACCGCAAGCAGAAGGTTGAGATGGAAGAATCGTTTGGTGCGTTGCTCCGACAATTGCCCAGTGACACCGAAATACCGGGACTGATCGAGGACATCACGCTGGTGGGATTGAAGAACGGATTGATGTTTACCAGTATGGATCTGCAACCGGAAGTGACGCACGAGTTCTACATCGAGAAACCGATCGGCATTATCGTTTCCGGTGGGTATCACGAATTGGGTGTTTTTGTCAGTGACGTAGCGGACCTTTCCCGAATCGTAACGCTGCAGGATTTCACCATTCAGAAAGCTTCGGGAGCGAGAGCTGGCGGCAGCGGTGGCGAAGCTATCAAAACAGGCATGCTGACGATGTCGATCACTGCCAAGACCTATCGCTATAACGATACCAGAGGTTAACGACAGGACGAGGGGTCAGTGCTATGCATTTGAGTCGCACAGCAGCAACCAGGGCAGCGATGACCATCGTCGTTTGCGTGCTGGCTGGTTGCTCGTCCACCGACGAATACGAGGATTTGCGCAACTTCATGCGGGAAGTTGAGGCCAAACCCAAGGGTCAGATAGCTCCGTTACAGGAGTTCGAACCCTATCAGGCGTTTACATACGGAACGGCAAATCGGAGAAGTCCATTTGAAGCACCCGTCGAGATACCCAAGAAGACTGCCGAACAGGAAAGGAACGTAGGCGTAACGCCACCCCCCAATCACGAGCCACAGTACCTGGAGCAGTTCAATATAGCCTCGTTAACCATGGTGGGTACGCTGTCTCAGGAAGGCGTTAATTATGCTCTCATTCAGGATGGCGATGGTTTGGTTACCCATGTGCAGAGAGGAGATTTCATGGGTACCAATTGGGGGCAAATTGAAACTATCTCGGAAAGCACGATCGAGATTACTGAGATAGTCAGCGACGGTGCGGGCGGTTGGTTAAGAAGACCGAGGTCGATCAAGCTTACTGGCGAACCATAGTCGCCGTATTGAGGGCGTGACAATGCTGATTAACAGATGGTATAGAGTGACTTTACGTCTATTTACACCATATCTTTTGACGCCGCTGCGGTGCATGGGTGGCATGGCTCTGCTGCTCGCATCATCTGCCTCGTTAGCGGACGTGCTCTTGGAATCGATCGAGTTCTCTTCTCTGCCAGGTGATAAGACCGAGATCCGTATGGATTTCACCGAGCCTCCACCGGAGCCCACCGGGTATACCATTGAGCAGCCGGCAAGAATTGCCTTGGATTTGTTGGGCGTAACCAGTGGCCTCGATTCGAAATATCACCCGCTCGGCAGTGGCAACACCCAGAGCGTGACGGTGATTGAGGCTGGAGATCGAACACGCATAATCGTAGCAATGACGGAACTGGTGGCTTATAACGCTCACGTGGAAGGCAATTCCCTTTATGTTCTTGTTGGGAAAGAAGATGTCGCCGGCTTTGTCGAGGAAACTGAGGATGTACTGGTTGCTGAGGCTCCTGACGAAGAGGAGGTGCTGGAGGAAGAGGAACTGATCGGTGTTACGTCAGTAACCGGTATCGACTTTCGCCGAGGAGAACTGGGGGAGGGCAGGGTTGTGGTGGCGCTGTCTGATCCCGGCATCGGCGTGGATATCTCCAGCGAAGGGGGCAACATCCTGGTGGAATTTGCCAATACCCAACTTCCGCGTTCCCTGCAGCGCCGTCTGGACGTATCCGATTTTGCGACCCCGGTGTTGATGGTGGACGCCCTGCCTGAAGCGGAAAACACCATCCTCACCATCCAACCTACCGGTGACTATGACTATCTAGCGTATCAGGCAGACAATGTGTTTACTCTTGAAGTCAAACCCATGACCGCCGATGAGCTGGAGAGCTCAAGAGATATGGCGTTCCGATTCACGGGTGAAAAGTTGTCGTTCAATTTCCAGGACATTGAAGCACGAGCAGTACTGCAGCTTATCGCGGATGTTACCGATATGAATCTGGTTGCCAGTGATACAGTCGCCGGTCGAATCACCCTGCGACTCCGAAACGTGCCGGTGGATCAGGCTCTTGATATCATCATGAAAACCATGGGACTGGACAAACGAGAGATAGGCAACGTCTTGATGGTGTCGCCCGCAGCAGAACTGGCTGCCAGAGAAAAGATGGAGATGGAAAGCAGGCAGCAGATTTCCGACCTGGCGCCCCTTAGAACTGAATTCATCGAGGTGCGCTACGCCAATGCGGCTACCATATTCGGTCTGTTTGAATCCGGCGGCGATTCCGATGGCGTTCTATCGACTCGAGGCAGCGTGATCGTGGACGAGCGCACTAATTCGATCATCCTCACCGAGACCGTGGACAAGATCAACGAATTTAGGGCTGTGCTGGAGAAGCTGGATGTTCCCGTAAGGCAGGTGCTGATCGAAGCCCGTATCGTGACGGCAAGCTCCAATTTCAGCGAAGCTCTGGGTGTGAGTTGGGGTGGGCTCGGTTTCGGGACTTACAACGACGACAGCATCGCCACCAGCATTGGTGGCAGCTTGACTACGCTCGGCGAGATCAGAGAAGCGGATGAAGAGGGGATTTCCTTCACCAGTCCCGATCACCTGGTAGTCGACTTGGGAATCGGTGCAGAAACCGCGACTTCCGTTGCCGTCGGTCTGCTGAAGGAGAATTATCTGCTGGAGTTGGAACTGTCGGCGAGTGTAGCGGAGGGCCACGCCGAAGTGATTGCCCGTCCTAAGGTCATCACCGCCGATAAGCAACAAGCAACCATCTCATCCGGCGTGGAGATTCCGTATCAGGAAGCGTCCTCCAGTGGGGCCACTACGACTCAGTTCAAGTCGGCCACCCTCTCCCTGGACGTGAAACCGCAGATTACGCCGGATGACCGCATCATCATGCAACTCGATGTACAGCAGGACACGGTGGGTGCGGTATTCAACGGCGTGCCCAGCATCAATACCAACCAGATTCAGACACAGGTGTTGGTGCACAACGGTGAGACCATCGTGCTGGGTGGAATATTCACCACCCAGGTCACCGAGTCGACCTCCAAGACACCGTTCTTCGGCGATCTCCCGTACGTTGGCAGGTTCTTCAGAAGGACGACGGAATCGGATGACAAACAGGAACTGCTCATCTTTATCACTCCCAGGTTGATGCGGGAGTCGTTGACGAGTCGATAGACGCGTGAAGTTGGAAACTGTGACTATTCCAGCTACATTTAGGCAATGCAAACGGCAAAGGATAGATCCAGAAACATATTTCTTGTCGGACCGATGGGAGCAGGGAAGACCACCATCGGTCGTCTTCTGGCCGCTGAACTAGATCTCACCTTCAGAGACACCGACCATGAAATCGAAGAGCGCACGGGCGCGAATATCCCGTGGATATTCGATGTGGAGGGAGAGGAAGGTTTTCGAGCACGGGAGAGAGTGGTCATAGAGGAATTGACCAGGATTCCAGGAGTGCTGCTCTCCACGGGCGGCGGTTCGGTTCTGCTGGAGGAAAATCGCAAGTGTCTGCAGTCCAGAGGTACCGTGATCTTCCTCGATACTACGGTGGAATTGCAGTTGGAGAGGACCCGCAAGGACAAGAACAGGCCGTTGTTGCAGATTAAAGATCCGCGCGGCGCGCTGACTGAAATGAAGAGTGCGCGGGACCCGTTGTATGATGAAATCGCCGACTTAACAGTATTCGCGGGCGACAGCAGCGGGCGAAGGACGGTCACTGAAATATTGAGACGACTGCTCGAAGCAGGGTACATTAGAGACTGATCTGAGCTGATGGAAATTATCCAACTGGACCTGGGTGCCCACTCCTATCCGATCTACATTGGACAGGGGCTAATTGCCGATGGTGGACTGCTTCGCTCCCACATCCAGTCGAGACAGGTGTTCATTGTCAGCAATGAAACCGTGGGACCCCTCTACCGGCAGCGAGTGGTGGATTCATTGGACGGGTTCCAGGTCGATTGCCTCGATCTGCCGGATGGCGAAGAGTTCAAGGACCTGGAGAACCTGAACCTCATCTTCACGACGTTGCTACAAAAGAAACACAACCGCAGCACCACGCTGATTGCCATCGGCGGAGGCGTAACAGGGGATACGGCCGGTTTTGCAGCCGCCTGCTATCAACGGGGCATCGATCTGATTCAGATACCCACCTCGCTGTTGTCTCAAGTGGATGCTTCGGTGGGAGGCAAGACAGCCGTTAACCATCCGCTTGGTAAGAATATGATCGGCGCCTTCTACCAGCCCAAGTGTGTGCTGATAGATATCGAAACGCTCAATACACTGCCGAAACGGGAATTCGTCTCGGGTCTTGCTGAAGTGATCAAACACGGCCTTATCAGAGACCCTCAGTTCTTTCAGTGGCTGGAAGCCAATCTCGAGGCTGTATTGTCTCTGCAAGAGGATTCACTGAGCTATATTGTCAAGAGGAACTGTGAGATCAAAGCGGAGGTGGTGTCTGCAGATGAAAAAGAGAGGGGAATGCGGGCGTTGCTGAACCTCGGCCACACCTTCGGGCATGCCGTCGAAACAGCTATGGGATACGGCAATTGGCTCCACGGAGAAGCCGTCGGCGTAGGGATGGTGATGGCTGCAGATCTGTCTGCCCGGATGGGAAGACTGGCGGGCCAGGAATGCAGTCGAATTAAGACCCTCGTTGGGAGGGCGGGATTGCCGGTATCGCCTCCGGCTGAGATCGAGCCGAATCGATACATTGATCTCATGCAGGTTGATAAGAAGGCAATAGATGGGACGGTCCGCTTTGTGTTGTTGGATGAAATCGGAGCAGCGTCTCTGGTGGATGACGTGGACCGGGAGCTGTTGCTCCAGACCCTGTCTGCCGGAACCGCGCTCTGCGATACCTAGTGATGAAAAGCGATGAAAAGTGCGCCCAGCCACTTAAGAACTCAGGAAGAGAATAGTTCATTCAGCGTAGAGAAGATGGCATCAGAGACCAGGGACGGAATCGAAATCTTGTCCGATACAAAAGACTATCTGGGTTACTTCCAGCTGGAAGCGGGTCCTTTTTCCGCTACGGAGTCCTTCTACTTCGAATCCCGCAGCCAATCAAAGACGCTGGATCGCCTTAGCCACCTGTGCCGTTTCGGCGACATGATCATGTTGATCGTCGGCAAGCCGGGCATGGGCAAGACGACCCTGAAACGTGCCATCTGTGCGCGCCTGGACGCCGGTGTATCGATCAGTCAGGTAGATGCCACCTTGATGATGTCGGAAGAAAACCTGCTCCGCGAGGTGGCAAGTGGTTTTGACCTGGCGATTTCGGACGCCATGGGCAGCAGCGATCTGCGGGACGTGCTGGTCCGACATGGCGATGAGATGTTGCACGACGGCAGAGTGAATCTGGTGATCGTGGACGATGCCGAGCAACTCGAGGAAGACGCACTCTGTTGCCTACTGAATCTCGCCGCAGCGGGGCAGCTCCATCTTATGTTGCTGGCAGACCCCGGATTGAACCAGAGAGGGGCGATGCGTGCGCTGGGAGATCAGCTCTACCAGTTTGATTTGGCTAAATTCGAAAAGGCAGATGTGTCGAATTATCTGCAAGCCAGATTTTCCCATGCCGGCGGCAGGTCTGCACCTCCCTTTAGCAGGGCCCACGTCAACACAATCTTCAATAAATCCAAGGGCATCCCAGCGCTGATCAACCGGCAGGCTGAGGGTCTGTTGGTAGCCATGATGGGTGAAGGGAGCAGCCGCAAACTGGGGCTACCTATGGGCCACATGGCGGCCGTGGTGGCGGTAGGGGGCGCGTTGGTGCTGGCCTTTCTGTTTCGTGCGGATCTGGCGGGCGTGGACCTCAGTCAGGCTTTGCAGGGCGAGCCGGAATCCATGCAGGTTGAGCCGGCGCAGGCGTCCACCACAACTACGACTGCGGGCAGCCCGACTGAGGACCCGACTGATCGCAGCCCGACTGAGCGCAGCCCGACTGATCGCAGCCCGACTGATCGCAGCCCGAC
>CEQE01017180.1_pt1 | contig 15075 bp, 18 predicted proteins | sample 356201 | NCBI WGS metagenome assembly CEQE01 (sample SAMEA2619970, study PRJEB7988) | marine metagenome | biome: marine biome (ENVO:00000447); feature: mesopelagic zone (ENVO:00000213) & marine oxygen minimum zone (ENVO:01000065); material: "saline water (ENVO:00002010), including plankton...
TTTGAAAGGCCAAAATTAAACTTGTTGACCGGAAGATCGTTATAATCCTCTCTCTTAATCATATCTCTATTTGGGTTGTCCGGATTTCCTTTAAACTCAGGAAACGGCTCAGTACCCATTGGGATTACTACAGGTTGTTTTTCCCCTTCTGCTTCTCCTCCTTCAGCTGTTTCTTCTTCCTCAGCTTCTTCTTCCTCTTCCTCCTCGTCTTCTAAAAATTCTTCATCAGCTTCTTCTGGCTCAGAGCCTTCCTCAGCAGTAGAAACTGCTTCACTAGCTGATTCCTCGGCTTCTTCTGACTCAGCTGCAGAAGCTTCTTCAACTTCTTCTCCCTCTGGTGCATCTGTAGCAGCAGCTTCCTCTGTATCTTTCGCCTCAGGAACAGAAACTGCCTCAGCTTCAGCTTTCTCAGCCTCTTCAGCCTCAGCTACGACAGCAAAAGGAGATGGCAAAATTATATGGGTTCCCACATAACAAAAGGATAAGAAAAATAAGGCGATAAAAATCAGGGATGATTTTTTGTACAAAAAGTTTTTTGCAATATTCACTAAAAAATACCTCCTTACAATAAGTAAAATTTCTTTCCTGTCAGAGTACAATGCAGCTATGCCAGATAGAAAACAAATTGCACTATCAGACTTTTTAAAATTTTTTGAGTCAAAAATCCTATTTCTTCAAACCAATCATCAATATGATACCGATAGCAAAAAAACCGATTACACCCACATACCAATCAATCAGCAAAATTAAAACTGAAGTAACAAGGCCAATGATGCCAATATACCAGTCAATATGCTTATCAATTAAGTCTCTCATCGCTTTCACTCCTCAAGTATAAAGATCTATGTTTTTCAAGAAACTATATTGAACCTAAAATGTTGCAATTTTAACTTTATAAAAACTTTGAGTCAAGGTTTTTACATAGGTTCGACAAATCTGTATAATCTAAATTTAAAACTATGGCAAAAAAATCTTTAATTACTTTAACTTCTGATTTTGGATACAGTGATCCTTTTGTCGGGATCATGCAGGGGGTAATGTTAGGGATAAACCCGTCTTTACGGTTTATCCACCTGACTCACGACATAGAAGCTCATAACATTTTGCAGGCAGTTTATGTTTTTGAAACCGCATATTCATATTTCCCTGCCGGCACTATTCATTTGATCGTGGTAGACCCAGGGGTTGGAAGCAAGAGGAAATTTCTTCTCGTGAAATCGGAGAAATATTGTTTTATTGCCCCTGACAACGGTGTTTTGTCCGCTGTTTTCCAAAAAGAAAAGGGACTTGAAATTTATCAAATAGACCCGGAAAAATTTGTTTCGGGAAAAATAAGCTCTACCTTTCATGGAAGGGACATCTTCGCGCCGGCAGCTGGTTTATTTTCTTTAAGCCATGATCCTGCAAAGTTGGCTCATAGAGTGGAGAACTGTAAAAAAATTGATCTACCGCTTCCCAAAAAAATTGATACACATAGTTTTTCAGGAGAGGTTATACATATTGACCGATTTGGTAACCTAATAACCAACTTTTCCGAACGGTTCATAAGTCAAAATATTAACCAGAAGCCGATAAAAATAAAAATCGGTCACTGCTTGATCACAAGTTTGAAATCATACTATTCTGAGGCTAATCCCCAAGAAGTTTCCGCCTTGATTAATAGCTGGAATAATATAGAAATATTCCTTCTTTCGGCAAACGTGGCTGATTTTTTAAAAGTTCGAGTGGGAGACGGGGTAGAAATAGAGACCGGTTAAGATCAGGCAGTACATATTCGCCACGCTTAGCGGGGCTTCGCTGCAACCAAAAAAGAATTTACCACAGCGAGCGCTGAGATCACAGAGTGGCCAGGGCCACTCTGCGGTGAAAAAAAATTCTTTAAGTAAAATTCCAGACTATCATTTCCCATAGATCGGAAAAGTTTTTCCCCACTTCTCTTACAACGGTTGGTTCAAAACCGCTGTGCATCATGCAGTTCGCGCAGCGTGGATCGTTTCCTGCTCCGTATTTTGACCAGTCTGTTTTTGCCATCAACTCTTTAAATGTTTTATAATGAGTATCCGTAATCAGGTAACAGGGGCTTTTCCAGCCCTGCGGATTATATGTTGGGTTGCCCCAGGGGGTGCACTCTAAATGCCGCTTTCCTTTTAAAAATTTCAGGTAAAGAGGGGTACTCATAATTGGGAGCTTTTTTGAAATACTGCTGATGACCTCAAACTGCTTGTTCGTTGTCTGTCTATCGAGGAATATTTTCTTACTCAAGACGTCATATTCAAACGCCGGTGCCGCTAAAATGCCATTAATATTAATATCCTTCAGGAAGTGAAATAATGTTTCAATTTCTTTTAAATCCGTATCTTTATAGATAGAAGTATTTGTGCAAACTCTAAAACCGGCCGCTCTGGCTTTTATTATACCGTTAATCGCCTTATCGAACACTCCCTTTTCACCTGAAATTTTATCGTGAGTTTCCGCCATCCCATCGAGGGAAACATTAATATGTAAGAATTTATTAGGTCGAAACTTTTTTAAAGACCTTTCCAGAAGCATTCCATTTGTGCATAGATAAATATGCTTTTTGCGTCGAACCAGTTCCTCAATAAGCTCTCCTATGTGCTGATAGAGAAGTGGTTCTCCGCCGGTAACGGAGACAACCGGCGCTCCGCAATCATCTACTGCCTTAAGGGCTGTTTCAAGCGGCATTATTTCGTTAATAGTGGATTCATATTCTTTTATCCTGCCGCAACCGGCACATTCTAAATTGCAGGCGTGAAGCGGTTCCAGCATCAGTACTAAAGGAAACTTTTCATTTCCTGAAACCCGCTGTTTAAAAAGGTATGAGGATAAAGATAAATTAAGACTTAATGGAAATCTCATTGGAGTTTTGATAAAAATTTTTCAAATGAAGCCAGGATATTTTCTTTTACAGAGATTGATTGTTTAATAATATTGCGGGTATTCCGCCTTACCCTGGAAGAATCGACTTTAAAAGCTTTAACAATTTTCTCTTCCAGTTCAAGGGTTTTCTGTATAGACCCTATTTCAGCTGTTAACTCATCGGCTAAATGTAATTTGAGGTCTTTTATCAATTGTTCTTTTGGACCAATATCTTTTTTCAAAGCAATTCTTAATTGCCGGATACCCGTTCTCTTCATCTTGCGGGAAGCAACTTCATGATCCCGCTTAATTTCGTATTTAAGAAGCCCGATTCCATTTTCAAGAACTGAAATAATTTTTTCATTATTTCTCTTCACTTCCTGTCGCGCTTTGTCCTCCTTTGATTGTGCAACAGTAAAAACCAACAAAGAGGACAACAGCAAAACAATGACAAATATAATGTAGTTACTTGGAATTTTATATATTTTCATTAGGCTGCACAACAAACATGCAAAGTTGAGCTCTGCAAAGTTTTCATAAAACTTATCAAAACAAACTCTATTCCTGTGGCCCTGATCACGCTGTGCAGTCTGTTCTTCTTATTTTTATTTAAAATACCTTGCTTTCCGTTCCCGATATAAGTCTTTTTATGTTACCTGTGTGCTTTAATATTATAATCACAGCGTTAATTGATGCCGCCGCAGTATAAGCCAAAGGAGTTGTTAATCCCCAGCATATTACAGGCAGGGCAATTGCGGCTAATATGGACGCAAGCGAGGCGTAACGAAACACAGCTAAAACTAAAAGCCACAATACCAATGATATTATAACCCCTGCAGGAATAATAACAATAAGCGCTCCAAGAGAAGTTGCCACGCCTTTTCCTCCTTTGAACCCGGCGAAGATCGGGAAAATATGTCCTAAAACAACGAGAACTGCTGTTGCCGCTATCCAAACCCCCTCTAAAACAAAAACAGCCAACAGGACAGGCATTACACCTTTTAATATATCTGCTATCAGAGCAAATGCCGCCTCTCTTTTCCCTACGGTGCGCAACACATTAGTCGCGCCGATATTCCCGCTTCCATGATTTCTTATGTCAATACCTTTTAATAATCTGGCTATTATGAGGCTGAAAGGAATGGAACCTAAAAGATAGGCCAATGTAAGAATCAGAATTATTTGCGGCATTGGATTTATGTTTCGAAGATGTGGGAAACAGTTATTTTATTGGGTAAATTTAATCTGTGCATTATCAGAAAATGTAATAGTGCCGTTTGGGGATATATTTTTATAAATTAAATTTCTCTTCCTTGATTTCCTCTTTCCTTCATAGGCCTTAAAATAATTTAAAACTTTTCGCACATAGGAAGATGTTTCTTTGAAAGGTGGTATAGTTCCATATTTTTTTACTTGATGCTCGCCGGCGTTATAAGCAGCTAATGCCAAGTGCCTGTTTCCTTTAAACTGTTTTAACAGATGCTTCAAGTGCCTGGTTCCACCGTCTATATTTTGATAAGGATCAAAAGGATCGACAACTTTTAAACGTAAAGCGGTTTTGGGCATAAGCTGCATAAGCCCTATCGCTCCTTTGGGAGACACGGCATCCGCTTTGAAATTAGATTCGGCGGCAATTATCGCTTTAATAAAATTTTCGTTTATTCCATATTTTTTTGAGGCTTCAAAAGTCTCATTAGAAAAATCATTTAAAGGATAGCCGTTTGTTTTGCCACGAATCAGGGAAGGTGTTTTAGTTCCGGATTTTTTTGTTTTATAACGCTTTATATAATTGGAGCCTTTATATGAATCGGTGATGAAATATGAGCCTTTTTTTTTGTACACATAAATTTCCGCCAAAGAAGGATTGGCCCAAAAAACGATCACACAAACCAATAAAAACCACTGAATATATCTGGAGTTTCCTACGACAAGACCGCGGGAAATGTGCTTGATAAACATTTTCAGTTTAAAAAATCCTTTAAAATTTTAATTTTGCTTTTTGACCTAAGTCGCTCTGTAGCTTTTTTTTCTATTTGCCGCACTCTTTCTCTTGATAAATGCATTTCTTTCGCAATTTCTTCCAAAGTAAAAGGGCCTTTTTGATCAAAACCAAATCGGCACCGCAATACCTTTTCTTCGCGTGGTGATAATTCCTTTAAAAACTCTTCTATCTTATATCTCAGGGAATCCAGTAATACATTATCATCGATGGAATTCGTATTCTTTGATTCAAGAAGTTCCAGATAATCAGTTTGATTTCCATTTTTCAGAAAGGCATTCAAAGATAAATGGGGCCTGTATGCTCTAAGAATTGATTCAATCTCCTCAACTGAAAGGCCGAGCTCTTTAGCCAAGTCTTCGGAAGTTGGGACCCTTTCATGTTCCTGGAGAAACGCCTTATTTTTTGCATTAATTTTACTAAGAAGGGCTGCCTGCTTGGCCGGCAACCTTACAGCGCCTGACTGCTCCGCTACGGCATGCCTTATCGCCTGGCGAATCCACCAACTTGCGTAAGTAATAAACTTTACGTTTCTGAAGGGGTCAAACCGGAGCGCCGCCTGTATAAGACCTATATTTCCTTCACTAATTAGATCCGCAAGAGAAACCCCGCATCCTTTATATACGTAAGCAACACTTACGACATACTTCAAATTTCTCTGCACCAATTCTTTGAGCGATTCCTGATCTCCTTTTTGGATTTTCTTCCCCAAAACATGCTCATCCTCCCTTTTTAGGAGAGGAATATTGCTTATTTCTTTAAAGTAGGCCTCAAGGGAACTTTCAAAAGTATAGATTCCTGAATATTGAGAGTGACGAGAGTTCCCCCTTTTTTTAGTATTTAAAAGCCTTTTCTTTACCATTTTTGCTCCCTATTTTCCCTTAAGAGAAGCTAATCTACTTCGAGCATCGGCTTTATAAATGCTATTGGGGAATTTTTGAAGAAGATTTTTATAAGCAATGTATGCTTTTTCTCTATTGCCTTCTTTTAAATAAGACTCTCCTAATAAAAAGATCGCTTCATCTAAAAATTTTTGTTTAGGGTAATTTTCCAGTAATTCATCCATTCTGCTAATAACAGATTGAAATGCTCCTATACCAAAATAGTATCGGCCAATATAAAGAATATTTCTGGCCAATTGTCTTCGACCAATTGCTTTTTTTTGCCTGGCAAGTTTCACATATTTTCCATCAGGAAAAGTATTAATTACCTTTTCGAAACCTTCCAGCGCCAAATGGGTATTGGTCTGGTCTTTTTTATAAGATTCCATTTGTTCAAAACTACACATTGCTTTAAAATAATATGCTTTAACTGTTTGTTGATTAGCCGGATATTGTTCAATAAATTGTTCAAAATGAAATTTTGCTTCTTCATAATCGCTATTTTCATACTGGCTTCTGGCTAATGCCATTAAAGATAAAGGACGAACCTTACTGTCGGGAAATTCATCCAGAATTTTTTTAAAAATTTCTATGGCTTCTATATAGTCTTGTTCGGTAAATTCTTCTATTCCCTTTTTGTACAGCTCTTCCACGGTCAAAATTTTATCTTGTTCAAAACCAGCACATCCCACAAGCCCCAAAGATAAAATTGTGAAAATCGCTATTAAACTTTCTTTGTACAATAGTTGACGGGTAAACATATTTTTTAACAGGATAAAACAAAATTATAGTAAGGATTTTCTAAAGTCAAGGTAAAACCCCTCGTGCAATTATAACGTAAAAAATAATTAAATAGTTGATTCTTTTTCATTAATTTGTTAGAAATAATCTATTTTAAAACGATACTTTTCTTATTACATTCAGGCGAAAAGATGAAAAAATTAATTTTATTGATTTTTATTTTTTTCTTTACAGGATGCTTTTGGAAAAATTCAGGCGAGCCGGAGAAACAAGCAGAGATACAGGAAACTGGCGTGGGGACTTTAAAAGTTCAAGTTTCTCCTCATGTTCCTTCCATGGTTTCAAAAAGATTAGGGGTTATACCTTTTACCGGAGTAGAAGAAGATCTCGGTTTATTTCTCTCTACCGCTATTGCGGATAACCTTGTGATTTCCGGTTTGCAGGTCATTGAGCCTAAATTTCTAGTGGCTCAATTGGAGAAATCACTGGCTGTTAAAGAATCATTTCATGACTCAATAACAGATGAATGGGAAGAATTTAAGAAGTTCTTTGAAATACAAGACCGCAGAATTTTAATCAGCAATCTAACGGAACTGAAGGAGCTGGATATAGTTGATTTTCTTTTAATAGGCCGTCTTAATATCAAAAAGAAGTGGTTTTTTTTCAAAAGCAACGAAATAAATACAGCTTATTTGGATATTGTCGATGTACAAAATGGAGTAATAATTTATAGCTTGATTTATAGTCGAGATGAGGAAGAAGAGACAACACCCCTTGAATTAAGTGAAAAATTTTCCAAGGCCCTTATTACGGCTATGCAATAAGTTTTTTCTTTTTATTTTTCGACAGTGTAACTGCGACCTCAAGAGCCGCTATTAAGCTCCCTGTCTCTGTAATTCCTTTCCCTGCAATGTCGAAAGCAGTCCCATGATCAACAGAAGTTCGGATAATTGGAAGTCCCAGGGTAACATTTACTCCTTTGCCAAATCCCTCCATTTTGACCGGGATCAGTCCCTGGTCATGGTACATCACAACCACAGCGTCAAACTCCCCTTTTTTGGCTTTTACAAATAAAGAATCCGCCGGGTGTGGGCCTGTCACGTCAATGCCATGCTCCTTCGCCTTCTGAATGGCTGGCAGTATCTCGTTTATTTCCTCGTTGCCAAAAATCCCGCTGTCTCCCGCGTGGGGGTTAAGTCCGGTAACAGCAATACGTGGTGTATTGATGCCAAAAAGTCTCAGGGAACGATTTGCTAAGGAAATCGTCTTAAAAATTCTGTCTTTTTTTATAAATTCATTTACCTTGCATATGGCTACATGCGTAGTCACCAGTACGACCCTGATTTTTCCGCCTATCAGCATCATAGCAACATCTTTAGTATCAGTAAGTTCGGCTAACATTTCAGTATGTCCCGCATACGATAAACCTGCTAAAGAAATGGCCTTTTTATTGATGGGGGCTGTTACAATAGCAGAAACCTTATCTGCCAATGCCAGCTCCACAGCTTTTTCAATATATTCATATGATGCCTTTCCTGATTCCTTGTTTGCCACTCCTTGTACTACACATCCATGAAACTTTGTTTTTTTGACAACGTTTTGTTTGCTATTCAGAGCGGTAGCTCTATTGGGTTGCGGCTTCTTGCCGCCCTTTGGAATATCCGGCGGGAGGTTTTTCATATTCAGGATATTAAGTTTTTCAGGGGAAAAATCAGCTTCTGAAATATCATCAACTGGATTTAAATTAATCGGTACGTTAAATTCCTTTCTTTTTTTTTGTAAAAAAGAATAATCCCCTATAACAACAACCTGCCAGGGCCTTTCTTTAAACTTTAAAAAACCTTTTAAAATAATCTCCGGCCCTATTCCACTAGGATCTCCCATTGTCAGGGCTATGAGAACGTTGTCATTTATTCTCATTATGGAAAGCCATGATATCGCTTTTGGAAAATATGGATTCTACATGTATTCCTAATTCTTCAATAGCTTCTTTGCCGCCTTCTTCTCTATCTATCAAAGCGATAGCAGAAACGACATTTATATTAGATTCTTTTGCCCTCTGAATTGCTTTTATTGTTGAACCCCCTGTGGTAATAACGTCTTCAATGATAATAACATTATCATTTTCATTCAGGTTTCCTTCTATCCAGAGCTTGAGACCATGTTTTTTCGGTTCTTTACGAATACAAAATGCTTTTATTGTCCGACCATTTTGATAGCTGATTAAGGAAGTCGCTATAGCAATGGGATCAGCGCCCATTGTAAGCCCGCCAATGGCGTCAATCCGGAAGTCTTTAATCCGTTCGAAAAAAATATTTCCAACGAGAACCAGCCCTTCCGAGCTTAGAGTGGTTGCCTTGCAATTAAAATAATATTGGCTTTTCAGTCCGGATGCCAGTAAAAAAACAGGTTCTTCGCTGTATTGAAAAGAATTTGTATAGATTAATTCTAATAATCTGCTGTAATCGTCGGTCATTTTTTCTTGAAAAGGGAAGCAAAATAGAATGAATGCCTATATATATTAGATTTTCGATCTATAATCAAACTAATTAACAATACTTGACAAAAACAGTTAGGTATTATATGATTCGTAAACTAAGAGTTTATTTAGTCTTAGAGTAATTTTGGCAAAATTAAATCCCCCCATTATTCCATTTGTAAAAGGAACGCTGGGGGGATTTATTAATAGTGACAAACATGAATAAAAACTTAAATGGTTCAGGAAAAAATGTAACTGATTTAATCGGTTCAACGCCATTAGTCAGGCTCAACCTAATTGCTGAGGGTAATATGGCGGCAATTTACGCTAAATTGGAATCTTTAAATCCCGGGGGCAGTGTTAAAGACCGAATTGCGTTAAGCATGATTGAAGACGCGGAACTAAAGGGCCTGATTAAAAAAGGGGATACTATTGTTGAGCCGACGAGTGGAAATACAGGTATTGGTTTGGCCATGATCGGGGCTGTAAAAGGCTATAAAGTTATGCTGGTAATGTCTGAAAGCATGAGCTATGAGAGAAGATTTCTCATTGAATGTTTTGGCGCAACCACGCATTTAAGCGGTCTAGAAAAAGGGATGCAAGGCGCAATTGATCAAGCAGAAGAAATTGTCAGCCAAAACCAGGGCTATTTTATGCCACAGCAATTTAATAATCCGGCTAATCCTGAAATACACCGGAAAACCACCGCAGTCGAAATTAAAGAAGCCATGACAGGGAAAACTATAGACGCTTTTGTTACGGGTGTCGGTACCGGAGGGACGATTACTGGTGTGGGAGAGGTTTTAAAAGCCAATAACTCTGAGATAAAGATTGTTGGAGTGGAGCCAATGTCATCTCCTGTCCTTTCCGGAGGAAAACCCGGTTACCATAAAATCCAGGGTATTGGCGCTGGTTTCGTCCCAAAGATTTTAAATGTCAATATAATGGATGAAATCATAGGGGTATCTGATGAAGATGCTTATAACATGTCCAAAAGATTAGCAAAAGAAGAAGGACTTATCGTTGGTATTTCTTCCGGAGCAGCCTGTTTCGCCGCAATGAAAGTAGCGGCTAAACTCGGAAGAGAAAAAAATGTAGTAACTTTATTCCCGGATACCGGGAATCGGTATATGACTCTGGAAAAAGGGTTCAAGTAGAAAAGAGGACAAAAGTCAACAGGAAGAATTATTTTTTATCACCGCAGAGTTTGCCATGAGCACTGAAGCAAACCATTTTTTTAATTTTCTCCGCGATCTCTGCGGTTAATTCATTTTTGCTTGCGGCGTAGCTGGACTATGAAATTTGTGGTTCCAACAATAATTATATTAAAGTAAGGGATAAAAAGATGAGTTTTGTTAAAGGATTAATTTGCAAAGAATGCAGAAAAATTTATCCCAAAGAAGCTCTGCATGTTTGTGAATTTTGTTTTGGTCCTCTGGAAGTGGACTATGACTATGAGGGAATTAAAAAGGTCATTTCCCGCAAGTCAATAGAAAATTCGCCACCAAATATGTGGAGATATAAAACACTGCTGCCTATTGACGGGGAGCCAACCGTAGGTATCCACTGCGGTTTTACTCCTTTAATAAAGACAAAAAACCTTGGAAAGGCTTTAGGGATTGAAAACCTGTATGTAAAAAATGACAGCGTTAATCATCCCACGTTTTCATTCAAAGACAGGGTGGTTGCTGTGGCTTTGTCTAAAGCCAGCGAATTAGGAATGGATACTATAGGATGCGCGTCAACGGGCAACCTGGCGAATTCCGTTGCGGCTCATGCCGCTGAAGCAGGACTTGAAAGTTATATTTTCATTCCATCCGATCTGGAACCGGGAAAGATTATGAGTACTTTAATTTACGGCGCGAGAGTTATTGGTGTGAACGGTTCTTATGATGATGTAAATAGGCTGTGCAGCGAAATAGCCGTGAATTTTAAATGGGCGTTTGTAAATATTAATATCCGTCCTTATTATGGAGATGGTTCCAAGACGTATGGTTATGAGATTGCGGAGCAATTAGGTTGGAAGACTCCTGACAATATTGTAGTCCCTGTTGCCGGAAGTTCCCTGATTACAAAAATCTGGAAGAGCTTTAAGGAGTTCAAAGATCTTGGGCTCATAGATAAAGTCAAAACAAAGATTTTTGCAGCACAGGCTACCGGTTGCGCTCCCGTAACAACCGCAATAAAAAATGGGACGGATATTATAAAACCGGTTAAACCAAATACAATTGCGAAATCTATTGCCATCGGGAATCCGGCAGATGGATATTACGGCGTAAAAACCACTGAAGAAAGCGGCGGATGGGGAGAAGATGTTAATGATACGGAAATTGTGGAAGGGATGAAACTGTTGGCCAGTACGGAAGGCATTTTTACTGAAACAGCCGGTGGCGTTGTGGTCTCTGTTACAAAAAAACTAATCAAACAGGGAAGAATTAAAAAAGACGAATTAACAGTTTTATCGATTACCGGTAACGGCCTTAAAACAAGGGAAGCTATAGAAAATAGTGTCGGGAAAATTTCTATTATTGAACCAAAATTGGGAGCGTTTAATAATTTAATGGAAAAAAACTGATTTACAAAAAAGTGTAATAAAATTTTTAATTAATAGGAGGAAATTTATGGCAGTTAAAGTCAGAATTCCATCGCCATTGCTAAAGTTGACGAATAATCAGGGAGAGGTCTCCGCGGAAGGAAACAATGTAAAAGAGATATTTGATGATCTCGAAAAAAATTATCCCGGTATCAAGGAGCGCGTATACGATGAAGAAGGGCAATTACGCAGGTTTATTAATATTTATATTAATGAAGAGGATATCAGATTTGTTGACGGAGAATCATCTTCGGTTAAGGATGGAGATGAAATATCAATTATTCCGGCAATTGCCGGGGGGTTGTTTTAATTTTATTAACCGGACGTTTTTTTAGGGAAAAATAAATGTTTGATTTTTCAGAAGAACAAATACTGAGATACAGCAGACATATAATACTGCCGGAAGTTGGCGGTAAAGGTCAATCAAAATTATTAGACGCTAAAGTGCTTTTGGTTGGAGCAGGAGGATTAGGCTCCCCTGCAGGCTTTTACCTGGCTGCGGCAGGCATAGGGAATATAGGAATCGTCGATTTCGATAATGTTGATCTCAGCAACTTGCAAAGACAGATTCTCCATTCCAAAGATAGTATTGGAATTAATAAAGCTGAATCAGCAAAATTGACCATGGAGAAACTTAACCCAGACGTCAAAATCCGACTGTTTAAAGAACGATTAAGCTCTCAAAACATCATGGGAATAATTAAAGATTACGATATCGTACTGGATGGGACGGATAATTTTCCGACCCGTTACTTAATCAATGATGCCTGTGTGTTTACAAACAAAACCAACGTTCACGGGAGTATCTTTAGATTTGAAGGGCAACTGACGATTTTTAAACCCAAAGAAGGACCCTGTTACCGCTGCTTGTACTCGGAACCTCCTCCGCCCGGAATGGTACCAAGCTGTCAGGAAGCAGGGGTGTTGGGTGTTTTGCCAGGCACTATTGGTGTGCTTCAAGCCGTAGAGACATTAAAATTGATTTTAAATATCGGAAAACCTTTGGTAGGCGCTCTTCTTTTATATGATTCATTGGCAGTAAGTTTTAGAAAACTGAAATTGAAAAGAGACCAGAACTGCCCTGTCTGCGGGGACAACCCAACCATAAAAGAACTTATTGATTACGAACAATTCTGTGGAGTTCTTTCACCATCACCATAGGTAAAAAAATGTATATGACTGATATCCAGAACTGTATAAATTGTGTAAATATTGATATAAAAGACTTTTCAAAATCACAATTAAAAAAAATTGGGAATACCCCTTTAATAAAAATTCAAAACCTGACAAAAGACTTAAAAAATATTGAGATTTATGCTAAAGCCGAATGCATGAACTTGGGGGGATCAGTAAAGAGCCGGCCAGCCCTTAAAATGATTGAGGATGGAGAAAAGGCAGGATTACTAACCAAGAAAAAAATTATTTTGGATTCAACTTCCGGGAACACCGGTATTTCGTATGCCCTCATAGGAAAGATAAAAGGGTATAAGGTGCTGCTGGTAATGCCAGAAAATATTTGCAGGGAAAGAAAAGCGAAAATGGCTGCATTGTATAATGCGGAAATTATCTATTCTGATCCGCTCGGAGGTTCTGATGGGGCTATTGTTAAAGCACAGGAGATTTACGAAGCAAACCCGGAGAAATATTTTATGCCTGATCAGTACAATAATCCATCAAATTGGAAATCCCATTATGAGACAACAGGTCCTGAAGTTTACAACCAGACGGGTAGGCGTATAACTCATTTTGTCGCGGGTATCGGAACAAGCGGCACTCTAATGGGTACAGGGCGGTTCTTAAAAGAACTCAATCCCTCTATTCAAATCATTTCGATTGAACCCCATGAATCTTTGCACGGTCTTGAAGGGCTAAAGCATATGGAAACCTCAATTATTCCAAACCTTTACGATGAATCATTCGCGGACGGCAAAATTTCAGTAAAAACAGAAGATGCCTACGCCATGGTTAGAAATCTGGAACATGAAGAAGGGCTGCAGGTAGGTAATTCTTCAGGCGCGGCAATCGCAGGTGCATTGGAATTAGCTAAAAGAATCGATCAAGGTGTAATTGTTACCATCTTCCCGGACAGCAGCGATAAGTGCTATGTTTCGGAACACTTATGAAAATTTCGACTAAAGGTTATTATTCAGTTAGAGCGATTATCGATATTGCTATCCACTCCCGGAACTCTCCCGTGCCTCTGTCGAGTATTTCAATTCGAGAGAATATTTCCCTGCATTATCTTGAACAGTTATTTATGAAACTGAGAAGGTCAAACCTGGTAAAAAGCGTTAGAGGCCCGGGTGGCGGATATGTGCTGGCAAAAAAGCCTGAGGAAATAAGCATAGGGGATGTATTGCAAAGCGTGGAAGAATCAGTTGTGCCAAAACAGGTCTGCGTAACCCATAGCAAAAACAAAAAAGTAAATGATCGCTGCGACAAGATTGACGAATGTGTTAGCCGATTAGTATGGCAAAAACTGAGCGATAAAATGACGGAAATATTAGACTCCATCTCATTGGAAAGCCTGTGCCATGAGCATGAAACACTGATAAATCAAAAGGGGTCAATAAAAAGCAAGCTTTGATCCATCACCCTTGTCTCTTAACCCTGCTTTTTTGATTTTTTAATTCCTTCCACTACTAACGTAATTTCTCCTTTCGGTTTTTTTGATTCTGAAATAGAGTCAACGTTTTTCAGTTCCGTATGGGTTGTCTCCTCATAAATCTTGGTTATTTCTCTTGCAATGACAACTTTCCTATTGCCGAAAACCAAATAGATTTCTTTTAAGGTTTTTTGAATTCTGTGGGGGGATTCGAAAAGAATCAGTGTGCGGGTTTCACTGGACAGTTCTTCCAACCGTTTTCTTTTTTTTCCCTTACCGCGCGGTAAAAACCCTTCAAAAATAAAACGGTCTGGCGGCAACCCTGAAACAATCAAAGATGCTAATACTGCTGAAGGACCTGGAATAGGGATCAGTTTTATATCATTCTCAAGGGCTTTTCTGACAAGGTAAAAACCCGGATCAGAAATACAGGGGGTTCCGGCGTCTGAAACCAGTCCAACATTTTGATTGGAAAGAAGAAAGCTCAATATTTTTTTTGAAACTTTGATTTTATTATAATCATGATAACTAATGATTTTGTTATGAATATCATAGTGCGAAAGAAGTTTTTTTGTGCGGCGTGTATCCTCAACCGCGATGATATCAACTTCTTTAAGAGTTTTCACCGCACGGTAAGTAATGTCATCCATGTTCCCTATAGGTGTACTGATAATAAATAACTTTCCCTTTTCCATAAAAGATTTTGTAATAGCTCAGCCGCTAAGACACGAAGGAGAGAAAAATAACCAGAACTTTATGAAGTAATAAATGATTAACCACGAATCTGCAAATCTAAATTCGCGATTAAAAGAAATCTTTCAAGTTGCTCAGGTGGAACATGCAAGCGCTAAGTGTTAATAATTTGGCGGAGAGGGAGGGATTCGAACCCTCGGTAGGGGA
>CEQE01060641.1_pt1 | contig 15047 bp, 14 predicted proteins | sample 356201 | NCBI WGS metagenome assembly CEQE01 (sample SAMEA2619970, study PRJEB7988) | marine metagenome | biome: marine biome (ENVO:00000447); feature: mesopelagic zone (ENVO:00000213) & marine oxygen minimum zone (ENVO:01000065); material: "saline water (ENVO:00002010), including plankton...
TTCGATGCCGAGGTTGTCCGACAGGTAGGCGGTGAGCGGGCCGAGCGCCTCTGCGAGGTCTTGACCCTCCACTGATGGCACAAGTGAGATGGTGATCTCGTCGGGTGACTCTGAACCACAGGCCGCTACCAGCGGCAACGCCGCGGCAAGTCCTAACGCGAGCAGTCTCCTGAACATGTCATGTCTCCATTTCTTTGGAATTGTGTTGTTTGGGGTTGTGGATCTTCATGCGAAGCGTCACGACCGAGCGGCGCAGTGGCGGCCCAGCTTTCAATCGCGGGAAAGAGTGTGATGAGCCTAGGTGCCCGCATCGTGACCTCGAATCGGTTGCAAGATGAATGTACGCCGACGAGGGCGGTCGCTGCTCCGAGACGCGCTGCCGGTACAAGGTCGTAGTCGTAGACATCGCCCACGGACAAGACCGGGCCCCGAGTGAGCGCTTCGGCAAGAATCGGGACCAGCCCGTCTGGCTTGCCGACGTCGAAGAACATGCGGGCGAAGCCATGCTGCGAGCCGGCCGCTCCCAGCAGTTGCGTGACGCCGGTCGCTGGGGCGCTGGTAGCAAGCCAAACGTCGGCGATGGCGCCCAGCCGCTGTAGGAAGGGCGCGAGGTCTGCGGGCAGGTCGACGGGGGCGAGTTCGCTCCCGAGCAGCTCGCGGGAACAAAGGTACGCCGTGTTCATGTCCGCGGCGGTCACCCCGTGCGATGTTGCAGCACTCGCCACTGCCCCATAGCCGTCCCGTGCATTCAATGACCCTGACTCGAACGCTTCGATGGCTCGAAGTAAGTCGACCAACAGGTCTGGGTTGGCGGCTCGTTCGGCAATGGCCTTTGCGTAGGCGATGACAGGTCCGGTTCCGAGAGCGATGGTGCCGTCGAAGTCGAATATCACTGTTGGACCCACTACCGGACCTCTCCCTTCCAAGCAGCACTTCTGGACGCAGCGTCCATAGTATACGTACATTTCGGACCGCTCGTCCAGTACTAATTGAACTCTCGTCTACACAGTCAACCTGCGTGTTTCCTGGTGGGCGCGGACGGACTTGAACCGCCGACCCCCTCCTTGTAAGGGAGGTGCTCTAGCCAGCTGAGCTACGCGCCCGGGAGCGGACACCCTACCGGTGACACTCCCCGTTGAAGGACTGGTTCAGAACCCCTGTCGGGCCTCCATGAGGGCCTCGGCAAGGGCAGGTCCGGCGCCTGCAACGGGCGTGCGGCGGGCATCAGAGTCAAGAACGCAGAGGTCTCTTCCAAGCGCATCGGCTACGACAACGCCTGCCTCCTCACAGATCAGCGACGCTGCGAGGTAGTCCCAGACCCCATGGGCGTCATCGGAGCAGTCCACGTAGCCGTCGACGCGACCATCGGCGACGGCACACAGGTCGAGGGCCGCCGACCCGAAGGCCCTGAACTGCCCCCATCCCAGGTTTCGAGGTGGAAGGCCCGAGATGGCAACGAGCGAATCCTCTAGGGCTGGCGCTGACCCGCGCCTGATCTCGACTCCGTCACGGCGAGCACCCCAGCCCCTGACAGCGTCGTAGCGACACCCGGTAACCAGATCGGCCACCACAGCCACCCATGGTCCGTCATCGTCTACAGCGCAGAGGCAGCTCGAGTACCACGGAATGCTCCTTGAGGCGTTGGTGGAGCCGTCAAGTGGATCAACCACAACGGTAGGGCCCGATCCAGTGGTCAGGCCGGACTCCTCGCTGAGCACGCCGTAACCGAGTGGGTCCAGCAGGTCGTGCACGGCCCGGTCGGCAACCACGTCGCTCTCGTACTGATCCGGCCGGTTTCCCGACGGCCCCCAGTCATCGTGCGAGGTGAACGCCGCCACGACCGCATCGGCAGCGTCGTGCAGGTCGCTCAGTGCTACCGACGCGTCAGTTCCGATATCTCCGTGTTCACCCACACCACCGGTCTAGCACCCGACAGGACGGCTTTCGCCATGGGCACCTTCGGCGGATCGCAACAATGACCCAGACCTGTGGTCCCGACTCCATGGCCCCTACCCTGTTGCACCTACCCTGTTGGGACCATCCATCGGGCCGGGAGGAGCGCAGGTGGCAGTAGTCGACATTGCCGGATTCATCGCCGACCTGAAGGATCACGCAGCTGAGCACGGCTTCCACGTGCACGATGAGCGGCACTTCGTCGAGACCTACTCGATGCGCCAGGCGTTCGAGGTCGACCTGCACCCGGAGGCAGCCTGCGGAGGACCGCTCGACCTTCACCTCTCCCTGGACCTGGAGCCACGCACCCTTATGGCCTTCGAGGACGAGGTCATGTCCATACCGGACAATGCCGACCCGAGCGACGACCTCGTAATCCAGATCATGTTCACCTGGGCCCTCCCGCCCCTCGATCAGGGTCCCGACCTGCTGGTACTTGCAACCGAGTTGGCCGGAATCGGAGGCCCCGACCTGCCCATCGAGGTCTCAGCCGTTGATTCGTTCGCAGCGGTGACCGACGCCCCTCAGCGCTCCCTCGGGGTGACAGCACGGTTGGAGACCCCACTGTCATCCCTGTTCCGAGGCGACAACAGCACCTCGATGTGTGACGCTCTTGACAGGTCACACAAGATCAGCGAGTACCTCCTGGACCGTGCCCCGGCCTGGCTGGGCTGAACCCACCTGCCACTACCACGTGACCCGGGAGATGACCTCCGACGGCTCGCTGGTGGATGCCTTTCCGTACTACCTGGCACCACTGCTTCCGCAGCCACCTCGATCATGACACCCGCCTAGCCGAGCAGCTCAGAGGCATGCCATGCTCACCGGGTCGCCCGAAGGCCGCACTGGCTGGAGCGGGACCGACACGGGGACCGGAGGAATCGACATGCCATTTCCAGTTGAGGAAACGGACCGACTGCTGTCCACCACCAGGTCCGTGCGTCGTCGTCTGGACCTTGAGCGGCCGGTCCCTGAAGAACTGATCCTGGATTGCATCGACCTTGCTGAACAGGCTCCCACCGGGGGCAACCAGCCGAGCCGGCGCTGGCTGGTGATCCGCGACCCGAGGGTGAAGTCCCAACTTGCGGACCTCTACCGGGAGGCAGGTGGAACATGGCTGTCGGAGCGGGCCAGTGCCCTCGCCGGAACCGGTGACCCGAGAGAGCGCGCCGCCCGTTCGGGAGGACACCTCGCCGATCACCTGCACGAGGTGCCGGCCCTCGTGCTCGTCACCATCTACGGCGAACACGACGGCAGCGGCAGACCCGGACTCTTCGACTCTGTCATCCAGGCGGCGTGGAGTTTCTGCCTGGCGGCCCGCTCGCGTGGGCTGGGAACCGCATGGACCACCCTCCACCTCGGCGCAGCCGACAAGGTCGCAGACCTCCTCGAGATCCCCGACGGCGTTACCCAGGTGGTTCTGCTACCTGTCGCCTACACGATCGGAACCGACTTCTCCCCAGTCGAACGTCGCCCCGCAAGGGACATCACCTGGTTCGACAAGTGGGGCCGGACCCTCGAAGGCCCCACCGACGGCCGGTCTCCCCTGTTCGCCGACGGCGCAGGAGCCACAGTCGAGGTAGACATCGATGCCAAGGCTGCCGACATCTGGCCGATCGTGTCCGACATCAGCCTGCCGGCCCGGTTCAGCGACGAGTTTCAGGGCGCCGAGTGGATCGACGACGAGCCGGCCGTTGGAGCCCGTTTCATGGGCCGCAACAGACGAGATGACCTGGGCGAGTGGGAAGTCACCTGCACGCTTGTCGACCATGAACCCGAGCGGGTGTTCGCCTGGCACGCTGGCGATCCCGACAGCCCAGCGGCCCAGTGGCGTTTCGAACTCACACCCCTCCTCGGAGGCACACGCCTCCGCTTCTCGATGGTCCTAGGCCCTGGCCCCTCCGGCCTGACAGCCGCTATAGAGGCAATGCCCGACAAAGAGGCTGCGATCATCGCCAGCCGCCAAAAGGGCCAGGCCGCCAACATGCGCCGCACCATCGAGGGAATCCGCGACCTGGTTGAGGCGGACAGCACAGGTAGATGACCGAACAACCCGTTTCCCTGTTCACCGTTCACCCGGACAGCCCATCGCTGTTTCTCCCATCGGCGATTTCCCGCAGCCCCTGGGCTGTCGACACCGTCCACGGCGGCGTGGGAAGTGCCACGTTCGCCCGCTCACTCGAACGCCTCCTTCCTGATCAACGCCTCAGCCGGCTCACAGTCGACCTCCTTCGGCCCTACCCCATGGCCGGCTTTGAAGTGGAGGTAGAAGTCCTCCGCGGCGGTCGTTCAGTCACGACCACGGTGGGGAGGGCCGTCGACCAGTCGGGACGGGTGGTCGCTCGTGCCACTGCGCTGCATCAGGTACCTGTACCCGTGAGTGCGACGACATCACCGGACTTCTCCGTCCCACCAGGACCCGATGGCCTCGATGAGAAACCGATGACCGATGGCAGTTTGAACAATCATGAGTTCGACGATGCGGGGTGTTTCATCATGACCCGCACCCCGGTCGGTGGAGAACCCGGGTGCGGAACGGCCATCGTCTGGCTCCGGCTCCCCAACCTGATCGAAGGCGAGGACACGACACCATGGCAGCGCTCCGTCATCGCAGCTGACTGTTGCAACTGGTTCGGGCGCCACGCCGAACCCTCTGAGGTCTCGTTCGTCAACCCGGATTTGACCGTTCACCTCCACCGGGACCCGGTCGGAGAATGGATCGGCCTAGACATCACCGGCCGTTGGGAGGCCAACGGTGTCGGCCTTGCCTCTGCAGTCCTCTTTGACACAGGTGGGCCAGTTGGAAAGGCCGCTCAGACCCTCTTGCTCAGGTCCATCGCCCAACCCTCAGACCTCTGATCCCCATCCAACCAAGGAGCCCCCCATGACCACCCTCGGACTATCGGCAGACGAACTGCTGTCCACCACCCGTTCCGTGCGAAAGCGGATCGACTTCGACCGGCCAGTGGAACCGGCGCTCATAGAGGAGTGCCTCGAGTTCGCCGTGCAGGCACCCACTGGCTCGAACAGGCAGGGGTGGCGCTTCCTCGTCGTGACCGACAACGACAAGAAGGCGGCCCTCGCCGATCTCTATCGCCGCGGCTGGGAGGTCTACTCCACGATGGCTGCAAGCGCCGGGGCCACCGGAACGACTGCCTCAGATGACCGCGCCAGCCAGCAGATGCGGGTGCTCGACTCAGCCTCCTACCTGGCGGAGAACATGCACCGGGTGCCCGCAATGCTCATCCCCTGCATGCCTGGCCGAGTCGAACACCCGACCGGTACGGGCGTCGCATCCATGATGGCCTCGATCATTCCGGGCACCTGGAGTTTCATGCTGGCGGCACGCGAGCGCGGCCTCGGAACCTGCTGGACAACCATCCACCTCATGTTTGAGGAGGAGGCCGCAGCGGCGCTCGACATCCCCTTCGAGAAGGTGAGCCAGATCGCCCTGATCACGATCGGTCACACGATCGGCGACGACTTCAAGCCAGCCATGAGGCCGCCCGCCTCCACCGTCACCGACTGGAACACCTGGACCGCATAGCCAGCGGATTTCGCACCGCTGGGTGTCCCCGAACTGTACGCATCCCAGACCTATGCTCCAGCCATGCGTGCAAACAGAGCACTTCTAGTCCTGGTGGCCCTCGTCATCGTGGCAGCCGGGTGCGGGAGCAGCGACGACTCCACCCCGGTAACCGTCACGCCAACCACCGCATCCGACGCCTATGCCACGACGGTCCCTGCCGTCACCACAACCCAGGCTTCCTACTCGACCACAACAGCGCCTACGACCGCTGCCGCGTCGGTGACAACCACCCTGCCGCCAGCGACTATGACAGAACCCCCCGATACGGGTCCGCGCACCGTCACCGTCAAGGCCGGCGACTCGCTCTCCCAGATCGCCAAGGACAACGGCATGACCCTCGACGAGTTGGCCACGCTCAACGCCATCTGTGACACCAACCAACTCTTCGTTGATCAGGTGCTCCTGCTCTCCGCCGAAGAGGCCGACGACCCTGATGCCGAACCCAGCGAGCAGACCATCATTGTCCAGTCAGGCGACTCCCTCTCCAAGATTGCCAAGCGCCACGACACCTCTGTCGAGGCCCTGATAGCTGACAACGACATCGACGATCCGAACACGATCCTCGTCGGGCAGGAACTGGTCGTGTTCTCCGATGCCCCGGTAACGCCGACTGAGGACCCCTGCGACTGAACGGTTCAGGCCCGACCCGCCTGACCCCGCTGATCGCCCGGTGGACCGCCTAGCCTCCTCGCCATGGGGATGGAGATAGGCCCGGACACAGGACCGCTCCCAGAGGAGCTCACGGCCGACGAACTTTGGCGAACCTCCCCAGATGCCCTCCTCGTCGTGGCGCGGGGTGGCGTGATCCTGGCAGCCAACATGGCCGCCCGGCACCTGTTCGGCTATGAGCCGGGTTCGCTCGTAACCATGAACGTCGATGACCTGCTCCCCACTTCTGCACGTGAGGCCCACCGCCGCCAGCGCGAGGGATTCGAAGTCACGCCAGCTCCGCGCTCCATGAGTACCCGGCAGGGCCTTGAGGGGATGAAGGCCGACGGCACCTGCTTTCCCGTTCATGTGAGCCTGGCCCCCCTCAGCGACAGCAGCGGCATGGTGATCGCAGCGGTCCGCGACATGACCCAGTGGGTTGAAGCTGAACAAGAACTGCGCGACAGCGAATTCCGCAGGGACATTGCAGAGGACCACGAGCGCATCGCCCGCGACCTGCACGACACCGTCATTCAGGAGCTCTACGCGGCAGGTATGGCCCTGCAGGCGCTCCAGGCAGCCAGCGAGTCAAACCAGGCGACCCGTCTGGCCGAGATAGTGAACGGCCTCGATGCCACCGCCCGCACCATCCGTGCTGTCATCTTCGATCTGGCATCACCGGTCCACAGTGCCCAGGGTCTCAGAACCAGGGCAACCGAGGTCGTGTCAGAGATGACCGAAGTCCTCGGTGCCGAACCCCGCTGCCAGTTCGTGGGGCCGCTGGATACCGCCGTTCCCGACGACCTGGTCGAGGAGGCCCTGGCAGTCGTTCGCGAGACCCTGACCAACGTGGCCAAACACGCCGAGGCATCCACTGTCGATCTGCGTATCCAGGTAGACCGGGAATTGTCGATTGAGGTCGTAGACGACGGAGTTGGCCTGTCGGAGAGCACTGAGCGACGGAGTGGCCTCGCCAACCTGGCGGCACGGGCCAAGAAACACAGCGGTTCGTTTGCCGCCTACCGGGCTCCCGCCGGCGGCACCGCCATCGAATGGGTCATCCCGCTGGTTTCAGACACCAGCGAAACCTGAGCTTCAGCCGCCCCTGCGTCGTTCGTCCAGCCTGGCGGCGAATGCAGCCGCCTCGGTGCGGCGTTGCATGCCAAGTTTCTGGAGCAGGCTCGTGACGTAGTTCTTGATGGTCTTCTCAGCAAGGATCATCTCTTCGGCTATCTCCCGGTTGGAGAGGCCGTCTCCGATGAGTTCAAAGACGCGGCGTTCCTGTGGGGGCAGTTCTCCCACGGTTGCCTCACCCGATTCCCGTAGTCGCCGCAGGGCCAGCCGCGTAGTTGCCCGATCCAGCAGAACCCTGCCGTCGGCAACCATACGGATCGCCTCCAACAGGTCGCCACCCTGAACCTGCTTGAGCACATAGCCGGCAGCTCCGGCAAGGCTGGCCTCGACCAGGGCCTGGTCGTCCTCGAAGGAGGTCAGCATCAGGCACTTCACATCCGGGTACTGCGACCTGATGTCTCGACAGACCTCGACACCTGAGCCCTCTCCGAGGCGAATGTCGAGAACGGCCACGTCAGGGCTGCACCCCTGCACCACCTCAAGTGCCTCCGCCACAGTTCCAGCCTCGCCGACCACCTCCATGTCGGGTTCGGCACCGATCACGGCGACAACACCACGCCTGACGATCTCATGGTCGTCCAGAAGGAAGACGCGAACTGGCCCAGCCATGGTCATCATCTAGCACACCAGCACGCCAGGAGACGCATACTCAGGCGGAGTGACGCTCGTACCGGAGTTCATAGAACCCGTTACCCGCTACACCGGCGGCAAGGATGCTGACCCAGAATCCGACCAGGCCTCCCACCCCGAGCGAGGAAACCCAGCCGTGCTGGGGCTCGATCAGGTGGTGCGTGACGGTTACGACGGCCGTGAGCAGCACCAGGGACCAGAGCCCCGCGTACAGCACCGTCATCAGGCGCTTCTTTCCGTCTTCGTCAACCAGACGATGTTCAACTGGGGCTTCCATGGGGTTTCCTCCATTCTTGTGGCCGGTCTCCAGGGGTTGACGCTACGAAGAGCCGATTCGTGTGAGCAGAGTCGAAGGTCCCTATGTGGGGTGTGTGTCAGGCAATACCGTGGGCCCGTGGGCAGAGGAGGAACGCGCGCTGAACGACGGCGCAGGGCCAGAGCCAGGGGCACATCGGGAGATGACGGGTCACCGGCGCTTCTAATCGCGATCATCGTCGGGTTGGCAGTGGCGATCGTGCTTCCCATTTCCGTCGCCCTCCGGGGTGGCGACGACACCCCACCGGTTGATCCGGGAACCACTGTCATCACTGCGACCGAGTTCGCATACTCGCCAACCCGAATCGCCGTAGATGGCGAGGCGACGTTCCTCCTTCGCAACGAGGGAGCCGTCTACCACGATCTCCGCATCGAGGGAATCGACGACTTCTCCCTCGAGGCGCTGCCCGACGAGGACGCAACCGGCAGCGTCGAGCTTGAAGCCGGCACCTACGTCCTGTTCTGCAGCGTCCCGGGTCACCGCGATGCCGGAATGGTCGCCGAACTCCAGGTCAGCTGACCTCCGGGCATCGCCGGCTGTCCACAGGTCCGGGACCTTGGTCCCTACCGATCGGTCGCCCCACACCGGATGATCGTGGCAACCAAGGGGATCCACAGTGCGTCTCAACAAGAACCATGCCGTCGGGCCAGGTGACTTCAGCGACGAGCACCTTCGGCCACGCGTCCTCGTCGAGGAGGAGGACGACGCGGTCCGGGCCGCCATCGTGGAGATGCTCAAGGACGCAGGGTTCGAGTCGGTCGGTTGCGGCGGCCCCGACACACAGTCCTCGGGCCACTGCCCCCTCGAGAACCATGAGGAGTGCGGTGCCACCACACAGGCAGACGTGATCTTCTGTTCGTTGCGCATGAGTGACCCCAGGAACCGACAGATCCTGAAAGGCCTCAAGCGCCTCCACAGGAACACCCCGATCGTGGTCGAGGTACCAAAGCCGCAGGCGGCAAGCCTCCACGGATCACTGATCGGCACACATGTCGTCTACACCCCCATTACCAGGCGCAGCCTCACAAAGGCGGTGCTCGACGCGTGGAAGGCCGAGGATCCCATCCTGGCGACCCTTCGCTGACCTCATAGTTCTCCCGGGGCCTCAGCGGCCGGTCCCCACCACTCTGGGGCCCCGGGATCATCTCTACCCGGAGCAGTGCACGCGGGTCACCCCTTTGTGAGGGGCACCACCTCGAAGGTGCCGTCACCGGAAACCGTCACCAACAGCTCATCGGAGCCGGCGGCACGAACGGCACCCGACAGGTCCTCGACTGATGGCGGGACGAAGTCTCCGATGTCGGTCCGGAGGCGGAGGCGCACCTCGACACCTGCCTGTTCGATCAACTCCCTGGTCCATTCACCACCGCTGGCTGCAACCAGCGTCACGTGTACCGACTCGGCCTGTTCGGCCGGGGGCGGCATCGACTGCAGACCCTCCCGTAGAACCCGACCGTGGTACACGGTCACCCCTGCGGTTGAGCCGACAAGCGCCAGGGGAATCCTGAACCAGGCAAGCTGGTCAGCACTCAGGTCCCGTTCCAACAGGCCGAAGACAACCACGTAGACCATTACAAGGAGGCTTCCGAGCACGATCAGGGCGGTCGAGCCGAACACGGTCATCAGGTAGACGCGGCGCACCGGTGAGCCCAGTTCGGCCGGCTCGTCGGCGTGACCCTCAATCCGCGACCAGTTCCGCCACCAGACTGTGCCACCAACCGCCAGGAACGTGATCACACCTGACATCGCCTCACCGAGTGGTAGGTCCCAGTCGTGGGGGTTGGGCATGATCTGGTGGAGTACGACAGCACCCAGGAACACGGCAACGCCGGCTGTAGCCGCCACCAGGCCGACCCACGAGGCTAGATGGTCGTAGGTGCGTTCGACCTCGCTGCGCAGTTCGTTTTCGGGCAGCTCTGAACGGTGGTATCTCCAGACGGTCAGTCCCACGATGCAGACCGTCAGGAAGACCGGCGCCGTGTCGAAGTGCTCGGTTGCCGATGTGCCGTCCTGGTCTGCGAGGAACCAGAGGAGCACTGTGAACAGAAGGCCGCTGCCGGCTACTACCGCCGCCCCGAGGCCACCGAGAACACCGCCCACGAGAACAAATGCGTGCCTCTCGACGGAATGGCCTGAGCCGCGGGCGTTGCGCCACCAGTACCAGAACCAGACGGCTCCGAACGTGAGCATCGCCGGGGTGGCATCGCGTGCCCCGTAAACCGCCGAGTCCCAGGAGGCCTCGTCTGGCCCGAATCCGTAGTCGGGGATGTAGCCGGGCATCGAGCCGTCGTAGGCCCAGTTGAGCAGGTGTCCGACAACGAACGAGGCGCTGATTGCGAGCCCGATGGTTCCAGCCGCGGCACCAAGGAGCAGGTAGACCTGCCTGCGAACTGTTCCACCCCGGCTGGAACGGCACCCGAGTCGCCAGTGAACGGCCCAGACCCCGGACCACACGATCAGGTGGGCAATCATGTAGTCGATGAAGTCCGTACCGGAGATGATCCACGACAGCGTGCCGATGGAGGAGACAATCATTCCGGTGAGCGCACCCAGCTCGGCCACTGCAACGTAGAAGGACCAGCCTCCGGCCCCTTCTTCGTCCGGGTCCTTGGCGAAGCGGCGTCGTATCCACGCCATCAGGCCGGCCAGGCTTGCGCCACCTACGATCACGAACGTCAGCCACAGCGCTGTCGTCTCGGTTCCGGCCGAGGAGTCAGGTCCGATCTCGCCGACCACCCGGGCAAGGACGCCGGCGACGCCGAATCCGGTTATGCCCACGAGGACGAGGAGGAAGCCGTACTCGATGGACCGCCGGACCATCGTGCCGATGTCGGCCTGACCTCCGCTCCGGCGGTAGACGACAGCACCGACTATCAGGGCCACCACCAACCAGAAGATCACTGCATCCTCCATGTAGACCTCCCCGACAGACCGCTGGGTGCCACCAGCCTCTCACACCGAAAGCTGCCGACCGGGTCCCTCCCAGACCGACCCTGCTACTGTCCGCACGTGAGGTGGCTGACCACCACCGTCACCGTAACGATCCTGGCCGCTTCGTGCGGTGGCGGAGCGGGCGGAGACGGACCCGAGGCGACTCCAACCGCGCCCTCCGTCGCACAGGCGACAACTGAGGCCCCGGCACCGGTCGCCACAGGGGAACCCGAAGCACCCACGACCACCGACACGACCGCCGACCCTGACGCCCCCCCAGCCACCTCGCCAGGTTCGGGCGACCAGGCCCCGAGCCAGCAGGAACCTGTAGTTGTCGAGGAACCCGTGTCCGATATACCGCCGGTCCAGAGGTCAGGCCTGGCAGCCGGAATCGTGCCCTTCGACGACCTGTTCCTCACCCCTGGGGAGCAGATCAACGACCGCGACGCGGTTCCGTTGGCCGACCTCATCTCCGTCTCCACCCCCGATGGCTCAGGCGAGGTCACCGTGGTCGGAGCCGCTGGAGCCGTGCCCCTGGGTCAACCCGAGCGACCGTGGGATGCCGTTGCCGTAATCGCCGTGGAATGGGGCTCCCAGGACTGCGTTGACCGACAGAGGGACGGCTCCTTCAGCGCCCGGCTGGAGGCACCCGCCGGATCGACCATCTACGTGCTCCCGATCGGAAGCATGCACTGCGAGGGTCAGGGAATCCAGACCGGGCCGGCCGCGGTTCTGCAGGTACCGGGACCGTCGCGACCACAGGGAACCTTTCTGACCCTGGGGCGCGTGGGTTTCGAGGAAGTTGCGAGGTGGTCGGCAGCGGGAACCATCACGGGCCCGGGCCGCAGCGTCGAGTTCACCCTTGACGACGACTCTGGTCTCTGCCTCGTCCCACGTGTCGACCTGTACCGCCTCTTCGACGACGAGGGTCGCTATGTGACACAGGTGAACGTGAACGTCCACGGGCCGGCCCTCACCCCGACAGGCCTGCCCATCGAGTCCGACGACATCTCGGGTTCCTACGACTCCCTCATCTTCTCGGATGTGCCGGGATGCCTCAGTTCCGGCCAGACCCTCATCCCTGCCGACCTGCCGACATCCCTTGAGGCCGGCTGGTACCTGCCACGGATCGTCTTCGGCCAACGAGGTCCCGACGGTCAACCCCGGTTCGACGACACTGGTTTGAACACGCCACAGTCAGGCGGGGTCGACTTCGAGGCCAACACCGGTTTCGGCTACCTCCCGATGTTCGCTATCGGAACTGACGCAACCCCGAGGCTCCCGGCAACCCTCATCAACGAGGCACCCAGTTGGGGCTCTGCGGGCATCAGGGGCGTGGTGGCCAACGAGGACGTGGGTCGCTTCGCCCTCGGGAGCAGGCGATCGGCCGAGGCACCGTTCATCGCCTCCCCCACCGATCCTCTGTCTGGCCAGGACGTCCACTACACGCTCGAGCCCTACCTCCCGACGGTCGGCTACACGGGCTTTGCTGCGCCGCTGCCGGAACCGCTGTTCACCCTTGACCCCACAGACCCCGGCGGTGTCAGCATCGACCTGACCACCCCAGACGGTGAGACGACGAACCTCGCCAGTGGCGCCACGGTGGACATGTTCGTGGCGGCGGCCTGGTATGCGGGCTACCCGGTGATGCTCCCGTTCTCGGGGCCATCCCACACCGTCGGCCTCACAACCGGGCTGGACTCCCTCGACATGGAGTTCGACCAGTTCGGCAGGCACACGGTGCACCTTGACGGCACACTGCGGTCGGCACGCGGTGACGACTTCATCCTGGAGGGAACCTACGACTTCTGGGTGGCTGAGCCACTGGACCTGTCGCTTGGAACGTTCGAGGGAACCCCGCTGGAGGTGGGCGACGAATGGAACCCGGTGGTCACAGTTGAGCCCGGGGTTCCTGCGGACGTCACCATCGAGGTTGCCCACTACGTGGACGGCGACCCCGACAAGCTCGAGAGCCATGTGGTGAGCGGCACCGCCAACCGGTTCGGATACTTCGCCTCCGACCAGGTCTGGACTCCAGATGCACACGGTGAGTACATCGTGAAGGTCACGGCCTCCTACGTGGACCCGGTTGACGGAACTCTCTGGATGGGCGCCAGGACCTCAGCCTCGATCGTGGCCACACCCGACACGCCGATAATCACACACGCTGAGCGCAACAGCGACCTGGCCAGGGGCGCTGGTGACATGACCCTCAGAACGTGGTTCTTCAACCGGACCGTGGACCCGGCATGTGGCGAGGCGGCCTGCGACGAGATAGTTGCACCGGGGTCGCGCGGTATCGGCTACCCGTTCTTCTCGGGCGACGTCGTCTGGGTCGCCGACATGACCCCGCTGACTCCGGCGGTAACGATCGATGGACCTACCGACCTGCTGGCCGACATGGCTCCACAACTACAGCCGACCAACTACTGCTTCGAGCACGACTGCGTGGAGTCCGAGGACTCGATCCGGCTCTACTCGGCGGCGACACAGGGGGCCAGGCCGCACCACCGGCCCGACGAGGTGTCCTCGTGGGCCTACTGGTACTCGACGAGCATGCGGCCCGAGGTGAGCGTGTTCACCGCGGTCGGCGAGGGCCGGGGCGGAATCCACAACACCTGGTACGGCCACGACACCTACGCCTGTCAGATCGGCCTGACCTGTCGTGACTTCTACTTCCGGCCCGGGGCAGGAGGGCGAGGGGGAAGCGACACCAAGGGCGACGAAGAGGGCGATGTGAAGCTCCTGTTCGGTGGGGCTGTTATCAAGAAGGGCGACCAGGCCCACTTCGCCCCCTATGCCTCCATGGCCGTGATTGTTCCCGAGGCCGAGCGGAACAACTCGGGCGGTTTCACGCTGCGCGACGACAAGGGAAACCGCATCTGCCCGCCGTACCAGGGAGCTGCGGGCGGCCTGGGGACCTGCGGTCCCCTGCTGACCCATCGTGGCCGCGAGGTGGACCTGTTCATCACACCGACGGGCACGCGGCCCGGCAGCGTGCTTGAGCCCGGCGATCGTTTCGTCTACAGCGGTCAGGCATGGCCCACACTCGACGTTGCCGTCGATGTGGCCGTCACGACCCCCAGCGGCGACACCCGCGAGTTCTCGAACCGGGCGAACGTGGTGGGATATGTGGACCCGACAGGAATGTCGTTCGTGGTTGAGGAACCCGGCGTGTACGAGGTGCATGTGGCCGCCACCCAGGACCGTGTGGTTCCTTCCACCGGCCTGGCACCTGATCCGGCGATCGTGGCCGACGGCCGGACCACCATGGACGTCTACGGGTATGAGAACCCGCTCTCGGCGGTTCTGGGCTCCGATGACTCGACCTACCGCTTCTACGTGGTCGACTCCCATGCGGTGCCGTCGATCCGGTCACGCACGTCGCTCGGTGAGGGACCGGAGGGCTCCTTCGTGGAGGGCATCACCTTCGGCTACGAGCTACCCGACGGGGTCGACACAGCCCACTACAGCCTCGCCACACCCGGCCTGCTGGTCCATCAGGACACGGTCTCAGGCGACTCCGTCCGGATCGCCCTGGGCCAGCAGTACCTCTACGACCTGGGCTTCACCGAGATCATCCTGGGTGCCGACACACTGCAGCTCTCCATCGCCTACGAGACCGCCGACGGCTGGGAAGCCCAGATCCTCAACCAGCGGGGCTTCTCCCCACTGGGTGGCGGGTAGTGGCGGCCAGCGGGGGCAGACGAACTTTCGTACTCGCACCGGCGCTGTGTCTGACCGCCCTGCTTGTTGCGTGTTCAAGTGGCCAGTCAGATGAGACGTTCGTCGCGTCGCTGACCGTTCCCGCTACGACGGCCACAACGGCCACGGCAGCCCCGGCGG
>CEQE01324472.1_pt1 | contig 15025 bp, 12 predicted proteins | sample 356201 | NCBI WGS metagenome assembly CEQE01 (sample SAMEA2619970, study PRJEB7988) | marine metagenome | biome: marine biome (ENVO:00000447); feature: mesopelagic zone (ENVO:00000213) & marine oxygen minimum zone (ENVO:01000065); material: "saline water (ENVO:00002010), including plankton...
TCTCCTGGCTGGCTTGAGGCCATTCACATTAGGAACTATGCATATCTTGCAAAAATGACTGGTGCTCCACTATATGTGGTCCACATCAATTCTGCGGAAGGTGTTGATCAAGTACTCAAAGCTCGAGCAGATGGCACTGAGATATACGCTGAAGCCAACCCACAGCATCTATGGATCGATGAAACCCAGGACCCTCCTGGCATGTATGGAAAGTTGACACCACCAATAAGAGACAGAGCAAATAACGATAAACTCGTTTCTGCATTGAGAGACGGCGGTATCTTCTGTATGGGGACTGATCACGTACCAAGCATGCCAGACGATAATGTCGGGCCAGGTTTCGTTACAGAAGATATGGAAGTATATAGAGGAGCAGGAGGCATAGGAATGCAAACCCATCTACCTTCAATGCTCAGCGAAGGTGTAAACAAAGGACGACTCTCACTGGAGAGAACTGTAGAAGTCTGTTGTAAGAACTCCGCTTGGGCAGCTGGCCTTTACCCGAAAAAGGGGGCACTGATCGCCGGAGCTGATGGAGATGTAGTAGTAGTAGATATGAAACTGACTAAGAAAGTCACACAAGAAACAATTCAGTCCAAGTTCAATGCCTTCTTCAGAGAAAGAGAGTTGACCGGATGGCCGGTGATGACCATCCTCAGAGGCAACATAGTCTTTGAAGACGGACAGATAACAGGGAAACCTGGCACAGGCAAGTACCTGCCCAGGAAGCTTGGATCCCAGCTATACCCCGTCAGCTAGTGACAGATCAATCAGGTACTGTGTCTTGGGAAGAAATTCCTAACGTCGTATTTCCCCAAGTTCTGGACCTTGGTCTCTCAAGAGTCTGCATGTACAACAACGAAGGCCATTAAATCCGCCCTGAGAAAGGCCGTTGGTGTCCACTTCTATCACATCTACGCCTTCTTTGCGAAGCATGGCGTTGGTCTTCTTTGCCTCGGTGGACATGATAATCTTCCCAGGTTCTAGGAGGACCCCATTTGATGGGAGACAATTCCTCTGCTCATCAGGAGGTATCTCAATGAGCCTGAAGTTATGTTCCTTGAGCCAGGTGTATATCTTGTAGTCCAGCTGACCTGGATATACCATGGCCAGACCCAAATCTGCTATCCCAAGGAAGACATCAGTATGAAAGTCCCCGCTGGCTTCCATGTTATCCATAACGCTTGTGGAATTGCCCATGACGACATTATCTACGTCGTTGGCCTTTAAGACGGGAGTGAGCTGCTCCATCGCTTCTTCATTGCATGCAATACCATAGTTGCCCACCAACACATTCTCCGCCGGCCAAACCCAGGCATCCTCAAAGATAGCTCTTCCCGAGGGAAATAGGAGTATTGGACAACCTATGTCAGCAAAGAATTTCTGAGCATGATATTCCATACCCCTGCACCATGAACCGTGGCCCCATCGCTTAATGACTACTCCTCCCTTTAGAACGAATCCCAGACGAGCGGCTACGAAATGTTTCCTTAACGGGCCGTATGCACCCCAATTGTCCTCATATTCCATATATCTGACCTTGATTCCATTATCTTTCAGAACCTTGGAATACGCATCATGCTGCTCCAAGAGCAACTTCATGTTGGGCTTGTTCCCGGTCACTAAGTAATATCTCATGATAAAGAACTCAGGATTCTTAAGGAAAAGCGGATTCAGTTCATATTCTGTCGGCCTCACCAATGCTACCTCCCTGAGCCTCCCCATTCCTTGCTCGCCCCATTTTTGTCCGGTACTCCGTTCGACTTCGTCTTGATGGCTTATAGTCGTAATCTTTTCAAATCTTGGCGATTTGCCCGCTTCGTAATCAGGGTATTCGTCCAATGGATAATCCTCAATTGCACCCTTCCAATCACCACGCGGATATCTAATTGTCATATCATATTACCTGTTAATCGGTGGCATATAACGTGTTCTGCGCGTTGTTTCTAGCGGTTAGTCCATCGTTAAGTGTGAGTCATAGGCTACGAACTATGCAATTACACAACACCATCAGAACCCAGCATACCGGAAAGCGCGAACTGATCCTATCTTGCAGGAAAGAATTTCCAACTAAAGCCGTTATTCACTGAGGAATTCCAACCTAGATTCTTTCTTCAACCCCTTTATGTTTTGACTCACCATCCTGGCTTCGTCAGAAGGCAGTGGTTTATACTGAAGCCCAACTACACGTCCGTCAATGCGGTGCGGACCTACGTACTTCCCACAAACCAAGTACTCATCTTCGCCTGTCTTCTTCCATACCGTCACTGCATCAATATCCAGAGGAACATATACAGGCATAGGATCATACAATCTCTTTTGTTCCAGGCTGAAAATGCGATTCTGTTCTTCTACGGAGCTAGAATCAATGTCTGTCAATCAATCGCCAACCAGATATACGTCCATTCCTTCATGTACTGGAAATAATTATGACGTGACACGTCATAATAATGTTGTGGAGAAGGGATCCGCCACCGCAATAGATCTAGATATTCCTGTAAGTTCTTTTAGTGCAATTTGAGTTAATGGCTCTGTGGGCTTCACTATCAATGTGGACACGGGAGGGACTTTCACAGATGGATACTTTACAGGGAATAATGAGAATAAGTTCGCCAAGGTCCTCACTACCCACCATGACCTAACCGAATCCCTCCTCAGCTGCATTACCGAAGGCGCGAAGCTATTTGGTTGTACATTAAACGAAATGCTCTCCCAGACAGATATTATTCGCTATTCTACTACAATTGGAACAAACACAATTATCACGAAAAGCGGCCCCAAGGTTGGGCTCATACTAACAAAAGGTTTCGAAAAATCTCTTTATCAGTCCCAGGACCTAAATGCAGACACACTTACAGATACCCTCTTAAACAAAGATCACGTCATTGGTGTAAAGGAATCAATAGATCACACAGGACGCATAACCAAAAATATAGATCTCAACGAATGTCGACAGGCTGTTGAAGAACTCGCTGACGTGGGTGCTCGAATTGTCGTCAGCTTTCGAAATAGCTACTTCAAACCGGTTCATGAACACAAGATAGCAGCCTTAGTGGCCGAAGAATTTCCTAAACATTACCTCGGACATGTACCAGTACTTCTAGCCAGTCAGCTCGCAGCTATACGTGAAGACTTTGTAAAGACCAACACTGCTGTTGTGAACGCTTATCTTCACAGGGACATGGTAAAACACCTATACAAAGCAGAAGACGAACTCCATAAGGCAGGATATAACAAACCTCTAATGATCGTAAATGGTCATGGCGGACTTTCCAGAGTTGCAAAGACCAGCGCCATCCAGACATTCAGTTCGGGCCCTGCGGCAGGAGTTTTCGGTGGTTTGAGTGTAGCAAAGCTCTATGGAGTAAAAGAAGCAGTTGTATCAGACATGGGAGGAACTAGCTTTGATATTGGTAGAATTTCCAATGGATCTTCTCGACCCACCTCAGAAGTAACCATCAGTGGATTACCTGTTCGTCTCCGGATGATTCCGGTCAGATCGATTGGAGCCGGTGGCAGTTCAATTGCAGAAATAGACGATAAAATGAAGTCGGCTTTGAAAGTAGGACCAAGAAGCGCGGGCTCCATTCCTGGCCCGGCTTGTTTTGACCTAGGTGGCTATGAACCCACCGTAACCGACGCTGATTTGGTTTTGGGTTACATAGACCCAAAATATTTCCTAGGGGGGCGCATGAAGTTGGATAGAAATAAGGCAGCTCTAGCGATCAAAGAACACATAGCCCTTCCTTTGAACCTGGATGTTATCGAAGCTGCAGCGCTAATCAAGAGAACCGTAGACGCAACAATGGCCACAGCGCTTTCGAATGAGGTGGGCAGGGAACAGAAAATAGCTCAACCCACAATACTGGTCTACGGTGGTGCTGGACCAACTCACTGCTGTGGTTTCTTGAAGCCAATCAAGGATCCTATGATCGTGACATTTCCATTCTCATCCGTCTTCTGCGCTTTCGGCGCATCAACTATGACTGTGACACATTATTACGAAGTCAAGTATAACGCGGAATTGCAAGAAAATAAGATCAATATCCATCAATTCAACATTGCCCTGCAGAATTTGAAGACCAAGGCAATTACAGATATGACAGGAGAAGGTGTCTCGCTGAAGAACATCCAGTTTGATGTCGAGGTGCAGATCTTTTCAGAAGAGTCTAATCGCTCAGTAAGCTTCCTCTCGCCGGTGTTTTTCGTAAGAAATAGAAAAGAAATTAGACTTGTGTGCAAAGCCGCTCAAAGCGCCTTTAGACAAATTGGTACCAAGGATGGGGCTTTATGGATCGAAAATATTACACTGAAAGCGACCGCATCTAATACTGACCAAATCCAAAGATCGTACCAGAAAAGCGGGAAAGACCCCAGACTTGCACTCAAGGGAAGGCGTGATTCTTACAGTAACGATGGGTTAAGAAAGACTGCAGTATATGAAAATAGAAGGCTCCAACCTGGGAATATACTCAAAGGGCCTGCTCTGGTAGAGGGAGAAGACATGACTCTAGTGCTTGAAGAGGGATTTAATTATGAAGTTGACGAGTTCCGTAATGGAATTATTAAGCGGTCATTTGGAGATTGAGCAAACATCCAAGAGATCTCTTCGCGCAGATGGTCAGAGGAGAGAAGACAGAACGCCCACTATTCATCCCGTTTGTTTTCACCTACGCCTCGAAATTGATGCAAATTTCAGTGACGCAACAACTCCATGATCCAACTAGCCTGGCTATTTCACTAGAGAAGGCTCATCGCCTCTTTATGGATGACGCGATCGTAACTAATTTTGATACTACTCTTGAAGCTGAAGCTTTGGGACTCCCGGTACTTTGGAGTAGTGGCCCCCCAACGCTAGGAAACTCAAAGAAACCGCAAGAACTCAGCGATTTTGAACCACAAGGTGTAAGCAACAGAGGCAGAATCCCGGTAGTCATTGAAGCAACGAAGCGCATAATAACGCTCAAGAGCAAGGAGATACCGGTTCTTGCAGGAGTTACTGGTCCAGCAAAGCTGGCAGAAAGTCTACTTGGTTCACCTCTTACTAGCGTTCCTAGCAGAATCCGGGCCAGATCGCTTGACTTGGCGATGGAGGTTTTACTCGATCTAGAAAGAATCTTTTGCGATATGGGTGTAGACGGCCTCCTCATTGTGGATGACCGTCTTCCGACACTCCCTGCAAACGAATTGAAAGAGATCATACAACCAGCTTGGAATGTTCTTCACCACTATGAAACTCCGTCCATAGTAGTAACCATGACAAGATCCATCAACGAATCATTGAAGATACTAGAATTAGGAGCAACAGCGGTTTCGCTTGGAAATATTTTTCCAGCTGATAAGATCGCCAGTACTATAACCAATAAGAAAACTGAGACAACAACTTATGCAGCTTGTATTTCTCACCAAGATTTGGAAACCTCTCCTAACCTTTTGGTCGACAATATTTCAGATATCCTCAAACTAAAGGGCTCTTTCTTCATCTCTACAGAATGGGAACTACCCCTGGATATCTCACCGGAGAAGATTACTGCAGTGTCAAAGGCGATTAGAAAACAGTCAGCTGAGAAGACCTAGCGTTTCAGTCCGACCATCTTGCGATAATCATCTGATGTCGCAGGTTCCCGTCCCAGATATCTGGCTATCTCAATAGCTGCCCGTACCACTTCCTCGTTACTCTTGATCTTCTCGTCTCTATGTGGCCATTTCCAGATCGTATCTTCCATTCCCACCCTGACGTGCAGGCCAAGTAGGATAGAGAGCGCAATAAGATAGGTAGATGCTCTCCCTGACTGACTCACGTAGATTATGGAGTCCTTGTCAATATCTCTAATTCTATCTACCAGGTACAGAAGACCGTCGACCATTGCTCTTAGGTTTGGCATATGTATGAAGCCTCCATCCACTGGTCCCAAGATATGCCAGAAGTATGGCTTCTGCAGGACTCCAGTATCCACCAGCCATTTCTGTGCATTACCAATATGTGTCGTATCATGGATGTCAATTAGAACTTTCTTGCCACGATCCTGAACATATTTCACCTCATCTTGTACCACTTTTGGCGAGTAAACACGAACATAATCACCCATCTGCCCCACACTTGGATTAAGAATCACTACCTCGTATAGTCCCTCGTCTACCGGAAAGAGGTTTTCATCCATAGTCTTACCATAGTACCCAATTCCCCCATCAGTAACGATCTTGTCACCGTATTTATTGCGAAGAGGATCTAGAACAGAATGAAGAAAGGTCCGGGCTTTATTCGGCTCATAAAACCCACCTTTCATTCCTCGAGCATGAGTATGTACTCCAGGTGCACCCATCTCTATACAGGGTTCAAAGGCCTTGATGCATTCTTCAGGAGTTACTGGCTGATTCGGATTTTGTTCCTTGTCAATAAAGACGCCATAAGCAGCAGTACCTATGATGATCTTCTCAGGAATTTCCCACTTTGGTGCTCCAGTGAAGTCTATGTGACGTGATTGTGTACCCAATCGATAAGTAAGTCTTTCAACGATATCAAGATACGTGTGCCCACCTAAAGAAGCCATTCCATTTACATAGATATCAGGGTCTATTGTGTCTTTCTGTGTATCCAGTTTAGCACATGCCAAGCATATGATGTTTAAGAAGGACAAACATCGACAATAGATCTTAGAAGTTGGGATCGAGACACAGAATAACGGACCATTTGGAAGTGGATTTAGAGGAAGAGTCATGGTGTTGTAACAGGTGTGGAAGACAACTGATCTCTGCTCGCAAGAGCTACAAGGAGGGGTGTTTGGTATTGGAGCGCGATCCTACTGACGTGCATCCACCTCTAGTTAGAGGTAAATACACCCTCGCCCCTGATCCAAAATGGTGTCGAATCCTGGAATTCGTCTGCCCAGGCTGCGGAACCGTTCTAGAAGTAGAATATCTCCCTCCTGGACATCCCATTACGAATGACATCGAGCTAGACATTGACCTTCTGAAGACAAAACATCGTGGTAAACATGCGAGAAAACAGTCCTAAGAATACGATAAGTGTCGATATTGGCGGGACGTTCACCGACTGCTTCGTCGTGCATGGGAAACGGATAGTCACCGCGAAGTCCCCTACAACACATCACAATCTCTCCATAGGTTTCCTCACAGCAGTCAAGGGGGCAGCCCGCGAGTTGGGGTTGGACCGCGACGAGCTCTTAGGCAGAGCAGAGATCATCAGATACTCCACAACCATCCCTACAAATACCCTCATCCAAAGAACAGGCCCTAAGCTTGGGCTCATAACAACAAAGGGCTTCGAGGATACTGTCACCATAGGTCGTTCCCGTCAATGGGCCGATGGCCTTCCAGTTGAATATCAACGCGGTATTCATTACGCGACACTCAGAAAACCCGTCCCCTTAGTCCTGCCCGAGATGGTTGCAGGGGTTGATGAAAGGATCGACTGTTTCGGTCAAGAAGTCATGCCGTTGAGCCGAGAGAACGTCAGGAATGTGGTTCAACATCTAGTAGACTCAGGCGCCAGAGGTTTTGTCGTGGCTCTTCTCTGGTCTCATATGAATCCCGCGCATGAACAATTGATCCGCAGCATAATAGAAGAAGAGTACCCCGAACACTACCTTGGTGCACTACCCATCATCCTATCCAGCGAGGTCTTACCGAAACTTGGCGAATATCCCAGAACAAATGCTGCAATTCTGAATTCTTATCTTCACCAGGACGCTGCAGAGCAACTAACGGCTTTGGGTGATGAGCTCCGGAACGCTGGCTATACGAAGCCTCTTGTGATTGTCCACAACTCGGGTGGAACAGGAAAAGTTTCTAGAACAATGGCGTATCAACTATATGGAGCCGGACCAGTAGCAGGCCTTCTTGGCGGAGTATTCCTGAGTCAGCTATATGGCTACAAGAATCTAATTCTCACTGATGTCGGAGGCACGAGTTTTGACCTGGGTTTGATCGCTGACGGCCAGGCAAGCTCGTACCAGTACAGGCCCGTCATTGACAGATGGTTGGTGGCCCTCTCAACTCTAGAAGTGAAATCAATCGGAGTCGGAGGTGGTTCGATAGCTCATATCAACTACAGCCTCGGGAACCAAATAGAGATCGGCCCACAGAGTGCCGGCTCTATGCCCGGGCCGGCGTGTTACGGTCAGGGAGGAAAAGAACCTACTCTAACTGATGCAGATGTGATCCTCGGGTACATCAATCCAAAATATTTCCTCGGGGGCCGCATATCTCTCGGACGTGATAGAGCAATAGATGCCCTTAAGAATAAAATCGCTGAACCGCTCGGCCTAGATTTAGCAGAATCTGCGGCAGCTATTAGAAAGATTGCAGATGCCAACATGGGAGCTGAGCTCTACAAGGAAACAGCGTTAAAGGGACATGATCCACGTGACCTCGTTTTAGTAGCATACGGGGGCGCAGGACCTACTCATTGCTGTGGCTTCGCTTCAGAATTAGGAGTGAAAACAATACTCACATTACCATTCTCACCAGTTTTTTGTGCCTTTGGAGCTGCAACAATGGACATAATGCACACATATGAAAAGGGACACCGCATCACGTTGGACAACGGATTCAGAGGAGAGTACGTCCCAGATTACACTATTTTCAACGAGATAGTCGATGAATTGCAAACTCGAGCAATAAAGGATATGCGAGGCGAGGGATTCTCAGACCGTCAGACGCAGGTCATTCTCGAGCTCGACATGAAATGGGGTACTCAGCTAAACACAACCAGAATTGTATCCCCGCGTCTACACCTTGAGGGAGAAAAAGATGCGAAAGCTGTCTGTAGCGCGTTCGAGAAAGAGTATGCCCGACTTTACAGTAGTGCGGCGACATATCCAGAGAGTGGAATCGAAGTGGAAAACCTCCTGCTTAAGACGATTGTCCAAACGGAAAAACCTCGATTTCCACGGCACAAGACAAACGGAACCGACCCTACCAATGCATTCAAGGGCAAGCGAGAGGTATTTTGGCAAGATGTTGGAACCTTTCAGGCTACAAAGACGTATGAGAGAAAAATGCTCAGATGTGGCAATAGGATAGACGGTCCGGGAATAATCGAAGCAGAAGATACCACAATAGTCCTTCCTCAAGGATTTTCTTATACCATCGACCAATATTTGAACGGCGTCATCAACCGCACATGACATCCATCACTACTGGGAGTAACCTCTATTGCACTATGTGCTGTCCAGGGACATCCCATGCACACATTACTTATACACAGGAATCGCACAGGATATTGTTGTCATGAGCTCCCCAAAGCTCACTTACGTTAGTCTCCTAGGAGATGAGAGCATCCATGAGAAATATGATCGCGCTCTCCAAAGAGTCAAGGGCCTGTTAGGAAAGCGCCACCATATGCATATCGGTGGACGAAAGATCCGCTCCAACCGTGGAGAATTTGAAGTTCACAGTCCTATAGATCGCAACGTATCAATAGGCACTTTCCCTAAAGGAACGAGCAGTCATGGCAAGCTGGCCATAGATGAAGCAACGGATGCATTTCATGATTGGAGACGACTCGATTACCACACTCGCGTAGGGATTGTAAGAAAAGCAGCCGACTTGATTGAAGAGGAACTTTACACCCTCTCTGCTCTGATAACTTACGAAGTCGGTAAGAATAGGTACGAAGCTCTGGCAGAAGTTAGCGAAACGGTCGACATGCTACGATACTATGGAGATCAACTGGAAACTAATCAAGGCTTTGTGAGGACGCTTGGCCCCGGTGCTCCTGGAGAACAGGCTATCAGCGTAATGAAGCCTTTAGGAGCATGGTTCGTAATTTCGCCGTTCAATTTCCCCCTGGCGCTGACTGCAGGTATGGCTACAGGTGCGCTGATCACTGGCAACACCGTAGTACTGAAACCAACGAGCGCTGCACCTTTCACTGGGTTGAGACTTTTTGAACACTTTCGAAATGCAGGCACCCCAGATGGCGTCTTAAATTATGTAACAGGCCCAGGTGAAGCCTTTGAGAAAGAGGTCATACGCAACCCCAAGGTTGCAGGCATAGCATTTACAGGCTCAATGCCAGTAGGAATGAGACTTTATCGAAAGTTTGCCAGTGACCAGCTGCATCCCAAGCCAGTCATAGCAGAGATGGGGAGTAAGAATCCGGCAATCGTCACGGCGAAAGCTGATCTTGTAAAGGCTGCTGAAGGAATATCTCGAGGAGCTTTCGGCTACAGTGGACAGAAATGTAGCGCTACCGCGCGAGTCTATGTAATTTCGACGGTAATGGACGAATTCATTGATTCTTTTCTCCCGGTAGTGAAAAAACTCAAGGTGGGCGATCCAAGACTAAAGGAGACTTTTGTTGGACCGGTTGTAAACACAAGCGCGCTTTCGAAATATCAAAAAGTAATTGATCAAGCAAAGACTGCAGGAGGAAAGATCCTCATGGGAGGATCGGTCATCACTAAAGGTTCTGCCTCGCGAGGATACTATGTAGAACCAACAATCATTTCCGATCTGCCCGCTCAGCACGAACTCTTCAAAGAAGAGCTATTTCTACCCATAGTAATTGTAGACCAATGTAATTCTCTTGAAGAAGCTCTCCGAAAGGCAAACGACACACAATTCGGCTTGACAGCAGGAATATTCAGTGAAGATCCTTCAGAGATAGCTCAGTTCTTTGATGGGATTGAATTTGGAGTGACGTATGCAAATAGACGCGGTGGTGCTACTACTGGTGCCTGGCCCGGCGCACAATCATTCAGCGGCTGGAAGTGTAGTGGCTCAACTGGAAAGGGCGTCGGTGGACCATATTATCTGTCACAATTCCTTCGGGAACAAACCCAGACAAGGGTAGAGTCATAAGTCCATACTCAGTGTGGCCACCCGGAGAGTATCAACTACGTACATTACTATATTATTGGTTACTGCTAATTAATTGGTAATTGTTATATAAAGCCAAGTAGAACACTCTTCGTCATGCCTCGAGCTGCTAATCGCGACCTCTCTTTTGACCACGCCATTAGAGCTCTCCGTGAGGGCAAGTTTGTACTAATCCACGACGTCTCTTCAAGGGAAGATGAAACAGACATGGTTGTTGCTGCGGAATTTGTCACTCCTGACCACATCAGACGCTTGCGAGAGGAAGCTGGAGGATTTGTATGTCAAGCCATTACCCATTCAACCGCTAAAATTCTTGGCCTGCCTTTCTTGCCGGAAATCTACCGGCTTGCAGCTAAGAACTACAGCATTCTCACTGAATTGGCAGACGGGGTAGCACCATATGGAGATAGAACAGCCTTTTCCATTACGGTCAACCATAGGACCACGTACACAGGCATAACAGACCACGACAGAGCTATTACTATCAAGGGATTAACAAAACTATGCGAAATTGCTACAATCAAAAACACAGCTAAAGCTAGAAGACTTCTGGCCTCCGAGTTTAGATCCCCGGGCCATGTGCACATACTGATCGCAGCTGCTGGACTTCTTGCAACTCGACGTGGTCATACAGAACTTTCACTATACCTAGCTGAACTAGCAGGCCTAATTCCGGCAACAGTGATTTGTGAGATTCTAGACGGCAAGACTCACAATGCCCTGACCAATAATCTCGCTAAGAAATATGCCAAGGAAAATGGGATTCCATTCATTGAAGGAACAGATCTTATTGCTTCCTTCGAAGCAAAGAAGCTTTCCAGAAAATCCAGCAAGAGAAATGTGTAGTCGCAAGGTGGAATCAAAACAAATGGATGATAAAGTTCACGTGGCACTGATAGTCTCCGAATTCAATTCTGAGATCACCCAATTGATGTTAAACTCGGCTAAGAGATATGCAGAAAGCTCAGGAGCCAAAGTCACATACATTTGCAAGGTCCCTGGAGCGTTTGATATGCCTCTTTTCATCAAGCTACTACTGAAGAGACAGAAAGTTGACGCAGTCGTGACTCTCGGCGCGATTGTTCAGGGCGAAACACAACATGACCAGATTATAGCCCAGCAAGTCGCAGCCAAGATAACGGATCTATCCCTTCAGTATGAAAAGCCAGTCACCCTCGGGATCTCCGGACCTGGCATGACTATGGATCAGGGATTAGCTCGCGCAGATGAATTCTCTAGAAGATCAGTAGAAGCAGCCATCAAGATGGTAAACAGTAGTAGAAGAATTCGAGCTACCAAAGGCAAAAACCAAACGATAATGGTAGATTAAAGATGACAAATAAGATCCAGATTACGCTCATACAGATCGACAACTATGGTCCTTGGACCATGGAACTCGGGAATGATCGCGAGTATCGTCTTCAAATGTTACAATCATCCCTATATTCCGATTTGCAGAAACATATCTCAAACAGAAATGGAATAGTGTTCTACAATCGATTTGATGAGATCCTAGCTATTACAAATGGGATAGGACTTCCAGAACATGCTTCCATTCAAGAAGAGATCCTCTCAAAATACCCCTTCACTATTAGCATGAGCGTGGGAAGGGGCAATACTCCATATGAAGCACAACACATGGCCTCCGTTGTTCTTCAACATGCAGGGAGTGCACAATCGAATAAGAGAAAAAGCCTCCTTCTTGGAACGCCTCAAGACTTCCCCGGAGACCGAGTTCAGATGGTGCATATCGATGTAGACTATGCCACTCAGAAATACGTGGACGTTATCTCCGCGTTTGAGACTACAATGATGATGAGAAAGATCTCAGTTGCACTAGGAGAACAGTTTCTGAAAAAGAAAGCACTTACCTTCTACTTCGGAGGAGATAACTTTGCCGCGGTAGCTAATGGTGTTCGAGCAGACTCTATTGAAAAAATCCTTGAAAACACTGGTCGCGGCCTCCACCTTTCACTGAAAGGAGGAGTTGGAATAGCAATGAGGGCTAGAAAAGCAATGGAGCTAGCTACTGCCAACCTAGATAAGATCAGAGAAGAAAGAACAAACGGACCAACGCGCAAACTGATGAAGTCCACTGAACGATGAATGCGATCATAGAAGGTGCCCTGACTCTAGCTGGGCCTGGATTCAGCCCTGTGGAGGATAGTTTTCTTCAGATCGAGGGCCCGAAGATCAAGACACTAAGTGACGTCAATCTCCCTGCCTTTAGTGGAACGCGCTATGATGGAAATGGACTGATAGCTATGCCAGGCATGATAAATGCGCACGTGCATCTAGGAGATTCAGTAGTCAAAGATATTGGAGTTGGAAAGACGATGGGGGAGTTAGTACATCCAATCACCGGCCTCAAATCCAGAATCCTCAAGGAAGTGCCACAAAAAACGCTTGTCGAGGGAATGAGAGAGAGCTTACAAGAGATGCTTGCTAATGGCATCACCACTATAGCCGACTTCCGAGAGACTAGCCTAGAAGGACTTAGACTGCTCAAGAAAGCCGCAGAAGGACTTGCGAATAGACTCATAGCTCTGGGCAGACCAAACTACTATTCGCCTCCACTAGACATCAACACTGGGGTTGGTCTTCCGACACAAATCATTAATGAAACAGAGAGAGTCTTACAGGAAGGTAATGGTCTTGGCGTTAGTGGACCTAACGAGTTCACTGACCAGGCACTAGTGGATCTGTCATCGCTTGCCTCGAAGGCCAGAAAACTAGTCGCGGTACATGTTGGAGAAGCTCGGTCTTCTGCAGAATTCTCCATAAGAACGTTTGGAAGTTCAGAAGTATCTCGAGCTCTGACTTATCTCAGGCCACATCTTTTAGTGCATCTTGTCCACACGACAAGAAGAGACATAGAAAAGATATCTTCATCAGGGACATCAGTAGTATGCTGCCCAAGAGCAAATGCAATATTGGGTCATGGCTTTCCACCAATTACCGACCTCGTACGATTAGGAATCAATGTTGGTCTGGGCACAGACAACGTAATGCTGAATTCATGCGACATGTTCCGAGAAATGGATTTTGCTTCAAAGATGTCTAGAGCAAACCACCGAGACCCGAACGCAATCAAATCGGCTGATGTCCTACGCATGGCTACCCTAGGAGGTGCCAAGGCACTTGAACTCGAAAGAGAAATTGGCTCACTAGAGGAAGGGAAAATAGCAGATATTGTTTTTCTAAATAGTCGTTCTTCAAACTTGAAGTTCTCAAAAGACATTATCTCTTCAATAGTGCACAGAGCTCGACCTGACGACATAGTAGCAGTGATGGTCAAGGGTGAATTAGTTCATGGTTCTCTCCCAAGATGCAATAACAAATAGCCCCTACGTGATATTGAACGCAGCTATGACTGTCGATGGCAAGATTGCTACTGCAACCGGAGATTCTAAGATCTCTTCTTTCCAAGATCTAAAAAGAGTCCATCGTCTTCGAGCCTCTGTTGGGGGCATTCTAGTCGGCGTTCGCACAATAATTGCAGACAATCCAAGTCTAACACTTCGTTATGCACGTGGAAAGAAACCCGTACGAATTATAGCTGATAGCAATGCACGGACACCACCAAATGCCAGAGTAATCAAAGTTGATCCTGAAGTAAAGACGTACATCTGTGTCAGTGAAAATGCATCGTCAGAAAGGATCGAAAGTCTGGAATCAGCCGGAGCGGAAATTTTGGTATGTGGGAAAGAGCAAGTAGATCTTAGCGAAATGATGCGCATACTAAAGAGTAAATCCATCGATCGAATACTTCTAGAGGGGGGCGGAAAACTCAACTGGAGCATGCTATCAAATGGATTGGTAGATGAAGTCAGTGTTGCGCTATCACCATTAGTTATAGGAGGAGAACGAGCTATCACTCTAGCAGATGGAGAAGGCGTGCGACTGGTCAAGGAGGGAATAAAGCTGTCTCTAAAGAAGACTTCAAGATACGGTCAAGATCTCGTTCTGTTTTACAGGGTTTCGAGGTGATTCCGTGAAGAGTTTGTATCTGCCGGACCACACGTGGGAAGAGATCAAAAGCTTCTCGAAACGAACAAAAACATCAATTATTCCCATTGGTAGTCTTGAACAACATGGGCCACATCTTCCTATTGGAACCGATACAACCATAGCGTTCCGAACGGCGAGCGAGGTATCAGAGAGAATTTCATCGCTCCTA
>CEQE01148887.1_pt1 | contig 15017 bp, 18 predicted proteins | sample 356201 | NCBI WGS metagenome assembly CEQE01 (sample SAMEA2619970, study PRJEB7988) | marine metagenome | biome: marine biome (ENVO:00000447); feature: mesopelagic zone (ENVO:00000213) & marine oxygen minimum zone (ENVO:01000065); material: "saline water (ENVO:00002010), including plankton...
GGTAATCGCCTGCCGGTTGCCGGGTTTACTGGAGGCTTCAGGCTGGGGTCAGACTAGTCAATCGCGAACGTCATGTCCACAGACAAGCCAACCGGGGCCGACACCTACAATGCGACCATAGAGAGAATCGAATCCGTCGCCGACGGGCTTTCGATTTTTTTTATCCGGCCGGATGCGCCCATTCCGGGACGGCAGCCCGGACACTATGTCAGCATTGCCCTGGTTGGACCGGATGGCAACAAACTGATCCGCCGCCCGTACTCTCTTTCCCGGTCATTAGGCCCGGCAATCGATCCGGATCTGCTGGAACTGCTGATCATCCGGGTACCCGAGGGAGATCTGACGCCAATCCTGTTTGAGCAGGGTGAAGGCGGCCGGCTCTTTGTCAGGCCGAAAATGCTGGGCACGTATCTGCTGCCTGATCTGGATCCTGAAATGACCATGATCCTGGCGTCGACCGGAACCGGTGTTGCACCCCATATGACGATGCTTGAAGCCTGTGTGAATACCTGCAAGCAGGTCCTGATGATGGAGTGCGTACGCTACGGCGCCGAACTTGCGTACGCCGAGCAGATCCGTGAGTTCCGGAAAACGCATCCGAATCTTGTCTACATTTCGCTGGTGACCCGCGAAGGCGGTCCCAAACGCTACATCCAGGACTACTTTCGCGACGGAATCCTCGAAAAGGAGTACGGCGTCACGATTAGGCCCGAGAACACCCACGTCTTTGCCTGTGGCAACCCGGCCATGATCGGCATTCCCAAAAAGGCTCGCAAAACCGGGCACTTGAGTTACGAAACCCCCGGAGGTCTCGTCGAGATTCTGACCGCCCGGTACGGCCTCAGCATTCACAAAGCCCGTCAGCCCGGGCAGATTCATTTCGAAAAATACTGGTAGGTGCGGATTGAGCCTCTAGGAGGCGCCGCTTGACCTTGCGCGCTTCCGTTAAAATAACCATAATCCTAGTGATATCGTTTTATTGGAGATTCCTCAGTGCTGAATCTGGACCAGGCAGCAGAGCGGTTTGCGGCGGTGGGTTCTGAGCCGCGGCTTGCGGTGGTAAAAGCGCTGGTGCGAGCCGGGCACGAGGGCCTCACGGTTGGGGAAATTCAGGAACGCCTGGACATCCCGGCCTCGACCCTGGCGCATCACCTGCGTTTACTTCAGGCAGCCGGCCTGGTGGAGCAACAGCGCCAGGGGCGCACCGTGGTCAACCGTGTCGTGTTTGAAGAGATTGAAGCGCTATCGGCATACCTTCTGCGGGAGTGCTGTGTGGAAGCGGTACCTAAGCGTCGTGCATCTGTCACGCGTATCGGGAGCAAAAATGACTGAACTCGTTTTGCGCGGCATTAGCACGCTTGCCGATGCCAGGAAATGGCTGTACACCCCATGGACCCTGGTACTGCTCATTCCGTTGTTCGTCCTCGTCATGGATCCGGACCAGGTGTCCGAGATCATCTCTATTGCCCTTAAAGCGCTTTACGGCACGGCGCCCATTATTGCTATCGCGGTCTTTCTGATTGCACTGCTTAAGGCAACCGGCGCCGAGAACCTGGTCGCCCGGGCCTTTGTCGGGAGACAGGCCCACATGATCATACTGGCAGCACTGGTTGGCGGCTTGGCACCCTTTTGCTCGTGCGAAGTCATCCCTTTCATTGCGGGCCTGCTGGCCGTTGGTGTGCCGCTCGCACCGGTGATGGCGTTCTGGCTGTCCTCTCCACTCATTGATCCGCCGGCATTGCTGATCACCGCCAGCGCACTCGGCTGGGATTACGCAATTGCCAAAACGATGGCTGCTGTGGGGGTGGGCCTTGCAGGCGGGTTCGTGACCGCTGCGCTCAGTGGGCAGCGTCTCTTTCAGGATGTGCTGCGCAGCCGAAAAGGAGGAGGCTGTTCGAGTTGCTGCGGCCAACCCTTTTCCGGCGATGTCCACTGGACCTTCTGGGATGAGGCCGACCGGCGCAAAACCTTTCGTACCGAGGCGACAGCCAACGGGCTGTTCCTGCTCAAATGGCTGAGTCTTGCCTACCTTCTTGAAGCGCTGCTGGTCAACTATGTCCCGGCACAACTTATCGGCAGCATTGTCGGCGGCGACGGCCTCGGCGCAATCGTTATCGGTGCGGTTGCCGGGGCACCGGCTTATCTCAACGGCTACGCGGCCCCTGCCCTGGTAGCGGGCCTGATCGAGCAGGGAATGAGTTCCGGTGCCGCTATGGCATTCCTCGTCGCAGGAGCAATCAGTTCAATCCCGGCCATGGCGGCCGTCTGGTCACTGGTGCGCTGGCCCGTGTTTATGACCTACCTTGCCCTGGGTGTCAGCGGCGCTGTTACCGCCGGTGTCCTGTTCCAGCTCTTTGTCTAAGGACCGATACCGGCCATGACCGCTGGACGCCGGCCGTTGTTGCGGACCAGCAGCACTAACTGTAGATGTACTGCTGCAACTGGTCTATGGTGAACTGCTGTTCGTCAATGATGTCCTTCACCAGGTCGCCAATCGAGACAATCCCGGTCAACTGACCCTGTCCATCCAATACCGGGAGGTGACGAATACGGCGCTCGGTCATGATGCCCAGAGCCTTATCAACTGCCAGCGCGGCATCGACGCTGATCACGGGACTCGCCATGATGTCCCGCACCAGAACGTCTCGCGATGAAAGACCCTTGAGAATGACCTTACGGGCATAGTCGCGTTCGCTGAAAAGGCCCACAGGCTGCCCGGCGTCAAGCACCAGCAAAGCGCCCACCTCATGTTCTGCGAGCAGTGCGAGGCTGTCGTAGACAGTCGCATCAGGAGGGGCTGTGAGCACCGCATGCCCCTTGACCTCAAGAATCTGATCCAGTGTTCTCATGACCGTGATCCAAAACCAGACCCAACGGGTCAAGAGTATTACAGAGCCGGGAAAGACGGGCAAATTGGCCGATTTCAGCCTTAGTTAGACAGTAAAGCCCGCAGGAAGATGTAGGCCCCGACAACGGCGAGCGAACAAAAGAAGACCCGTTTGAACTGTTGTGCCGATAGATGCGCCTGGACCCGCTGGCCCAGTACCATACCGATGAGGCCCGCGACAACGCCAATCAGTGCGAGGTGCGTTACTCCCTCAGGAAAAGCATCCTGCCAGCCAAAGGCCGCGGCGAGGGCCACGTTGGCCAGCAGAAGATAAATCCCCATCGCCTGAAAGAGCATCCGCCGGTCAAGATTGAGCGCCTGAACATATGCCGCCAGCGGAAACACAAGAACGCCGGTGAGGCCCGTTATCACCCCCGTTATCACTCCCGTTACCGGCGACAGCCAGGTCTCACGCCGGCCCGGCTCAGGCAGTTGCCAGGCGGCAAGGCCGCCGATGCTGTATGCCAGGATCACACAACCGAGCAAGGCGGTGGGCCACTGGGCGTCAACCTGAACCAGAACACTGGCCGCCATGACCGTTGAGACCGCGCCCGGCAGATACAGCGGCCACAGCCTTTTCCAAAGCGCGATCAATCCGCCACCACTCACCGCCTGCCAGAAATTGGTCACCACCGCCGGTAACAGCATGACCGCAATGGCATCAACCAGTCCGTGAAGTGGGGTCAGCAGGGTGATCGACACCAGGGGAAGGCCAAAGCCGACGATACCCTTGACGGTACCGGCTAACAGAAAGATCACACCGGTAATAAGATAAAACTCAGTTGCTTCCATCACGGTGTCTTAGCGCATCGCGAAGGCGTTATCTCTGCAGCGTAGTCCGAGTCTCATCTATTTTCGGGGCTTTGGTTTGCACTCGGTACGGTTGAAACGGTTCAAAAAAACAAAACCCGATCTATTTTAGGTTGTTATTGCATCAGACATCTTAATGCCTGTCTATGCTTATCCGAATTCTTGACGTCATGACTCCGCTGATTTGCCTCCGATGATATTTAACAACTGCGGCAATCTCGGCCTGCCGCTTGCCCTGCTGGCTTTTGGCGATGCCGGTCTGGCACCCGCTATCGTCCTGATCGCGGCACTCGCGATCCAGCCCTTGCTGCAGTTGCCCGACAAGCAGTTCCGACAGTTGCTGCTCTATTGCGCATTACCCGCAGCCGTACTGGTTTATCTGGTCACCGGGCAGTATCAGCAGGAGCCCCAGAAGGTCACCGTGCTTGTGGGCTTTGGCAACAGTGCAGCCATCATCATCGTGCCCACAATGCTGCCCTTTATTCTGCCTGCCCTGTAGTCCAGCCGATCCCAAAGGCGTGTCGCGAAGAGGCTGGCGGGATTCTGATCCCCCGATTAGACTCGCCGGCGTGTCCAAGCAGACTTGACGCTTCGCTCACGCCAAGAAAACCCCGCACAGATTCCACGGCCCTCATCGACTCATGCAGGATTCTCAAGTCTCCGATAAAAGGAGTACCGCCTACCGGTTCAGCGGCAAACTCTGGGACTTTGTCGTCCTGATGCTGTTGGGGGTCTTCTGGGGCCTTTCGTTTTCGCTGGCGCGCATGTCCACCGAAACGGGTCTTCATCCCCTCGCGATCAATTACTGGACCTGCCTCATCAGCACGCTGATGCTGCTCGTATACTGCATCATCAGCAGACAGCGGCTGCCGCTTCAGAAAAATTTTCTTTTTCTCTATATCGTGTGCGGCATCCTCGGCTCGGTGATTCCGGGCACTTTGTACTTTTACGCCGCATCTCACGTCAGCGCAGGGGTTCTGTCGATCACCATTGCCACCGTACCGCTCGCAACCTTTGTCGGCGCCGCACTTTTCAGGATTGAAAAGGCATCGCTAGTGCGGGTTACTGGTGTCTTCTTCGGCATTCTCTCGATCACCCTGCTGGTCCTGCCGGATACCAGCATGCCCGACCCCTTGGCTGCACTCTGGGTACTGGTAATGGTCGTCGCCGCGGGGTGCTACGCGATTGAGAACCTGGTAATCGCGGTGCGTATGCCGCCGAAGGTCAATGTCTTTGTGGTTGTGACCGGAATGCTGGTGGCGGCCACCATTATGCTGACGCCGATCGTCTGGATAACCGGAACCTTCAGTTGGCTGGCGTGGCCGCTCGACAGATCAGGCTGGGCCATTTTCTGTATGGCAATCATTACTGCAACGGCCTATGGGGGCTTTTATTACCTGGTCGTGCGTGCCGGACCGGTATTTGCCAGTCAATGCGCCTATGTCGTGACACTGGCCGGGGTGCTATGGGGTATGGTGATTTATGGTGAGGCCCACTCTGCCTGGGTCTGGGTATCACTGGTGGTCATGATCATCGCACTTTCCCTGGTCCGGCCGCGGGAAACTGCCGATACCTCCTAAGCGAATCCGCCGCGAAACAGCACCAGAGCCCACAGTCCCAGAACCACCACCCCAAAATAAAGAACCACCCCGACCGTAACGGCCCGGGCCCGACGCCATCGCCGACGTGCCTCGACCTTGCGCAGCCGGAAACCCTCCATGGGGGCAACCAGGGGAATAAAGCCGTCGGCAGCGGGTGCTGATTCATCCGCCGCAGAGCCGATCCGGATATACACGCCATCGGAAAGCTGGTAGCAGGCATCAAACTCGGCCAGCACCAGGCGCAGCAAAGACTCCGAGAGTCCGGGCACGGCCGCCTTCAGCCGGTGCGCCATCTGTTTACGATAAACCGACCAGTTGGGATGGACACTGTCGTAGAGGCGGTCCGGCGCCTCTTCCAGCGCATGCTCCATCCAATGTACAGCGGCTTTAACGTGGGCTTCGTTGCGGTCGTTGCGCCGGCCGAAATAGACCGCAACCGCGATCACGCCCACGCCGATCCACACGGCATACTCAATCAGGGCAGCACCGATGGCGACCAGGGTCTGGGTCATCTATGAATGGATCCGAAGCAATCCCGAACTGACGGCCGGCATCAAACACGAACCGGCAGCATGTGATCGAATCCCGCTTTCAGTCCCTGAATTCCGGCTCCTCGCGGTCGAGAATGGCGAGAATCTCACTGAGATGCCGGCCGCCCTGAGACGGATAGGCATCGAGCTGACGGGCAGTCTTCTCCGCCACCTCATGTGACAGCAGCCGAAGGGGCTGGCCGGTCTGCAGGGCCTGGATGTAGTTACGTGCGGCTCGTTCGAAATAAAAAATCCGGTTGAAGGTATCGGCGACCGTATCACCGATCACCATCACCCCATGGTTGCCCATGATCATGGTCTTGTGATCGGGATTTGACAGCAATTGAGCGCAGCGCTCTCCTTCATCGGTCAGAGCCAGGCCGCCGTAATCGTCATCGATCACGTAACGGTTATAGAAGATCGCAGTATTCTGGTCGATCGGCGGAAGCCGGCTGTCAGCCAGGCTCGCGAGTACCGTGGCATACTCGGAGTGTGTGTGCATGACACAGCGGGCATGCGGGCAGTGACGATGAATTGAACCATGAAGCCCCCACGCCGTTGGGTCCGGTGCGCCGGGCTTATCCATGGTGGTTGCGTCATTGGCGTCAATCAGCAGCAGGTCGCTCGCGCGGATGCGGGAGAAATGCATCTGGTTCGGGTTCATCAGGAACTGGGTGCCGTCTTCATTCACCGCGAGCGAGAAATGATTAGCTACGGCCTCATGCAGATCCATCCGCGCAGTCCAACGAAAGGCCGCGGCCAGTTCGATCCGCTCCTGCGTAAAAGTCTGCTCCTGTTTGATCGATTGCACCTGACTTGCCATCGCTTCGCTCCGCTTAAGGTTTGTCCAAAGAGACCGTGGCTAGGACTCGGGGCGCTGCCAGCCCTGGCCGCTACCGCATCGACGGCAACGCTGGTTCATGAAGACCTCCTCCCAGTCAGCGTCAGTCGCCATATAGTCCAGAATAACCCGCAAGGCCTTGGAGCTGCTGCGAAAGCCATAGGTTTCCTTCGCGTATCCCAGCATCTCTACCATATCCTGATGCAGTTCTACCTCAAGGGTGGTTTTCTTCCCCATCGCCATCTCTCGCTCTCCCCGAATTGCCCCTGAAAACCCTCATGGTAGCACCCATCCGGTGGGAAGTTCATCCCTTGTTACCGATGAACGGATGGCAGGTTTGATCATCTTTCGCTGTTGGGTCATCATTGCCTCCCCCTTGCCGTGATTGATGGAGATTCAATTGGAACTTTCCCACGTGGACTATCAGTGCGACGGACCGGTCGCCGTTATCTGTCTCAACCAACCCGAATCCGGAAACACCCTCTCCAGGCAGATGGCCCTGGATCTTTTTGCTGCGGCAGATCATGTACAAAACAACGACGAGATCCGCGCGGTGGTATTCAGCGCTCACGGGCCGATGTTCAGTTTCGGCGGCGATCTCAAGGAATTCAAAGCGTTCGGTAACAACCCCGAACAACTGCTCAGCATCGCCGACCAGTGGCACAAAGCGCAGCAGATTCTGCTGACCATGCCCAAGCCGGTCGTGGTCGGGGTCAATGGGATAGCAGCCGGTGGTGGTGTTCCCATGACCCTGGTCGGTGATATCGTGCTGGTTGATGAGAAAGCCCGTTACCGTCTGGCGTATACGGCCGCGGGTCTCAGCCCGGATGGGGGTTCCACCTGGCTCCTGCCTCGCCTGATAGGGCTGCGCCGCACGCAGGAGCTCATTTTTGAAAACCGAGAACTGTCGGCCGCCGAAGCCGTCGACTGGGGCCTTGCCACCCGGACCGTTCCCGAGGGCACAGCACTGGAATCCGCTATCGTCCTCGCGCAGACTTTTGCCAAGGGTCCAACCCAGGCATTTGCTTCCGCCCGGCGTATGCTGCATGCGAGTTTCGGCAACGACTTCATGACGCAGACTGATATTGAGACCCGGGAGATCGGCGCCAACATGACGGGCACCGATGGCCAGGAGGGACTGGACGCCTTTATCAATAAACGCCCTCCGGCGTTCACCGGCCGACGCTGAACGGTCCCGGGCAGTGAGCACGTGCTGGGATTTTTCTGGTCACAACGTTCTTGTGATCGGCGGAACCAGCGGGATTAATCTCGGGATCGCGCAGGGCTTTGCGCAAGCCGGGGCGAAGCTTGGCGTTGTCAGCCGCTCCCAGGAAAAGGTCGACGCCGCAGTCAATGCGCTTTCCAGCCATACCGAGGCGATCGGTTTCAGCGCTGATGTGCGTGATTACGAGGCCATCTCTGCATGCAACCGGGATTTCAGCGAACGCTTGGGGCCGATTGATGTGCTGGTATCAGGCGCTGCCGGCAACTTTCCCGCTCCGGCCGCCGGCATGTCTGTAAACGGCTTCAAAGCCGTGATGGATATTGACCTGCTGGGAACCTTTCATGTCCTGCAAAGCGCCTATCCTTTTCTGAAAAAGCCCGGTAGCGCGGTGATCAATATCTCGGCACCACAGGCATTTCAGCCGATGGAAATGCAGGCCCACGTCTGCGCCGCCAAGGCCGGTGTTGATATGCTGACCCGGGTACTGGCGATGGAATGGGGGTGCGACGGAATCCGGGTCAACTCCATCGTTCCCGGCCCGATCGCGGGCACCGAGGGAATGGCCCGCCTCGCCCCGACCCAAAAAATCCAGAGCGCTGTCACCGCATCGGTGCCGCTCGGCCGACCGGGCAGCAAGGAAGATATCGCGGCAGCCGCAATGTTTCTGGCCTCACCTTTCGCTTCGTATATCACGGGAGCCATCCTGCCGGTCGATGGAGGCTGGTCACTTGGCGGCGTGGCTTCCCTGGGTGATGCGCTGAAGTCTGCGGTGTCGCCGTGAGCAAGCCTGCATCATCGCCTGATCAGGGCTCGGCAACACTCGATCCCCGCCTTGCCCGTAACTACCGTGAGAAAGATAGTGACGAGTGGCGCCGCCTATACCGGGACTGGGCCGATACTTACGATAGCGAACTTCTGGATGAGTTCGGATACCAGGCCCCCAATGCTGCGGTCGAGACCCTGCAGGAATATCTGCCCTCGCTGGACAGTGTCATTCTCGACATGGGCTGCGGCACCGGCCTCGTCGGTCAACGGCTGCATGACCTTGGCTACCGCCATATCGACGGTCTCGACCTCTCACCGGAAATGCTGGAAAAAGCAAGAGCCCGCGGCATCTACCGGACTTTGGATGAAGCGGATCTGACCGCTACCCTTGCGCTTGAACCGGTCTACGATGCCGTGATCTGCGTAGGCGTTTTTTCACATCAGCGACGCCAGCCCTTTGACCTTGTCAAACTCTTTATGGGCTTGAGCACCGATGGCGTACTGATCGCCACCGTCAACGGCAGGGGCTGGCGCGAGATCGGCTGGGAAGCCCTGCTGGAACAAAGCGCCCGGGAACACGGATTTCATATCGAGGGGGTTTCGGATATCCCCTACCTCACCCGCCAGGACATCCCGGGAAAACTGCTGGTCATTCGGCCGGAACGTCCTTAACCCCCGTATCCCGAATTGATGCTCTGAAAACCCGGCGTGTGCACGGGGCCCAGAACGCACTGATGTCAGCGTGATACCCAAGCGGGCTCAACTGCCGTATGATCCGGCGGCTGTAATCCTGCCTTTGCATCCCTGAACGATCTGACCATGTCCCCCGCTAGCCGTCGCGTCGGTATACCGCTGGTCCTGCTCGCTGGAATCTTCTGGAGCACCTCGGGCATTCTCTACCGGCTGATTCAGGAAGCGACCCCCTGGCAGGTACTGCTTTACCGCTCCCTCGCCCTGCTGGCGGCGCTCAGCCTGTGGCTTGGCTGGCGTTACCGGGGCCAGGTGCGCGAGACACTCGCCCGGGCCGGTATCCTGGCGCTGGTCGGTGGTTTGTGCCTTGGCACCGCGTTTGCGGGCTACATTCTCGCTCTTGAATACACCACGGTCGCCAACGCGATGTTCCTGCTGGCAAGCGCCCCGTTCTTTGCGGCGCTGGCCGGCTGGATCATTCTCGGCGAGCGGATCGCCGGCTACATGTGGGCTGCCATGACCGTGGCCGCTGTGGGCATCGGCATCATGGCGGGAGAAGAACTGTCCCTTGGAAAAGGTCTTGGCGAAGGGTTCGGCCTGGTGGCGGCGCTGGGCTTTGCGGGACTTACCATATCACTTCGGATGCGGACCGGGACCGACAAACTCATTACGATATTTTTTGCGACCCTGGTCGCGTCGATCTACGGACTTGGGGGACTCGCCTTCTCAGGCTGGCAGTTTGTCATCCCGTGGGTGGATCTGGTCAATTGCCTCGGCATGGGATGGTTTCAGATCGGGCTCGGTTTTGTGCTCTTTACCGCAGGTGCAAAGCATCTGCAGGCGGTGGAACTCACCCTGCTGTCGATGACCGAGGTGATTGCCGGGCCCATCATAGTGTGGATTGGCATCGGGGAGATTCCCTCGGGATCGTCAGTCACCGGAGGTGCATTGATTCTTGCCGCGATTACGCTGATGGCACTGATGGGTGCAAAAGCATCCGGTCGCCCGCCGCCGTTTGAAACGCCGATCTCCTAGGCACAATCCTCGCGCCTTAATTTGCGGCACAAAAAAAACGCGGCTGCCGTGCGGATCGCACCAGCCAGCCGCGCTCTGAGCGGGGTTTTCAGTCGGTCACATCAATGATGTTGGGCATTTCCTTTACCTCGTTGTGAAACATCTCGCCCATCTCACCGAGCGTTTCGATAATCGCCTCGGCGCTGTTGGCCTTCCACCAGCAGTACATCACCATGTTGTCCTCGCCCGCGTTCCAGTTCATCTGAAACGAGGCGTTCTCATTTTTCATCTGCGCCCGGATATCGTCCAGCGTCATATCCTGACCCATCGCGAAGTATTGCTGACGGATCTCCTCGGATTTAAAGGTATGGGTAACCATATAGTCTTTCATTAACTCTCCTTAGGTGATTTCCAATGTTTGACGTAAGGAGAATGTAGCAAATGATTTCTTCAGTTTCATCACCAACACAAGCCAGGCAGATGAATCCTTAAAACACACTGTTTCTCGGAAACCGCTCAGCTACGCATCTTGTCGAAGGCTTTGATATCCGGATCCATCGGCGTCGAGGGCAACCTGCGGCTGGTGTACACATTGGCCTGCGGCTGAAACCAGTCGGCTGACTCAATCAGACCCACCCGGACGCCAAGCCGCGACGGCGCCTTGCTGTTACTGTGATAGATGTGTGACCCGCAACGGGGACAAAAGTGGCGGGTCATGGTGTTGCCGGCGTCGCTGAGATTCTCGTAGACGTGCGTTTTGCCCGAGATTTCCAGATCCGCCTCGTCGACGAACGCAAAAGAAGCATAGACACTACCGCCTGAACGCCGGCAGTCGTCACAGTGGCAGTTAGCCTGAAACATCGGTTCGCCCGTACATTCAAAAGTCACTGCACCACACAGGCACTGCCCACGGAAGCCTTGAGTCATAACCCTATCCCTGCTGCTGAAAAGTGAATTCAACTGCCGAGGTTCGCTGATTGCCGGTGCTTTTTCAAGGGTGCGTCTCCCCGAGACGGCCAAGAAAGAAAGCGTATTAAAGGCAGGGAATCTGCGGGTCAGGTACTCACTGACAAAAACAGGATTCAGGTATGATGGATTTAAACCACAGACCACAACCGAGCTTCATGACAGACTTTATCCGGGTAGACGCCCACGTTCATCTTTATCGCTCAACGGAAGAAGGGTACGCTGAGAAAACGGGATACGAGGTCTGGGAATACGGTAAGCAGGCTGAGGTACACCAGACCGACTGCGTGGGGACTCTCGACGAGCTGCTGGTGCAGATGGATGCCACTGGCATATCCAAAGCGGTGATCGTCAATCTGTTCTCCGCCAAGGTCAACCGGCAACTGGCAATCGATGCGCTTCCGTCCGGATTGACGGAAACCGAAACGCGCAGACAACTCGGAGACATTGATGCCCGAATCATCGGCGAGCTGATTGCCTTTAACCGGTGGAACTGTGAAATCGCCCAACAACACCCGGGGCTCGTGCCCTTCATCGCGGCCGATGTGAATGCGTTTGAAGGTGCAGTATGCGCGCGGCACGTGCGCGACATGGTGGAGGATCACGGCGCAGCCGGCGTCAAACTGCATGGCGCCTTTCAGGGTTTTGATATGTCCGATGAGCGCCTGTGGCCGGTCTACGAAGCCTGTCAGGAATTGGCGATTCCGATCATTGCCCACTCCGGCCCCGACCGCGACCGAAAAGGTTTTGCCGAGCCGCGGGCTTTCGCCAACATGCTTCAAGCCTTTCCCCATCTTCGGATGGTGGTTGCCCATCTTGGTGGTGCCGCCTGGAAACAGACACTCGAGATTGCGAAGACCTTTCCCAACGCCTATTTCGACTGCTGTGAAATCATCGAGTGGACACGCAGCACACATGGGCCCACCGATGAACAGCTCGCCCAGATGATTCTGGATATCGGTTCCCACCGGGTGATGATGGGTTCCGACTTCCCCTGGTACGACCTCGATCACTCAATTGATCGCGTGTTCAGTCTGCCGCTGCTCTCACAGGAAGAAAAAGAGCGCATCATCGGCGCCAATGCCGTCGAGATTCTCGGGTTATAGGAGACGCACCACCCCCTTCAACGCTCCAAACCGAAGTGGGCGCTCGGCATATCCCGGACCCGGCGGCGCAGGTAGTCCTCCCGGTTATGCTCCGGCCCAAAGCGCTTCAGGCTGTAGCGGCTCAGATCGAGCCCGGGATCGCCCTCGAGAATCCAGCGTGCCAGCACTCCACCCATGCCTCCGGAACGGGTCACACCGGAGGAGCTCAGCCCGGCAAGGACAAAATAGTTCTTAAGCTCCGGCGCTTCATCGAGATGCGCCTCGGCGTCGGGTGTGAAGGATTCAGGGCCGTTCACCAGGGCCCGGATCCCGCAGTCCGCCAGTGCCGGAATCCGAAGAATTGCCTGCTCCATGTAGGGCATAAACTGATCCCAGTTCTCATTTAACAAGGCAAACTCAAATGGTGCCGGCAGTTCACTCAGCCTCACGGGCAGCGCATCGCGATCAAAACACCCGACCAGCAGACCGCCGACTTCCTCGCGCCCATAGATCAGGCCATCAGGATCCCTGAAGGTCGGCATATCAGGATATACGTCCACGAGGGATTCGGTCAGCGCGTAGAAATGCTCCACCGCATAAAGCGGGATATCCACATTATTTTTTAAACCAATATCGCGCGCCCACATACCCGCACAGTTAACGACGACCTCACACCGGATCTGCCCTTGATCAGTGTCTACACCGGTGACTGCATTTGCCCGACTGACTGCCTGCTTCACATTGACGCCTTCGAGAAACCTTGCCCCGTTCTGCTTTGCTTCCCGGCAGTACGCAGCCGTCAGTGCGGTGGGATCAACACGACCGTCTCCCGGACTCCATAGCGCACCCACCAGGTCGTCCGTATTCATAATCGGGAGCTTGTTCTGCACATCCTCCGGTGAAATCAACTCAACCTGTGCGCCCTGCTCGTGCAGCGTTCGGATAATGATGTCGAACTCCTTAAGACGTTCTTCAGTGCGTGCAAGCATGACCCGGCCGCACGGACGCCATCCAATGGAATGCCGCTGGTCAAGTTCCGCGACAATGCTGGCACTCTCGGCATATATCTCGACGGCCACGGGATCCGTGCTCATCCGGATGATATTTCCCGCCGAGTGCCAGGTCGTACCGCAGCCGATCTGCCCACACTCCAGTACCACCACGTCAGGACACCCGAGGCGGGTCAGATGCCAGGCGACGCTGGCACCGATGACGCCGCCCCCGATAACAACAATCCGGGTTTCAGAGGGTAGATCTGCGCTCACAGGGGTTCCGCCAAATGAGAATAAGAGAAGAAACACTATCACAGCCGGACGGTTCCGAAGAGCGCTTGGGGAGGAACGAATTGATGAACTTGACAGGCTCGAGCGGCTCGACTTCACAGGAACGCTGCTGCTCTACTACCGCAGCGGCCACCGCAGTGAGATGGCGCTAAAGCAATTGACCCGGATGGGACATACCGATTGCTGGGATATCGGCGGCTACACCACCTTTGCGCGCTGCTGATTGACCTGAAAAGCGAAATCTGTGTGGCGATGAACAACATGGACCCTTTTAAAGCATTTCTGCTGCTGGTCGGCAAAGTTCCCGGTGCACCCGCTCAAATCTTATTACAATGCCGGGATCAGATCCTGAATCGAGCCTGCGCAAAGCAGATCTGAAGGGAAAACGTCATGAACACATCTGATCGCAAACCCATCGTCTCCTGGGCCTTGTATGACTGGGCCAACTCGGCGTTCGCGACCACCGTGATGGCGGGATTTTTCCCGATCTTCTTTAAACAGTACTGGAGTCAGGATGTCGCGCTGACCCACAGCACCTTCTATCTTGGGGTCGGTAACTCAGTGGCCAGCCTGATCATTGTCATTCTGGCACCCATTCTTGGCGCCATGGCCGACACCGGCGGGCTGCGAAAGCGCATGCTCGCGACCTTTGCGAGCCTTGGCGTACTCGCGACGGGAGCGCTTTATCTGGTGCAGGCCGGGATGTGGCCATTTGCCATTCTGCTTTACGCAATCGCGGTCGTTGGCTTCTCGGGTGCCAACACTTTCTATGATTCCCTGCTGATCATTGTTGCACCGAAAAAGGCACGCCACCGTATTTCCGCACTGGGCTTTGCCCTGGGATACCTCGGTGGCGGCCTGCTGTTTCTCGTGAACGTGCTGATGACCCTTAAACCTCAACTGTTTGGCCTGGCCGATGCGGTTGAAGGTGTGCGCTGGTCTTTTATTTCCGTCGCGGTGTGGTGGACGGTATTCTCAATACCACTTTTTCTGTACGTCGATGAGCCTCTGCCCAATAGCGGTCGGCGCGGGGTTGATATCAGGGGAACCTTCGCGGCGCTTCGGGATACTGCAACCAGCCTTTCGCAGTACCGCGGGGCCTGGATGTTTCTGCTCGCCTACTGGCTGTATATCGACGGGGTCGACACTATCGTGCGCATGTCGGTTGATTTTGGCCTGACGATTGGGCTGTCGTCCGATAACCTGATTGTCGCATTACTGATGGTCCAGTTTATTGGCTTTCCTGCAGCGCTCGTTTTCGGCCGACTGGGCGAACGCTACGGCGCACAGCGCGGGATATGGATCTGTATCTGGGCATAT
>CEQE01148156.1_pt1 | contig 15012 bp, 18 predicted proteins | sample 356201 | NCBI WGS metagenome assembly CEQE01 (sample SAMEA2619970, study PRJEB7988) | marine metagenome | biome: marine biome (ENVO:00000447); feature: mesopelagic zone (ENVO:00000213) & marine oxygen minimum zone (ENVO:01000065); material: "saline water (ENVO:00002010), including plankton...
TTTAACCTTTCAGAATAATTGCTTGCTATAATTGCACGTCTATCCCAGAGCACACAGGTGATTCCCCAATGGAACTGAAGCTCTTTGTCCAAGGTTGTTTCGAGCAGCATTACAACTCCATGATGCGCGCCGTTGACGGGCTTACCCCCGCCGAGATGGCCTGGACCCCCAACGACCAATGCTCGTCCATTGCATTCTTAGTCTGGCATTACGGCCGCACCCTGGACCGATGGCTGCACACTCGCTTAAAGGGAGACGCCCAGGTGTGGGAAGGCGGCGACTGGGCTGAGAGACTGGGCCGCGCCCCCGCTGTTGAGGGCGACACCGGCTACGGCTTCACGGTAGACGATATAAAAATCTACAGGGCCCCAGACACAACGGCGCTGTTGGAATACGTCGCAGCGGTCCGCCAGGAAAGCATCGAGTTTTTCGATTCCCTGAGCGATTCCGACTTCGACGACATGGTTGTGATCAACCCAAGGGGCGGCACCATGGCCCTAGTCGTCATGTGTCAACAGCTACTGTGGGAGTTCAACCAACACGGCGGGCAGATAGGCTACATGCGTGGCGAGCAGCGAGGATTGGAAGACCCGGGATATTCCGGTGGGCTATTGGAGTCGCTCGCTAAAAATGCCTGATAGCCCCTCTTGTTGATGGTCCAGCTCACCTGCGCCGACGAGCACCTGGACCCCTTCAACACATGGTACAACAGCCACCTTCCCGATCTGCTGCGCATCCCTGGCCTCGACTGAGGCCAGAGGTAATCAATCTTGAAGGTAACAAGAGCGGCGCCACCAGGTTCACGACGTTGTATGGGATCAGAGACGCTTCGGACCTGACCTCAATACTCGGCCGCAGCGGCACCCCTGACTCTCACTCGATCGCGGCCAGCGAGTTTGCCGCCTTCAGCCAACTGGAAGACATGTCCGGCCACGTGGCCAATGCCTACGAGCAGATAAGTGGCAGCCCGCTCAGGGCGCCACTGCTGGAATCAGACCGGCCCATAAGCATCGTCTCGGCCGGCGTAGACCCGGAGCACGAAACCGAGTGGAATCGCTGGTACACCGAGTCCCATGTTCCAAGCCTGCTGAAGATTTCTGGCTACGTGATGGCCGGGCGCTTCCGAGTCTTAGAGCATCCCGCGTTGGGCGGGTTCAATTCAGGCCCCAAATACCTGGCTATCCACAAGTGTGAGAACGAAGACGTGCAGCCCACGCTCCAGCCCGGCGAAGCCATGCACCCGGAAGCACGAGCCGAGCTGGACCGCTGGATTTCATACGGCGCGCTTCACGTCCTGATTTCGGTTGGGGCTGTTAACGCCTGATCTCAAAGCACTTCAAGTAGCCAGGGTCATGGCTGCAAGGGCAACAGGATTGATTGTTTCAATGGCGAGCCGCGGGGATGGTATTCGGCACGGCCGTTGCCAATCCAGGCGAATTGATCATGTTTGGATCGATTTGTGTCAATCTCTCAAGTTAAATGGGGATTGATTCGATGGTATCAACCGTCCGGTGATGCACTTATCTAAGCGTCAAATCTTAACCCAAACAGCTCCTCAAGAATTTCCTCAACCAGAATCCAATAATCGCCTATTTCATCATCAGTTATCCCAGTGTTCGCTTTTTCGTGTACGAGTTTCATCCTTAAACAGTAATAAATATAAGTTATCCTCCGTAATTCGTCTGACAATTCGATGATTTTTTTGACTTCTTGCTGTACAACGGCAGGTACTTCAATTTTCTCGACATTGTGTCCTCAGAGAGGTATTCCTCGATTTCGCTAATCTCTTCAGACCAAGCGTCTTGTCGCTAATATGCCTCTATGCTATCCTTTTCAAGTTCCCTCAGGCGTGAAATTCGCCAATTTTATTCGTGATTCGGTGACATGACCCAACCAGCAAATAGCGGCCACAAAGGCGTGATCTTCTCCGGCATGCGGCCCACGGGGCTGCTCCATCTGGGCAACTACATGGGCGCCTTGGAGAATTGGGTCACGCTCCAGGAAGACTACAACTGCATCTACTGCGCCGTGGACATCCATGCGCTGACCACCTTGGAGTCCGGGGAAGAAGTCAAAGACATCAAGCCCAACATCGAAGACATGATCCTGGACTGGCTGGCGGCCGGCATCGACCCGGAGAAGAGCATCGTCTTCATCCAGTCCCACGTCCCGGAGGTCATGACCCTACACACGCTCCTCAGCATGGTCACCCCCCTGGGCTGGCTGACGCGCGTGCCTACCTTCAAAGACAAGGTGCGCCAGATGCACGAGACTGAAGAGACGGTGAATTACGGGCTAGTGGGCTATCCGGTGCTCCAGACCGCCGACATCATCCTCTACAAGGCCGACACGGTGCCGGTGGGGCGAGACCAGGTGCCCCACATAGAATTGTCGCGGGAGATCGTGCGCCGGTTCAACAACATGTTCGGCGAGACCTTCCCTGAGCCGCAGGCCAAGCTGACCGAAGCTCCGCTAATCCTGGGCCTAGACGGCCAGAACAAGATGTCCAAGACCCTGGACAACCATGTGGACCTGGCCGCCACGCCCGAGGAGACCACCAAGCGCATGCTGACGGCCTTCACCGATCCGCAACGGATACGCCGTGACGACCCTGGCCGCCCTGATATCTGCAACATCTATTCGCTGCACAAGATCTTCGGCGGCGCCGCGGGCACCCAGACCGTCTACGATGAGTGCACCACCGCCACACGGGGCTGTGTCGACTGCAAACGCCATCTGGCCGACAGCGTTAACGACTATCTCAAAGACCTGCGGGAACGGCGCGAGGAAATCAAGGCCCGGCCCGGCTACGTCCAAGAGATTCTCCACGAGGGCGGCAAGAAGGCCAGGGCCGTCGCCCAAGAGACCATCGCCGAGGTCTACGAGAGGATGGGGCTCGGCTAGCCTCGAGTTGTCAGATATCAGCTTTTTTCGGAATCTTTTACTCTAGATAGTGGGTTTTTATGCCTGATGAACTGCCGGTTTCTAAGGATGGTCGTGGGGCCATGGACGTTGCTTTGGAGGCTGCCCGCGCTGCTGGGGCCATCATTCGTGATCGGTTTAGCTCGGAGCATGAAGTCCACTTCAAGGGCCGGTCCGACATCGTGACCGATGTCGACCTGGCGGCCGAGAAAACGATCTTGGACTTGCTCATGGGAGAATTCCCCGAGTTCAGCATCTTGGCCGAGGAGTCCAAGCCCGTGGACGGAGATTCTCCCTACAAGTGGGTGGTCGACCCCTTGGACGGCACCCGGAACTATGCCCACGGCATCCCCCACTTCTGCACCATTATCGCCCTAGCCAAGGACGACCAAATCATCGCCGGCGTGACCTACGACCCTGTGCGCGAGGAGATGTTTACCGCCATCGAGGGCCAAGGTGCCTTTCTCAACGGCGCAAAGATCACGGCGTCCGACACCACCGAACTCAGCCAAAGCCTGCTCTGTTGCGACCTTGGCTACGTCGACGAGAAAGCCGGACAAGCCCTGGACTTGGTCCGTTCGCTGTGGCCGGGCATGTACAGCGTCCGGTTCATGGGCTCGTCAGGCTTGGGGCTGGCCTACGTCGCCGCCGGACGGGTCGACCTCTACTTCCACCACTCCCTGATGCCCTGGGACGTGGCAACCGGCCTGGTTCTGGCCCAAGAAGCCGGCGCCAAAGTCGTAGACCGCCAAGGCAACGCCGGCGCACTCTTCACCCCCAGCGTAATAGTCTCCAGCCCAACCCTAGTAGACCAATTCCTCAAAGAGACTGACGGGCAGCCCTGGCGGACGCAGAGTTAGCCGGACTTCTTTGGCTGCCAATTTCGGCTTGCCTTAGCATCTGTCGTCACGGGAAGATGGTAGAAACGCCTTTGGCATTTCTATAAAGAATCATGTTGCCAACCTCCATACTCAAAACGCCAGCCTAGTGTTTTCTATACTGATAGTAGCTATTGTCGCTGCCTGTGGTGGCGATTCCGATACCTACACGGGTGAAGAAAACCAATGCCTGGACATCTTCTGCCCAGGACCGCGTTCCTCGCCGATCACCCTATCTCCATTTCTGAATCGGACTCCCGGAAGATGAAGTCGTATGTGATCACACCTCTGGCTATGGAACCGGTACAAACATTCCGGTTTGCCGTCGGGGTTTAGACTGCTGAGTAGTCACGTTACCTGTCCTAACAGATGTCTCCTGGACCATCGACCCTGCAATCGGCGCATTCACGGTGGACCTCGAAACAGTGCACGGTTCGGTGTTCACCATCGACGCCAACAACGAAAATGGCGCGCACAACCAGTCAACGGAGATCACGGTCTTCACACAAGATATGAATCCGTTTATCGGGAGTTGGCGCGAAGACGATGCTGAGAGCATCGGCGAATTACTGTTCACCACCAATGGCCAATACACGGTGAATTGGACGATGCTGGAAGATTATATTGACCTGTTTGGGACATACGAGTTCGTCACCGCGACGGGCGCGATCGACCTCAATTTTGAATGGAACCGAATCAAAACAGCAGGGTTCAGCGGCGCTGGGTCGTTCCGCTTCGAGGAAGGAAACTTGATTCTGGAAGGGATCTATACCGGCGGTCTAAACTCGAAGCTGGGCACCGGTGACAAGGTCTGCTCCCACCGCTTTATTCCGCGCTCCTAGCTACTACTTAGTCCCCGGTCCCTGGTTCCCAAACATCACTTCCGCCGACACCAGGTCGTCCACCTCTGCCTGGCTGAAGCCGCGCTCCAGCAGCACTTCGTAGGTGTGTTCGCCCAGCATGGGGGCTCGGGTGCGAATCTGGCCCGGGGTGACTGATAGTTTCACTGGGATTCCAATGTTATGTATGGTGCCCAGGTCGGGGTCTTCCAGGTCGACCAGCATCTTGCGAGCCAATACTTGTGGGTCTTTGTAGACCTGGTCCATGTTGTAGATCGGCCCGGCCACCACCCTCGCTTCTTCAAGCATCTTGAGCCAGTTGCTGCTGGTGTCTGTGGTGAACGTTTCTTCCAGCAAGGCGGCCAGTTCATCCTCGCGAGCCTTGCGGTCGCCGGGCAGGATGAAACGCGGATCGTCGATCAGCGCCTCCAGGCCGATGGCCCGGCATAGTTGCTCCCAGGTTGGCTGGGTGGCGGCACCGATGTTCAGGTAGCCGTCCGACGTGCGCAAGGCCTGGTAGGGGGCAGAGACCCGGTGGGCCGAACCCAGGGGGCCGGGAATCTCCTCGTCGGCAAAGTAGACCGACGACTCCCATACCGTATAGGCGACTCCGGCCTCCATCAGCGAAGTGTCCACTTGCTGGCCCTGCCCGGTCTTCAGCGCGTGGATGTAGGCACAGAGAATACCGTTTGCCGACAGCAGCCCCGCCGATATGTCGGTGATAGGCACGCCCACCTTGGCCGGCGGCATACCTGGGTGGCCGGTGATGCTCATCAGCCCGCTCACACCCTGGGCCACCAGGTCGAACCCGCCCTTGAGAGCGTCCGGCCCCGTGTTGCCGAAGCCGGACACGGAACAATAGATCAAGCTGGGCTTGATGGCGGCCAGCGTCTCGTAACCCAAGCCCAGCCGGTCCATGACCCCAGGTCGGAAATTCTCCACCACAGCGTCGGCACCCTCCACCAAACGCTTGAACATGGCCTGACCAACCTCATTGCGAAGGTCCACCGCCAGGCTACGTTTATTCCTATTTAGGGCCAGGAACCCGGCCGACCAGTCCTTGATGAAGGGCGGGCCCATGCGGCGGTTGTCGTCGCCGCCGTTGGGCTTCTCCACTTTGATCACGTCGGCTCCCATGTCGGCCAACACCATGGTGCAGAAAGGCCCGGCCATGATCTGGGTCAGGTCCAGCACCACCATCCCCGACAGGGCTGAATCGATCGTCATGTATCCACCTTTACGCTAAGACTAGCTGACGAATTCTAGCGTATGGCGGTTGGCGGCTCAATGACCGTCATGATGTCCGGGTTCTCGTTGGTGACCCTCTCCTGGGAATGTACGTGCTGTTTCGGGTCATCTGGGGAAGGCTCGGTATAGAAATCCCCTTCCATCCGATAAAACTCTTTGTCTACCGGCGGCAGCCCGCCGTTGGGCAGCGCGATGATTGAGCCGTACATCCCCGAAGACACGTGCATCACGACGGGCCCGACTGCGCACTGATAAACGAACGCACCTCTTTCAATGCCTGGAACTGGAATGTGGTCTGTTGTCCGGGTCCCACGACCGAGGCCGCCCCTCCGCTCATCGTTCCCGTCGCAGCATGCAGGTCGATGCTGTGGGCAAATCTGTTGCCTGCCAGGTTCTTGATGGTCAATTCAACCCAGTCTCCAAGCCGGACGACGATGGCCGGCCCAGGAACCGACCCATTAAACGTCATGAACCGGAAAGTGTCCCGCGGCGCAATTTCCTTTTCAACTTCAAGGGTTTCTAGGGTTACCCGGACGTTCTTGGGGTCACCGTTGCAGTCCGGAATCTCCGGCAGAGCGGGGTGGGCACTAGATTTAGGTCAACGTTCTGGGGTTTTACCTCATCGAATGATCGAGACTCATAGGCCGGGGCGACTCCGTCGCCATCGGACGCCGAGACTGCTGCGGCATCTTCGTCCGAGCCGCAGGCCATGGCGAGAATCACGAATATTCCAACGATCAGCATCAATAACTGTTTCTTGCTTAGCATCAGTTTTCACTCCTTCCAATTTCGCCTGGTCCGTTCCTATTCAGTCCTAATCTCAGTGGTTGGTTCGCGGTAAACCCGAGTTTGGTTGACCAGCGAATCCATTGATTGTGAAAAGCATCTCAAACAATTGCAGGATGCCGCTTTCGCATGCGGTATTAACATCCGGGCATCAAAACGGGGCCACTTGATCGAATTCCCAAAGGAAAAAAGGTCCGGGTAAAGCAATAGGCGGACTATATCTTTCACGAGCTAACACGCAGCATCTGCCCCGAGTGCAAAACGGTGATATGCGCCGACCGTTATCAGTTGGACATGGCCAAGCTGATCATTGGCGAAACCCCCACCCCGATGGGCTGGGCCTGACCAACAAGCTTGGCCGCCTCACGGAAATGGAGTCCAGAGACGTGGAGGACGACTTGGTCAGCGCCCGAGGAGAGAGCGCTCAGGCATTGGGCCGTGTTGTTCCGCTGCACCGTGCTGAGGGAGGAGTTCGGCGCCGAATCCGTGCGTCATGCCCACGATGCGGCGCCGGAATCGGGCCGCGCCCACTTCGTCCAGGGCGATGCCGAGAACCCGCCCCTGCAGACCGGGGCTTTCAACGCCCCGGTGTACGAATGCTCCATAAGCCTGTTCATGAACAAAGCCCTGGCAGTGGCCGAGACCGCCCGGTTGCTCAAACTGGGCGGCAGATTCGGGCTCAGCGACGTCACCATCAAGCCCCGGTGGGTTGCCCGCTGAGTCGGAGGGCGACCTGGACCAGGTGCTCTGCATGACCAGCGCCCTGACTGCGGATGGCTATGTCGACCTGTTGAAAGAGGGTGGTTTCACCGTCACGGAACGCCTGGACGCCTCCACGGAGATCATCAAGATACTTGACGAGGTGGAAGGCAAACTGGCGGCGTTCTTGGCCTTTCAGCGCATGATCGGCGTCGCCACCGGGGACAGCCAACTGGAGCGGTCGCTTGAGTTGGTGGCCAAGGTCAGGGAGATGGTGGCAGCCGGAGAATTGGGCTACTGGCTCTACGTTGGAGAAAACGGGACTAGCTAATCCCTACACCAGTATCCGGTAGGCCCACCCAACTATACCCATCCCTCCGGCAGGTATATGATTGAACTGAGGATAGTCCTCCATCCACTTTATCCATCATGACCACTACACCCTCCATACCAGTCCTCTATACCCGGTTCCTTACCCTTCCGGCCCAGAGGCCAGAAACACACGATGATTGAAGACCTATATCTGGTCCGAAATATGGTGATAGCTGTCGCAGCCGGGTACTTCTTGGGCGCTCTACCCTTCGCCCACATCGCCTCCCGCATCAAGGGTATCGACGTTTTTACCACCGGCAGCACCCTGGCTGGCACCGCCAATGTGTTCTTCAATGTGGGACACCGCACTGGCGCGCTGGTCTTGGTCGGCGATGTGGCCAAGGGAGGCGCAGCCGTATTCACCGCCTGGGCGTTGGGCGTTCCTCCGGCCCTGATATTGGTCGCCGGCGGCGCCGCCGTGGTGGGCCATTGGAAGTCGGTCTTCACCGGGTTCAGGGGCGGCGACGGCATGGCCCCATTGATGGGAGTTTCCTTGGCGTTGATGCCGGCTCTGGCCGTGTCGGGAGTGGCCGCCGGTCTGGCGACCATCGTGCTCATGCGGCATTCGCCACTGCGGTCCACCTGGGGAGTGTCAGCCTGTTTCCTGGTCATGCTGGCGACTAGCCAATACCACCAGATCGAACGTGACTTAGTGTCCGGGTTGGTCGTTCTGGCTGCGATGGTCCTGCTTCGGAGCATGTTCACTCGCCGCCGGAGATTATCGGTTGCGTCCCACCCGGTCTACCCGGACAGCGAAGACGCTGACGGCCTAGAAGATGCCGAAGCTCTAGACACAGATCCCAACGCTGACCTGGGGCACGCCACCTCCGGCCCCCGTTAGACCTACGGGTTAGACTTAATCGGCCTGGCCGTCGATCTCCGTACCGTTGTTCCCCAAGCGTAAACTTCTCATCTCCAAAGCCCACGACAAGTGATCATCTTTGGCGGCGTCATCGGCCCACTGCGGGGCGATCTCCAGCACCCGGTCAAGGTGCGTCAAGCAGGCGGCAACATCCCCTGTGCGCGAATAGAGGCGAGCGGCGTTGTAGTGGGCGGATGCCAACCCAGGATTAACTTCTAGCGAGCACTTGTATTCTTCCAACGCCCCTTCCAAGTCGCCCATGACCTCCAAGACAGCGCCCCGATTGCTGGAGGCCTCGGCGAACGACGGACGCAGCTCCAAGGCCGCGTCGAAGTCCTCGATGGCATTCTCGTAATCCCCCAAGGCATCGTAGGTCAGACCGCGGTTGTTGAACGCTTCGGCGTCATCTGGGGTGAGCTGAATCACCTCGCTGTAATCGACCAGAGCTTCATGAAGGTTGCCCAAGTAGTAATTGGTCCGGGCCCGGTTGAACAGGGCCAACGAATTCTCCGGGTTGATCTCGGCTGCTTTCGTATAGGCGTCTATCGCTTCGGCGTGCAGCCCCAGCTCGTCTAGAGACGCCCCACGGTTCAAATAAGTGTTGGAGATGTTGGGGCTGATGTCGTTTACCCTATCGAACTGGTCCACGGCTTCCTGATGCCGTCCAGCCTGGGCCAGCAGGATTCCCCGGTTATACATGGCATGAACGTACTTTGGGTCTAGCTCGATGGCCCGGCCATAGTCGGCCAGGGCTCTCTCGGTCTGACCCAAGTCGTCGTTCCCGTTGCCCCTCTGATAGAAAGCCTCGGCCAACATCGGATGCTGAACCAACAGGTCGGTAAATTCACGCACCGCTTCTTCCGGGATCTTCAAACGCAGGTAAGTAAGCCCCAGGTTGAAGCGGGCATCGGCGTTGAACGGCTCGTCAGCCAGGATGGACAGATAGACGTCTGAAGCTTCGGCGTGGCGTCCGACGGCATAACAGCCGTTGGCAAACACCAATAAGTCTTTGGGCAACACCGCGCCCTCACCATCTTTAAATGTGCCCTCCGCCGCTGCTACGGCATCTTCGAGAGTGGCCCGGACATCCGGACTCAGCCTTGAGCCTCTTGGCCGAGGGGTGATGCGGCCGGAGCCGGTGGCGTATCTTTCCAGCAACGTCGCCAGGGCAACCAGGCTCTTCGTGGAGGGCCCGTTTTGGGCGTGGTCAGTCAAGGAGTGGAACCTTCCTGAATCGGATTAGATCAGGCAGCCGGGGCAGCCTGCGAAATATGAGACTACAGCATATCATTCCAGGGGCAGGCGCTGAATAATCGTCGCCCCTGGTTGGTCATCTCGTTGAAGAATCGACAGGCCAGACGTACAATTACCGCTAAATACAGATTATGTCGGGTCTGCCCGGCAAACTATTAAATTCAGGCAAGCATCAGGAGTCTAACGTGGCCGAAGCAAGCACCATCATCTACACCCACCCAGATTGCGCCTATTCCCAAGCCGCTAAGATGGAATACCGCAAGAACAAGGTGGAGTACACCGAGGTCAATCTAGCCAAGCAAGCCGATCAGATCCCCGCACTGTTGGCGCTCACTAGCGGAGAGCGGGTAACGCCAGTCATCGTGGAAGGCGGCGTCGTAACCATCGGCTTCAAAGGCGGCACTTGAGACTTCTAACCGGGCCAGTTGACCCAATATTTTGTGATTCACACAAACCTGAACATTTGTACTGACATTTTCTCCTTGTTGGGTTGTGGAAATGGATGTTAGGATGCGCCGCAGATTGGAACGGCGGGAGCTGGACCGAAACAAGGCGCCTGACGCTGGATTAAGGATGGGTGAGGATGACGAGCACAGAAAAGACGGATAAAAACAGGCAGGACTCCCTAGAGACCGCACTGGGTCAAATCGAGAAGGACCACGGCAAGGGCGCGGTGATGCGCCTTGGCGAGATTTACAATTCTCTGGTCACCGAATGCATCCCCACCGGGTCTCTAGCTTTGGACATCGCTTTGGGCATCGGCGGGATACCCCGTGGACGGGTCACCGAGGTCTTCGGCGCGGAGTCTGCCGGTAAATCGACCCTGGCCATCCACATCATGGCCGAGACCCAGAAACTGGGCGGGATCGCCGCCTACGTCGACGTTGAGCACGCCCTCGACCCCACTTATGCCGGCAACTGCGGCCTCCAGTTGGACGACCTGCTGATCGCCCAGCCAGACAGCGCCGAGCAGGCATTGGACATCACCGAGCAACTGGTCCGCAGCGGAGCAGTCGACGCCGTGGTGATAGACAGCGTAGCCGCTCTGGTGCCCCAGGCTGAGATCGAAGGCGACATGGGCGATACCCACGTCGGACTGCAGGCCCGCCTCATGTCCCAGGCCCTACGCAAACTGACCAGCACCATTCACCGGTCCAAGACTGCCGTGATCTTCATCAACCAGATCCGGGAGAAGATCGGCGTCACCTATGGCAGCCCCGAGGTCACGCCCGGCGGCCGAGCCCTCAAGTTCTACAGCTCAGTGCGCATCGATCTGCGCCGGGTTGAATCCATCAAACAGGGCGCCGAAGTCATGGGCAACCGGGTCCGGGCACGCGTCGTCAAGAACAAAGTCGCCGCGCCCTTCCGGATAGCCGAGTTCGACATCATGTTCAACCTGGGAATCAGCAAGATGGGCGACATCTTGGAGATCGGGGTGGAGCAGGGCATCATCAAGAAATCCGGCGCCTTCTATTCTTACGGTGAGACCAAACTGGGCCAGGGCCGGGAAAACTCCAAGGAGTTCTTAATCCTCCACCCTGAGATTGCCGCCTCAGTCGAAGGCCGTCTCCGCAGCCCGACCGATGAGGCTGAAGCGACCCCAGCCTCGGCGTCTGCGAACGAAGAAACGCCCAACGGCGACTCGGTCGCGGACATACTCTCCGGTGCCGCCTCCTTAGAGACTGACGAGGAAGACGAAGAGTAGGCTGCTCTTAGGCAACCAACCACACCAGCAAACATCGCTGATGGCGTTCTTCCACGGAAAAGCGCCATCAGCTTGCACAACATGCTTGGTAACCCACGGCATAGTTAATCCGGAGCATTACGATGCCTGAACCCCGAAACCCGACTGGACATTCCGTCTCTACCCACCAGAAGGCCAAGAACGCCGCCTTGCGCTTGCTTTCATACCGGTCCCGATCGGAAAAAGAGGTCCAACGCCGGCTCCAAGGCCGATTCAGTACGGATGTGATTGAGCGGACAGTTTCCGACCTCCGCCGACAGGGATTGCTAGACGACGCAGCCTTCGCCAAGGAATGGCGGGAGCAGCGGGAGAGATTCCGGCCCCGGGGACCGGCGGTGATTCGGCAAGAGTTGCAAAAGCTGGGGGTGGACCGCGAGGTCATCCGGGAAGCCCTCTCTGACTTCGATGCCTCAGCCAACGCCTACCAAGCCGGGTCCAAATACGCATCCAAATTATCGATCGAAGACGCCAATGATTTCAGGCGCAGATTGGGCGGGTTCTTGCACCGCAAAGGGTTCGAGGGAGACGTGTTGGGCCGGACGGTGGAACAACTCTGGCGTGAGCTGGCTACTTGACTTTTTTCACCGCAGTGTAGATGGCGATAAACAGTACGATCAGCCCGAAGAAACCGATCGGCGGGCTGGACGGCAGGCTGATGATGAATGCCCCGACCACCGCCCCTGCGGCGATATAGGCCAACCCCTTGCTTCGTTTCGCATTCACTGATTTGCTTATGAGTTCGCCCGCGGCGTAGCCGACGCCTAAGGCTGGTATCGATGAAAGTATGCCGAACCCACTGAAGATGGCGTTGAAGATGATCCAAAGGATCCCGCCGCCGATGGCCACGCCGACACCTACCCCGGCTGCCTTGGCATAGAAGGTCGGTTGAACGTCGAATGTTGGCATCTTGGTGGCTTTGCCGCACTCCGGACAGCGGATGCCGACGGACGCCTGCACCAAGCATTGGGTGCAGATGTTCCGGCCACATTGACTGCAGGACAGTCCGGTCTCAACGCTTGGATGCCAATTGCAATGGGCTGTCGGGTGTCCTTCTTGGCAGGTCCCAAACTGTTGGTCGCCAGTTTGTTGTTCCATATTCTCTAATGTCCCAACAGGGTCTCCCCGGTTTTGTCTTCCCTAATCATTGGATTCTGGAAGAGCCTTCCGGAATGCGCTGCACCCACCTGGTGCGGTCAGACACGTCCCGGTCTCTGACCAGACGGTTGAAAAGAACCCTCTTGCGGGACATGTCTCCAGGGAAGGGCGTCCAGTTGGCCGACAGGCGTTTCAAAACCACGATTCCGAGGAGCCCTAGGCTATACCAGACCAGGTTCAGGCCGTCATTATGCAGTACGCTGTGGAGCAGGTAAGCCCAGACTGGCAACGAAATCAGCGAGATCAGCACCCAGATCCCAGAACTCTGGGCCAGTTTCCACCCTCCGATAGATATTACGGCGCAAATCCCTGCAAGGATGGGTGTCAGAGCCAGAAGTGTCCCCCCAGTCACGGCGATACCTCGTCCACCCTGGAGTTTCAAGAAAACCGACCAGTTGTTTCCGGCCAACACCAACAGGCCAGGTCCGATGATATAAGCCGACGACCGGTCAATGTCCAGAACATACAATGCGACCAAGATGGGAAGAGCGCCTTTGACGAAAATCTCGACTGCGGCTACGGGATAGACCCACCGTTTGCCAACGTGTTCGTATAAGTTGGCACTGCCCACATTGCCGCTGCCATAGCCACGGATGTCCACGCCCCGGACCAATCGGCCGACGATATAGGCCGTGGGGACGGAACCCAGCATGTAGGAACCTATGTACAGCAGAACGATGTCCATGTTTCGGAGCTTACCCTAGCTAGCCGGACTTGTCATTGCCTGACTGCGCCTTGGCCGCCGCATCTTCCAGCAGCTGGATAGCCTCCTCAGGCGGGCCAAGCGTGCCGGGCAGAGGCTCGCCTGAGTTGCCCAGCCCGTGGTAATCGCTCCCGCCGCAGGGGATAAGGTCGTACTCTTTGGCCAGCCTGGCCAGATGACGTACGGTGTCGTCATCGTATTGGGCGTAGTAGACCTCCATCCCAACCAGGCCTACTTTCTTCAGATCGGTGATGCCGCTTTCCATGTCGTTCATGAACGTCGGATGGGCCAAAACCGGCACGCCGCCAACCCGCTTGATCATCTCGACGCTCTCGATGGGGTTCAGCTTGGGTCGGTCATAATAGGCGAGCCCGTCGTTGCCCAAATACTCTTCAAACGCCTCTTTGGGCTCTTTAAAGAAACCCGCCTCGACCAGGGCTAAAGCGATGTGGGGCCTTCCCACCGAGCCGTCTCCGGCGAAGTGCTGGACCCGGTCCCAGTCCACGTGCATCCCAAGTGCGTCCAATTTCTCCACCATGATCCGGGCCCGGTCGACGCGGCCTCTGCGGAACTCCGTCAGCGTAGCCTGGAACTCCACATCGTGGTAGTCCAAGAAATAGCCCAGGACGTGCACTTCGTTACCAGGCAGGTCGGCGCTCATCTCTATGCCGGGAATGATCCTGAGATGCGGGAACTCTTTGGCTGCTTCGTAGGCTTCCGCCAGCCCTTCGGTACTGTCATGGTCGGTAATGGATATGGTCTGAAGCCCCTGCTCTACCACCAGTTGTATCAACTCCGTGGGAGTAAGGCGGCCGTCCGAGGCCAGGGTATGCAGGTGTAGGTCTATGGTCGCGGTCAATCTAATTCACGGTCCTATTTATTCGTTCGATCAATGACGCCTTGCCGGTGTCTTCGTCCACTTCAACCAGCACCGCGTTCAACATGCATGGGCCGGCCGCCACCGGCAGCTAGTTGGGTAGCGACGTCAGGAAACGCTCCAGCACCGCTTCTTTATCTGAGCCTATCACAGAGTCCGAAGGTCCGGTCATGCCGACATCGGTCAGGTAGGCTGTACCCTGTTGTAATACCTTGGCATCCACCGTTCCCACATGGGTGTGGGTGCCCAACACGGCGCTGACACGTCCGTCCAGGTACCATCCCACCTCCTGTTTTTCCGATGTCGCCTCGGCATGGAAGTCGACGATGATCACCTTGCTTTGGCCCTCTTGCTTCAACTGCTTAAGGAGGGCGTCGGCGATGCGGAAGGGGCAGTCCAACGACGCCAAGAACACCCGGCCCATCAGGTTGACTATGGTCACACCGCCTTGCTGAATGTAGCCTCTGCCGGGGGCATCTGGGTAGTTGGCCGGCCGGATCAGGGGCAGGCCCTCATCCATCAAGGGGATAATCTCTTTCTTATCCCAGATGTGGTTGCCGGAGGTGAGCACGTCAACACCGCTTTCGAGTAGTTGCGACGCCGTGTCAGCGGTGATGCCATGACCACCGGCTGTGTTCTCGCCGTTGCAAATCACAAACTCGATGGATTTTTT
>CEQE01148735.1_pt1 | contig 15001 bp, 13 predicted proteins | sample 356201 | NCBI WGS metagenome assembly CEQE01 (sample SAMEA2619970, study PRJEB7988) | marine metagenome | biome: marine biome (ENVO:00000447); feature: mesopelagic zone (ENVO:00000213) & marine oxygen minimum zone (ENVO:01000065); material: "saline water (ENVO:00002010), including plankton...
ATCTATCAAAAAGAAGCCTGGTGATGGCAAGAATGCTCTTGCAGCCCTGCTCTCCATTGCCGATATTAAGCACGCCGTAGTGACAGACAGTGACATCGACATCTTCGATACAGTTGAGCTAGAATGGGCCATAGCGACTAGAGTACAGGCAGACAAGGATGTCGTAATTCTGTCCCGAGCCCGAGCAAAGCCATTGGATCCTTCGATTCCTCCCGTTGGCCATGGCATCACTACGGCCGTGACCACAGCCAAGATGGGCCTAGACGCCACAATTCCAGAGGACGTTCCAAATAATCGTTATGAACGGATCACTTATCCATTCTTCGACAAGGTACGACTAGAAGATTTCCTCAAAGAAATTCCCGCCAGAGATATACCCCGCACATCCCTAGAGAAGCTCCAAGAGAAGATCCTAGCTAGTCTAAGGCCTCAGCCTTTGTACTTTGCAGAGATGTTGGAAGTCTTAAGCGAAGAAGGCTACCGGGAGATCGTACAGGCATTCGGGTCACTAAACAATCGCGGTTCGCTCATCCTTGATGATACTGGACGTTGGAAACCAACGGAGGCCTGAAGCTTAGAATAGCGAAATGTGCAGGATACCATTCCGAGTTTAATCAGGATCCTATCAAGTTTAAGAAATGAGCTTGGAAGGTGAGTAGCCCCGCCAGGATTCGAACCTGGGTCACCGGCTGACCCCTCATGTTACGAAGAACCAGAGGCCGGCATCTCTAGCCCATGTTTGGTTGGCCATTGTCCTGTTCTTAGCATCTAGACAACGGGGCTACAGTGTTAAGGAAGGACGAATTCATCATAAACCTTTGGGATTAACTGGTTGTTCAATCAGTGAGCGTGGAGACGGTTGGTTGTACCTTTATTGTTAGGTTAATGTTTTGTCACCAGTCCATGAATTCATCCGATCTACTATCTATGCCGTCGCATGGATATTGCGGGGCCATTAAGCTGACCTAGAACGAAGAAAATGTCAGATTTCATAGGAAGGTTGGAATTATGAACACCTATTGCAATACCATCAACGACTTTAGTTTCCTACTTTGGTGTACTAACTCCTTTGTGTGGAAGTATTGAAAAGTCTAGCGTAGCTCCTTAACTGGCATAATTCTTGGAAATAGTTCCTATTTTTTTAGCAACGGCCCAAGATCATTTAGAATATCCCCATGGCCTCGTCCCCAATCTAGCCGTTTGAGCTGAGAAATCTTCTGGAATTTCATTTCAGAAAACCAAGCTGGCTTTTGAATATCTGTCTTCACCGCTGTCGCGTATATGAAACAGATGTCCCAGTGTCCGCTCGGCTGAGACTGTGATTGGGTTTGCAGAAACTTTGGCTTGCCTGACTTTTGCTGTAACATTTCTCGCAAGATTCGCAGAGCAGTCTTGTCTGGATGTTCACCATACAACAGATGACCGGCAGGAAGAACCCACTTGTTCTTCCAACGCTCAGGTGCAGCAATGGGAACGAACCATTTCTTCTCCCAATATTTTGGGTTTCCGACCTTCCCCACTAAAACTGAGTCATTTTTCCGCACAACCAGAAATGATGATAGACACATACCTTCTTCAGGCGTGCGCTCCGGACCTGTACCGAATCGGGCGAACTTTATTGGCACATACTTCTAGGCCGTCCTAAGAGTCAAATACCTTTCGTCTAAAGTCTATAGGCAGGCATTTACTTGACCACATATCCATTCCATTCCACTTCAAAAACAATCTTCTAGTTAGACCATACAATGACCCGTTCTAGACTAGGACCTTCAAGTCACTTTTTGTAATGACCGCGTTTGCGATCTTCAGTAGGATTTCGCGCCTCGACGTCTATCCTGATGCCGAGGTCATCTTCAATTTCCGAGATCATCGATCCACCTCGACCAATAAGCTTTGGAATTGCAGCTTTATCCACCCTTACAATCGCTTTGCTACCCGACCGCAGCTCGACATCTGCACGGGGGTCGAACTTCTTCACGAGCTGAAGAACTCTTTCCTCTGCAAGCCTCTCAACTGGGCTTGCAGCCCTCCCGGAAACTGGAACTATGATGCTCTCCTCGCCAAATGTATAGATCTCATATTCCAACTTCTTCGTTTCGAAATCACGAACCTCCACGACAGGGCGTGCCAGGTCAGCTTCTGTCATACCAGATGGTACTTTCACCAACAGGGTAAGCTCGTAAACCTTCTTCACAGCGCCATCTCTGATGAATACTACTGTATCGATAACGTGAGGAATCATTCCAAGTTCTATACGCCCCAGGAACCGCTGAACAGCATCTACAGCATTGCTAGCGTGAACGACCCCAACCATTCCAACACCAGCAAGTCGCATATCTGCGAATACGGTAAAATCCCTAGTCCTTCGGATCTCATCAAATATTGTGTAGTCAGGCCTTACTAGAAGTAGGATCTCAGCTGTCTTCTCGAAGTCACCTTCCAGCGGGCCGTATTGCGTGATCTCCCGACCAACCTGCAAGTCCCTAGGAGATTCAAACGTCTTTACAATCTTGGCAAGACCGCTGTAGAACTCAGCTACACTGGTTGCAAACGTAGTCTTTCCATGGCCGGGTGGGCCAGCTATGAGAATGCCCTCGGCGTGGCTTTTGAGTCGATCCATCAGCTTACTTGAAAGATGATAGTCCTCAAGCTTCAGCTTGACCAGAGGACGCACTATGGTGACTTCCACAGCGTCCGAAAGAGAGGGACGAGTAATAGCAATCCGGTATGTGCCCATCTGAATTATTGTAGCTCCGTTCCTACTCAATTCCACTGTCCCTTTCTTCTCAATACGAATAGATTCATGTATGCCCTTGATGATCTCTTCCAACTCCTCAGCGGAACAAACTTCCTTCCGAATAGGTACGAGCTCGAATTGGCCTGGTTTTCCTTTCTTTGCCTTGGGAGGAACTCCGTCCTTGAGATGGATACTCAACGTATTCTCATCGAAAAAGGTTTCAAAAATATCAGAAGGCGGCCTTGGTTGGGCCGGAAAATGCCTGACGCGTACGCCCTCAGCTTCGGCTACGAGCGCCTGAACGTAGTCGGCAGTATAGAGCGTCGCGGCTTCCTTCTTAGCGACGTCACGTATTATCGCGTCTATCCGACCACTCCTGGCGAGCTGAATGTCCTCCATCGATGGCCGGCCACCCTGAAAAACCAGGACTACGCTTTTTGTGTCACATACCTTCCTAATCTCCTTGAGCTCACTTAGGCCAAGAAACCCTGGCTCGCGGTTTTTGGAGGCCTGTGCCTGGAGCTCATCGAGTACAGCAGTAGGAATTATGATCTTTCCGCAGTCAAGCTCTTCCTCATTCAGCATCTTTGAGATTAGGCCATCCACTACAACGCTAGTGTCTAAGACAATTTTCTCTTTCATTCTTGAATGACCTGGAACATTCATAGACATTCCAAATAACCTTTGTATCCCTTACACGGGATCACCAGTGGTCGGAAGCCCAATTCGCGATAGATCTTCGTCAGAAGCCTGATAGCTTGTAATGAGGTACGACTTGGAATGCTTAGCAGATGTCCACCACATCCCTCTTTGCAATCCGAAGAGCCAAATCCATCTACCACTCTTCTCAGGCTTACGGCCCTTTTGAGGTGCGAATTTACCATGCATTCCCTCGGGGTGCTGTCAAGGACTAGGACAGCTGCAGAGACTTCGCAATCAGGTGACTGAGTCATATGATCTATGTGCCAGAAGCTTTTCCCCGTTCCGGAGAAGTGACGTCCTAGCCGCCCCACAATGCTGCTGGACCCTTTGCCTAGAGCAGAACCCGTGTATGCATAGAAATTCGGTTGAAGGTCGCAACCGTGCAGTGATTTGACAGCAATATGCAAAGATCTCCGAAGTTGCAATATTATGGTATAGGTCCCCTTCAGAGTCCGATCAGAAAACATCGTTGAACTAAGTCATATAAAAAAGGAAAATAAGGCCATATGCTCAAGACGGTCATTATTTCATGGAAACCGACCTCGCCGATCTTGCCGTATCTCTAGCTCGTTCTGAAGGCGCAGAATATGCAGAGGCAAGGCTTCAGACCAGTTGGCGATCTGCGGCTCTTCTCCGGAACGGTGTACTGGAACCCGCAGAAATGAGCGATTCACACGGCCTTGGAATAAGAATCATTTACGATGGGGCTCTAGCTTTTGGGGCCTCTAATGATCTCGGACGAAAGAACGTCAGGGCCCTAGTCGAAAGAACTCTGAAAAGAGCGAAGACTTCGGCGCCTCTAGTTAGTAGCAAGATTCGTCTTAGCGAAGAAGCCAGCAGTAAGGGTCAATGGGCTGCGGAAGAACAGAAGCCTTTAGAGAACGTTGGAATGGAACAATTGGTGGATACGTTAAGAGAAGTAGACTTACTGATCGCACCAGGTGCTCGAGGAGTTACTTTTCCAAGAAGATTACTAACAATTGTCATTGTAGTTCAAGACAAATATTTCACCAATAGCGAAGGTTCTTCGTTAACAGGTCGAGTTCCGCGTGCTCACTTTTTTGGACTCGTCACCGCCGATTACGAAGGAAAAGCCACAGCGGTGACCATTCCTCCAGGCTATGCTCAGATGGGAGGCAGCGGAGGGTGGGAAATAATAGAAGCGCTCAATCTACATGAATATGTCAAGGAGGAGACAGATAGCATATCCGATGTTCTGCTCCACGGTGAATCGCCACCTCAAGAGGAGGTAGACGTTGTATTAGGACCGGATGTAACGGGATTAGTTGCTCACGAGTCCTGTGGCCATCCAGGTGAAGCTGATCGTATTCTAGGCAGAGAAGGAGCCCAAGCTGGCGAGTCTTATCTCGATTCGACAGACATGGGAAGAAGGATTGGAAGCGCAGAAGCAAACGTTGTGGATGATCCGACGATTCCTCATTCAATGGGATTTTACATCTACGATGATGAAGGAGTGTTGGCAAGGCCAAGACGTCTTATCGAGCGCGGCGTCGTGAAAGAGTTACTACATAATCGTGCCACTGCCTCTGAATTTGGTGTCCAGAGCAATGGTTCAGCCCGCTCAGTTAGGTTCGATCGAGAACCAATTGTAAGGATGGCCAATACTTACGTGGAACCCGGGGATCATTCGTTCGAGGAACTAATTGAGGGAATTAGCCTAGGAGTTTACATCAAATCTTTCATGGAATGGAATATCGACGACAAACGCCTTAACCAGCGCTATGGTGGACTAGAAGCTTATCTAATTAGAAATGGAGAAGTAAAACATCCAGTTCGCAGCCCAATACTAGAGATCACTACTCCGAAGCTTTGGAGCACTTTGGATGCGCGTGGAAAAGACCTGAAATTCATGGCAGCAACATGCGGGAAAGGTGATCCAAGTCAAGGTGCACCAGTTTGGACTGGCGGCCCACACGTCCGCCTAAGGAATCTTAGACTAAAGACGAGGTGAAAATAGACATCGAGATCCATCGAGTTTGTGACACTGCACTGAATATCGCGATGGCTTCAGGAGCAAATGATGTCTCAATCGTAGGAGAAAGAAAAAGGGAAAACATGATACGTTTTAGCAACAATACTGTAACCGTTGTAAAAACAATAGAGACCATATCGATTCAGGCTTATGTTGGTGTGGGAAGGAGAAGAATGATTGGGGTTTCGTCTAATGTTTCTCAAGAAGGGATCAGGCGCTTTGTAACGAATCTGATCAAAGCTTGTCGGACTTTAGAACCAAGTTCCGACTATGTCGCGCTACCATCGGAACCATTTCGCTATGGATCGTCACCTGCATTCGATAAGTTGATCATTGACGAAGATACAGATCTGGTGGACATCGTAAAGCAGTCGATCAACGCTGCGATTGATTCTGGGGCAAAACGAGCCTCAGGGTCTCTGTTAGGGAGTGATGATGAGACTGCCATAACCACCTCTGCAGGTGCACATAGAGCAGAGAGGTCAACTAGTATCCTCCTCAGTCTACGAGCATTTGCTGAAAAGAACGCTAGTGGACATGGACTATCGTGTTCAGCCAATCTCTCTGGTCTTGATGCTGCAGGAGCTGGAAAGAGAGCAGGTCAATACGCCAAACGTGCACTCAATCCACACACCTGTACAGAAGGCAAATATGACCTAATCCTCACCCCTACTGTAGCGGCCGATATTTTCCAGCATATTGGCGAATTTGCCTCAGCTTTCTATGTCGACTTAGGAGTATCTTTCTTTGGAGACATGATCGGGAAAACTGTGGCGCGTGATTCCCTGAACATTCGCGATCGTGGGGTCGTGAAAGGAGGATTTGGGGGCAGGTCTTTCGACGATGAGGGCCTAGCTACGCGTGAGACATATCTAGTTGAAAACGGTCAGGCCAAGAACCTCCTACACAATAACGTTACTTCTAAGAAATTTGCTACAGATTCTACTGGCAATGCAGGTATTATCGATCCACATCCATGGAATATCATAGTTGACGAAGGAGATCAAAGATACGAGGAATTGGTTAAGGATACAAAGAGAGGCATAATCGTCACCAATAACTGGTATACCAGATTCCAAGACATGCGCTCTGGACAGTATTCCACGCTTCCTCGCGATGCAGCATTCATGATAGAGAATGGCGAAATCACGAGTCCAATTTCTGGTATTCGCATTAGCGATAATATTCCAAGGCAACTTCGTGAGATGGATGCGATAACAAGAGGAAGAGAATGGATATACTGGTGGGAAGTTCGAGTACCGACTCTCACCCCCGCTATTCGACTAAGAAATGTTCCAGTTACTCGAGCGTCAACTTGAGGCTATGCAGATATCAAGAGCCACTGGTGAAGAAAATGGCGCAAAGGATGCTTTGGGAACAACTGAATTAGTGTCTTTTGGAGTCCGTCTTCTTTTTGCCCCCATGTGATTAGTAATGATTTCAGTAGGACTAGGGAGTTTTGACATTGGTTTCTTTCTTGGTCTAACGACAGCGTTACTTTTTGGCGCTGCCATCATTCCAGCAAGAAAGGCCGTTATTCAGACATCCGCGGTTGTCGGCTGCTTCCTCTCGCTACTCGCTGGCCTTCCTGTTCTCATCATAGCAATCGTCATATCTGGAGAATTCAGTAGCATACCGAGTATCTCACCACTCTTTGTTGTCTATCTATCTGCTGCAGGAATCCTGAATTTTGGAATTGGACGTACTCTTTCATTCATAAGCGCAGGAATATTAGGAGCAAATAGATCTGCCCCTTTCTTCGCCACTGCTGCCCTGCATTCCATCATGTTCGGAGGTATTGTATTAGCAGAAGATGTAGGACCAGAGGTGATTTCAGGAGCAGCACTGGTAGTTTCAGGAGTTACCATCATAAGCTTAACCCAATCTGGAAGAAAAGAGAAAATCAGTCGACGACAAAAGGTAATAGGGATCAGTGCAGGACTCGGAGTCGGACTCTTTAACGCGATGTCTTGGCTACTCATCAAGGGAGCCCTGAGTGAGCTTCAAGCACCAATCTTGGCATCAGCTACATCCTACATAATGACCATAGCCATTACCCTGCCTTTCGTTATCAATAAGTGGAGAAGCGATTCTCCACCGTTAAGGGATGTCAACAAGCTACTTTACGCTGTGACCGGATTCCTAGCAGCGGGAGGACAGATGGCGAAGTTTGCTGCTCTTGGAACCGCGGCAGTCAGTGTTGTTGGCTCATTGGTCAATGTAGCGCCGCTGTTTACATTAGTTTTCAGTTTCATATTCATCAGGAACTTGGAGGTAACAAGATACCAGGTTCTATCAGGTGCCTTACTCGTAGTAGTCGGTGCAATCGTGGCAGGGAGATCCTAATTCAAGAGCTCTGTAATTCTTCTGGAAACTATTTCCCCGTAGCTAAAGAGAGATGAAGTTGTTCACACTTCGTTTCGAACCATTTGTCTCCCTTTTTGCCATATTTCTCTTGAAGATGGTTTTCGAGTTCAGCCTCAGACAAACTGGAATCTACAAAAGGAGAAAACATGCATGGAAATATTATCAGAGTTCTGCCATTGAGACGGAGCCTCTCGGTCTCTCCAGCTCCACAGAAAGGACAGTGAATCAAACAACTTCACCAGGTATCTAACAATCTATAACTTTTTGCGGCCACTCCTGCACTCAGCTAATTTTATTCAGAAATCCTACATTTTTTTCCATGTTTTGTATTGAATTACAAAGCGCTCGTAGTTCTAATTAAAAGCGAGACTGAAGGATTGCAGAAGCTCTTTTAGTCGCACAGTCTCAAGTTGCAGACATGGCAGAAGCACCAAAGACTGTAAGCATGATTAGGAGACCACAAATTGGAATTCATCCTTTCACAGAGTACTTCAAGGGATTTGAACAAGTACTTTCTGTTAAACAGATTTTCATGGAAAAGACAGTAAAAGTTCTTGGTAGTCTTCAAATAGAGATTTTCTCTAAGCGGACAGGCTACATGGGTGTAAGTGATGAAGATGGACACATCTTTGTCAACGCTGAGTATTTACGGGATGGAGAAGAAAGGGGCATTTACCTTGACGTCATTCATGAATTAGTCCATGTAAAGCAGTTCATGGAGGGGAAAACTCTCTTCGACCATAGATATGCCTATGTTGACCGTCCAACTGAGATAGAAGCATATAGACATGCCGTGAAAGAGGCCAGAGGGATTGGCGCTACTGAAAAGGAAATATTCGAATATCTAAAAACAGAGTGGATTAACATTCAAGACCATAAGAGACTAGCCAAGCATGTTGGTATGAAGCTGCGAAAAGGTCAACCAATAGAGCTAGACTCTAGATCTTGATATAACAAATTTCAGGTATATTGTATAGACGTCGTCCAAAAGTAACACCGCCAACGCTACGCTTATCTAAACGAAAACCGAGCCAGTTCTTTGTGTCCAGTGGTATACATAATTGCTTACACATGATGTCCTAATTATTGGTGCTGGCGGCTCCGGCCTGAGAGCTGCGCTCGAGGCTACTACAAATGGTGTCGATACGGCAATAGTATCAAAGCTTCATCCTTTGAGATCACATACTGTAGCTGCCGCGGGGGGAATCAATGCAGCTCTTGCTGAAGGCGACAGCTGGGAGGGACACATGGAAGATACTGTGAAAGGAAGTGACTACCTCGCTGACCAGGACTCAGTCGAATTCCTTTGTCGTGAAGCCGCGTCTGCCTTGATAGAGCTTGAACACTTTGGGACCATCTTCAACCGCGATGAGAAGGGCAAGATGGCCAGTAGGCCGTTTGGGGGGCATGGATTGCCACGGGCATACTTTGCAGGCGACAGAACTGGGTTAGCAATACTTCAGACAAACTATGAGCAAGTTTTGAAGAATAATGTTCACGTCTACATTGAATGGCAAGCCCTGTCCCTTGCAGTAGTAGGAGATCAATGCGTGGGCGTAATAGCTATAGATCTGGCCACGGGTGAGTTGCATGCGATCAGGTCCAAGGCGGTGATCCTTGCGACGGGACCTGCAGGACAAATTTACGCAAAAACCACTAACGCCTTATCATGTACAGGAGATGGAATATCACTTGCCTATAGAGCCGGAACTCCGCTGAAAGATATGGAGTTTGTGCAATTTCACCCTACCTCACTCTGGGGCCCAAACGTCCTCATAACTGAAGCAGCTCGTGGAGAGGGTGGAATACTGCTCAACAACAAAGAGGAGAGGTTCATGGAGAAATACGCCCCAAAAATGAAAGATATGGCTGCACGCGATGTTGTTTCCAGGGCAATTCAAACAGAGATAAATGAAGGACGGGGTTTTGAAGGAGGCTACGTGCACCTTAAGGTAAACCAACTGGGAAGCGATTACCTCCGTGAAAGACTGCCGGAAGTTATCGAATTTTCAGCTGACTTCGCTGGTGTTGATGCCACAAAGGAGCTTATACCGATAGAACCCGCTCAGCATTATGTCATGGGAGGAATAGCTGTGACTCTGGATTGTTCAACGTCTATCAGAGGACTGTATGCCGCTGGCGAATGTACCTGTATGAGCTTGCACGGGGCAAACCGATTGGGTGGAAACGCGTTATTGGAACTACAGGTTTTTGGTAAGAAGGCAGGTGCAAATGCTGCGGAATATGCAAAGAAATGCCCATCCCCGGAGTTTCCTCTCCAGACATTAAGCAATGTAGAGAATCAGAACCGAGAAATGTTGTCGCGACAAGATGGAGAACGGCCAAATAGAATTAGGCATGATCTTCAGTCGACTATGACCAACAATGTAGGAATTTACAGAAGTGCAGAGGGCCTTAGCGAAGCTATCAAGAATATCCTTGAATTAAAAAAACGGTACCGACAAGTTTACGTTCAGGATAGCGGCAAGGTCTTCAACACAGATCTTACCATGACAATTGAGCTAGGTTTCATGTTAGACTTGGCAGAGGTTATAGCAGTAGGAGCACTGGCTAGGACAGAGAGTCGTGGAGGTCATTCTCGAATAGACTACCCGGATCGCGACGACAAGAAGTGGCTAGTCCACACCATAGCACGTTATTCACCAGATGGTCCAAAGCTAGAAAAAGAAGATGTACGCATAACTGGCTTAAAGCCTGCCATAAGGAGTTATTAGCGAAATGAAGGGAGAAGACGTATCGCTCACTGTATTCAGATTCAATCCAGAAAAGGACAAAGAACCACATTATGAAGAGTACACTATAGAAACGCGCAAAGGGATGACTATCTTAGACGGCTTGCGCAAGATAAAGGACGAAATCGACGGTAGCCTTTCACTTCGTTATTCATGCTCCAGTGCGATATGCGGTTCATGCTCCATGAAGATCAATCGATATTCGAAGCTCGCATGTAAGACGCAGATAGCAGACCAGATGAAACTTCATGGCAAGATATTAGTGGAACCAATGGCAAATCTTGGATCGGTAAAAGATCTCATCGTCGATATGGGACCTTTCTGGAACCATTGGAATAATCTAAAACCATGGCTCATCAAGGATCCAAACAAACCCGAACCAACTCAAGAACACGCTATGACACGGGACCAGGTAAAAGCTTTCGGCAACACTCCATCATGTGTTACTTGTTCCGCATGTTTCTCAGAATGCCCTGCCTATGAGGTTGATCACAATTTCCCAGGTCCAGCAGCATTATCTAGACTCTATCGATTCTCAATAGATCCTCGCGATGCAGCCCATAAAGAAAGGCTCGAGATGGCAGGATCCATTGACACATGGCTTTGTGTTCGCTGTGGTCTCTGTGTAGAAGCTTGTCCTAAAGACGTGAAACCAGGGGAGATGATCACTCTGCTAAAGGAAATGAGTGTCAAAGAGGGCCAAGTTCAAAACATTGGAGCCCATCATGCGGAATCCTTCCGTGAGAATATAGAACAATTCGGAAACCTGAATGAAGGAAAGCTTGTGTTCGACACGATGGGCCTTATTGGTGCACTGAAAAAGTCACCAGATGCAGTCAAACTTCTCTTGCGAGGGAAAAAAGTCGATAAATTGCTGGGCGACCTTAAGCAGAAGCCAATTCCTGCAATAGAACAAGTGAAACAGATCTACCGTGAGATGGTAAAGAAGAAATGAGATATGCATACTACCCAGGCTGTGTAGCTCAGGCCAGCGGACGTGAACTAGACACCGCTACACGACTGGTTGCAGACAAGCTAGGTATCGAACTGGTCGACTTTCCCAATTTCAGCTGTTGTGGAGCTGGAGTCGTAGACGAAGCCGACTTCGAAGTCAATCTTGCTCTAAACGCACGGAACCTGGCTTTAGCTGAAGAGAAAGGGATCGATATGTTAACCGTATGTAGTACATGTACAGGAATGCTAACTAGGGCCAATAAAACAATGGAGAAAGACAAAGCCTTGTCTATGAAAGTCCAGAACGTTTTGTCCCACACAGGAGTAGAGTACAATGGTACCACGAAGGTGAAACACCTCCTATGGATTCTTGCTACAGACTATGGGTATGACAAACTCCGGGAGAAGGTTGTCTTCCCTCTAAATGGCCTGAAAGTCGCTTCATTCTACGGTTGTCACATCCTACGCCCATCAGATATCTTGGGTTTTGAAAACCCTGAGAACCCTCAGTCCTTTGAACAATTGATCACCGCTCTTGGTGCTGAACCCATCATTTATGATGGACGGGTCAAATGCTGCGGCTTCCCGATCCTATTCGTCAAGGAAGAAGCTGCAGCAAAGATGTCTGGCAACTACCTAAAGGATGCAAAGGCGCACGGCGCAGACTCAATGGTCACTACCTGCCCCCTATGCCATATTTCGCTAGATACTTTCCAGCCCAAGGCAGAGGCCGCTATTGGTGAAAGTCTAGAGCTTCCTACTCTCCACCTTGCTCAATTGGTAGGCCTAGCCCTCGGGCTCGAACCAAAGGAACTCGGGCTTTCTCGTCACATAGTTTCTCCACAGAAAGTTCTTGAAAAGCTCTCTTCGTTAGCTGTTTCGGTCTAGCTACAAGTATTTCTCCAAATTATTGTAAACATGAGTTAAACAGCTGTACAGTCAAGAGAGAGACACAGTTATTAGCTAAGTAATAGAGTATCGACTTTGTCATACGTGTGGTTCTACTAGAGTACACGCTTCTTGTTGCGTCAGCAACAGTATTGGCCTTTGTTGTATTGGGAGTTCTTTACAGCAGAGGTAGAGTGAAGACTGTAGAAGACTATGTAGTTGCTAGAAGGTCATTAGGCATACCAGGTGCGATTGGGACTTGTGTAGCCTCAGGTTTGGGCGCTTGGATTCTTTTCAGTCCTCCGGAAGCAGCAATTACTGGCGGACTAATAGCACTAATTGGTTATGGGATTGGCTCTGCAACACCGCTACTGGCCTTTGCATATCTGGGACCGCGAATAATCAAAGCCATGCCAGGTGGAGCTAGTATAAGCGAATATGTCAACCATAGATACGGAACATCGATGCGATATATCGTGGCAGGAGTATCCACATTCTACATGTTCATCTTCCTATCTGCTGAGCTCACAGCCATATCTTTAGCGTTCAACCTAGTGGCAGGAGTACCCCTTGTCATCACGGCCCTCTTAGTAGGCGGGACCGTGGTAGCCTATACTGCTTATGGTGGACTTAGAGCATCTTTGTTCACTGATAGAGTTCAAGCAGGAGCAATAATAGTCCTTTTGACAATAATAGTAGGATGGACTCTAATAATCACTGAGCTAAAACCATTCATCGGCATAACATCCAGTCACCCACATCTCATAGATCTGGGTTTCCCCCCTGGGGTAGAATTTGCAATCGTTTTGGTTGTGGCCATACCATCAGCCAACCTGTTTCACCAGGGTTACTGGCAGAGACTGTACGCTTGCAAAGATGAACGAGTGATACGAATAGGTTTTTTGACATCCTCTGTAGTGGTAGTGCCCATAGTTGTGCTTGCAGGACTGCTTGGTCTTGTCGCGATTGGATTGAATCTGGTGGAACACCCGTCTTTAGCGTCGTTTGCTCTTATGAGTAATCTTTTTTCTGATCTACTAGTCCTACTAATGCTGATCCTTGCATTAGCTCTCGTGAGTAGTTCCCTTGACACGCTCTTCAATGGTCTCGCTAGCCTCTTCTCCTTTGAGTTCTCTAGGTCAAGTTTGGGTGCGAACAAGAAGACGGCGCTAACATGGGCAAGAATAGCCACGATAATAATCGCGGCACCGACAATAGCCATAGCATCACAAGGCCTAAGTGTTCTTTACCTCTTTCTGGTTGCCGATCTCATCTGTGCTGCAGCTGTGGCCCCTGTCTATTCCGGACTCATATCCAAGAAGATCACCAGCTTACAAGCAGCAGTGGCTTTTGGCCTTGGCCTCACGATAGGCGTCCCTCTATTCATGCAGAATATGCTTCTTCAGAGCTTTATCCTGGCTTTCTTCGTCCCGATAGGAATACTCGCATCAATAGTTCTGGTCAAGCATAAGATTCGCCAACATCAACACTAGTTACAAGCCATGAACTGTAGAAACGATCTACAATCCTATTTCTAAAGAAAGTGATCCACTAGAGTGTTTTCTGGCGAGAATAGACTCAGCTTTATAATTGGAAAGAGACAAACAACCAGTCATGTCAGAAGACAAAACAAAGTTCTTCGTGAAAGTTTATGAAATAGAGAAGCCAATCAGGGTCGCCAAAGAGATCCAAGACAGCCTCAAAGGGGCAGCTGGTGGAAAGATGCTGAAGCGGATGAAAAAGGAAGCGATTGATTGTCCAATACTCAATAAACAAAGGGCGTTCTTGGAATGTTTTGCATGTCCTAATTTTCTGCGGCGTGTAAAAGGCCAGGTTGAGTGTATAGGTAATCCGCTCCCCGAAACGCCCTAGTGTACCAGTGAATCAGGTAGAACGTGGCTCACCCCACAATCCTCGCTCATCATAAGACCATTCTCGTGTCCGCTTTTTTCTAATCTCCTCGGTCTGCGCCTCAGAGAGAAAGTCTTGACAATGCTTGTGGTATGGGTAGATCTCATGGCCACGGCTCCTGTACATTACGTCCCTGATCTCAAGCTTCTTACATTTACACATGCAGTTCCAGCCCTTCAACCCACTGGATATCGGAATTAGATTAATCTACCTTTGCAGAGGTTGCCGTTTGATCCTCTTAGCAGTTACCATACTTCTTGTTGGAGTATTGATTTCCTCTGCGATGGACTGCTTGAAATCTTCATTCCATCGTCTGCAAACATAATATGCTATCCGCCAGAAACCTACACCTGGGGGCTTCAAAGGGATGTCAAATAAGTTCCTTTGGTAAACATAGTGCGTCGCTCCACGTCTCTCATCCCACACAGGAACATTTCTCTGTAGAAATCCCAATTTGATTAGATTGCGGATGATTGTCACGTAAAAGTTTCTTCTGCTGTAGTTGAAAGATCTACCCGGTTTTATGTCAACCCCGGATTCTAGATTGTTAGCAAATTGGCTTACTGAGCTCTTTGTTGCATTTCCACCTCGTTCTTTTAGCCAGTCTATGAAAAGACGCGCAGCAGTCCTAGTCTTCCCATTCGGGAAGATTACCTCCAATGCATCTTTTGAGGAAAGGACTGATTCTTCTGAAAG
>CEQE01043097.1_pt1 | contig 14980 bp, 5 predicted proteins | sample 356201 | NCBI WGS metagenome assembly CEQE01 (sample SAMEA2619970, study PRJEB7988) | marine metagenome | biome: marine biome (ENVO:00000447); feature: mesopelagic zone (ENVO:00000213) & marine oxygen minimum zone (ENVO:01000065); material: "saline water (ENVO:00002010), including plankton...
TATATATTTGCTAATGGAGTTCGCAAGAGAATTTTTATCACTGGCGCTAGTTGTGACCAGAATCACATCTGGAATGCCTCACCGTCACCGATCCTGTATAGATTATAGACAGAAAACTTGCCACATGACGGTGCGTCCCGCGGTAAGGTTCAACTTCCGCCTAAGTGGAGGCGGCTATCGGGAGCTTCAGCAAGTGATTACTTCAAGAAAATGATGATTACCTTTGTTTATTGAAAATGGTTGTTCATCGATTTTTCCACAGGTATTAACTAGAATTGACTAAAACGTTGTGAGAGAGTCTGATTGTATTTGGCTATCCGACAAATAATGCTTTTGCATAGCGTAATTGGATAATAACGTAAGAACTATTGATTGAAAGTTGCTTGGTTTATATTTTTCGAATATAGATAAAGCGCCTTCATTATCATCAAGTGCTATACTGGCAAGCATCGCTGCTGTTAGCAAATAAAAGTGACTTGATAGTGGGACAGTAACTGAAGAATCAATCTCTTTTGATAAAAGCTCCGATGAAAACTTTAAGATATTGTTAAAGTCATTCCTGCTCACAGCCGTATATAGGTTGAACCACTGTAGGGTTTCATCGGACAATTTATCGAAACATTTCATGGATTGAATATTGTTTAAGATAATTTCCATTTCATTGGATGAGAGATAGGGCAAGGTTCTGACCGCCAGAGTCTGTAAAGCTTCAAACCAAATTGTGTTTAATGAATTCCCATCACACCGGTAGTTGGCCGAAGAAACAGATTCTATCATTTTTAAATTGCTAGCATTGATTTTAGGCAGAATCGAACCATTTTTTGATGCTGCAAAATAATCATAAATTTCCTTTGCTGTAAAGGCGTTACGACGTATCGGAGATCTATCGTTCCTTACGATAGAAAGCTTATCTGTATTAGATAAATCCTCAGATGTATTGAATGCTCCTTCAAGTACTGGAATGATTGGCAGATTGATTGTGCGTAAAAACATTAATTCATTTGCGTTCTGCCGTAAATATAGAGCTTTTGAAGCATTTAAATCAAGAATTGGAAAGTAATCAGAGTTAGGAATTACATCGTAAGCATCAAGTAAGCTATCAAAGATTTCCCTTGTACCAAGTTTAGCTAATCTTAAATCTTGGATAGAATTGAAACCGCAACGAGTTAGCGTTGAGTCCAATTCAGGGATGGTGAAGATTCTTTCAGAAGGTTCTGGCAATTTCCCATTAGTATTTGCAACAATCAGAATGTCTCCCTGAACAGTATAGACGGCGTAATCATTAAAGTTCAGAGAGACCGCATCAATTACGGTTAGGAGAAGATAAATATTCATTTCATATAAATGCATCCATTGAATGAACAATCCATCTTCATTGACTGATTTTTTGATCAAGTGGTAAAATTCCTTAGTGAAAAGGTTCGAGACTCCACTAACCCATGGATTGGAAGGTTCTGAAATAATGAGGTCGTATTTATTTTTCTTGTAGGAAAAAAATGTCCTGGCATCTTCAACAACAATATTTATGCGTGAATCTTCAATTTCAGTATTGGTGAGATTGTTTAGTAGGCTAGCAGCTTCAACCATAGCTGGCTCAATTTCAATAATGTCGCAACGCTCAATCCCCGGATCCTTCAATATTACGTTAGTTGTCATTCCTGATCCCATTCCAATTACAGCCACACTTTTGGGGGCCGAATGAAGTGAGGCCGGCAATGCCGCGCTGAAGACTTGGGTGAATTCATCCATTGAAGGAACCGAAGTCGTTGATATTGATGCCTCAGGTTTCCCATTTGTGAGGATGACATATTTGTCATTTGCGAATGTTAAATCGATTGATGCTGTTTTACCATCTTTGTGGAAAACAACTTCCCTTTTACCACCAAGGTGACCCCATCTGAAAACACCAGATGTCATTTTATTGGGGTCCAATTGAATAAATAAAAAATTGAATGCAATCACTGCCATTGTTCCTGTTGCTATAAAACTCCAATATTTTCTATTTGTTATTGCCATCATTTTCCAGAGCAACGCCAGACCAACTATTATATCTATTCCGGAGCCAAATATGATCAGATTTTTCACCCCCCAAAATGATATTAATTGATAAGCGAGAAGAACCCCTCCTATAGCACCCACAGTATTTAATGCATAAACTTTTCCTATAGCACCTTCGCCGGCATTGTTTGATATTAAATAATAAGATATAATAGGCAACGTCATTCCTGCACAGATCGTCGCTGGCAACATAACTAATAAGCAAATACCATGGCTGAATAAAGTATACAGCAAATAACCCTGATTGGTCGGCCTGAGAGCATTAAACATATACTCCATTAAATAAAACGTCTGACTGTAGACCATTAGTGTTGACAAAGCTAAAAGGCCCATTAATATCTGTATAATGCCGAGCGTTATTAACGGATTTTTTAATTGACCGATTTTACTTTTGATCCAGAATGCTCCAATTGCAAGCCCCAGTATGAATGCGCTTAGCATGAGTTCAAAAGCGTGGGTTGATGACCCAAGGACAAGACTTAGCATTCTTATCCAAACAATTTCGTATATAAAAGATGCGACTCCAGTAAAAACAGCGCATGCTAATAACATTAAAACAAGTATTTGAGACGGCATTTTTTCTTTTTGATGACTCATCGATGACAAATTATTAGCTGAATAGTCTTTTTCTCGGCCAGTCAACCAGACGATTAGAGCAATGAATATGTTCAACAAACCAGCAATTTGAGTTGTGCCTTCGAAGCCTAGATAATTAATAAATACAAACCCACTCATTAACACTCCTATTGATGCACCTAAACTGTTGGAGAAATAAAGTACAGCAAGTGATCTTCCAGAGTCCTCTGGAGAATTTCGGATTAAACCTGCACTCATGAGAGGGAATGTAGAACCAAGCAAAACTGCTGAGGGGAATATAATGGATGATGCAGCCACCCATTTACAAGCGCTAACTAAATATAATGAATTAAGGCCGGGGGTTATTGAAAAATATATTAAATCTGATACTCGGGTAAATATTGCATGAAAAAAGATACCATATAAACCTATTATTCCTTCAACTATTGCATAGCCTAGAAACAAATTGACTATGTTTGTGCTATATCTTGCTGTAACCCACGCTCCCAGTGCCATGCCACCCATAAAGATTACCAAAACAAGCGCCTGCGAATAAGCTGCGTGACCTAATAATAACTTCAGGTAGTGAGTCCAGATTGATTCATAGATAAGACCTGAAAAGCCCGAAAGAAAGAAGAGTGAAATGTATATATGATAGAGCGTTGATCTACTTATTTGAAGATTTTTCATTTTGCCAAAAGGGCTTATTAGTTACCTAAGCATGGTTTTTTCATTGGAATAGTGGTACCAGATTAGTCTTGGAGATATCTTTCACACAATTTACGGTTTTTTATTAAAAATAGAATATCCTCATTCAGATCATAATAGACCCACTATTAAGTTTTCTTACCTGAAGTAATTAATTATGTGCTCTCGGTCTGCGCCCGTCGTCTGATATGAATCACTTTCTCCGAGGAATTCTCAAGCTATTAACAAGAATACTCTAACAGTACGCTAAGTCCTTTTCGAGCGTTCACTAAAGTCAATTCAGCGAAGAAGGATCAGCTTGCGGGTAGCAGTAATGTTTCCTGACGAGAGGCGGGCGATGTAGACACCGGAAGGGACCGGATTACCAGCGGAGTCGGCAGCATCCCACTTCACTTCATGGATTCCCGATCGTTGAAACCCCTGAGTGAGAGTCTGGATCTTCCGGCCCAGGAGGTCGAAGATTGCGATTTCGGCATCGGCATCCACTGGCAAAGAGAACCGGAGGGTGGTAACGGCATTGAAAGGATTCGGATAGTTCTGTTCAAGGGTGAATGCTTCTGGAACGAGGTCTTCCTCATGGTTCACTGCTATGGCTGTCAGCGTAGTGTCTACCATGAGGAGTATATCATCGATGAACCAACCTCCGTAACTGTTTTGCGCATCAGACACTAACCTGAATCTGAGCCACAACTGTCCATCATCGATGTAATCGGAAAGATCAAAGATATTGTCGTTTACAACTCCTATGCCTGTCACCGAAGTAATCTTATCCCACGTCTCACCATCGGAAGAGACCTCAAAGTAGCCGAAGTCGTGATCCTCTTCGAGAAAAGCCAAATGCCAGAATGAAACATAGACGGATGAATATAAAGCAATGTTTAAAGGGTCAAGCTTAGCCAGGATGTTGTTTGCGTTGTCCTCATATATGCCGTTGGGTGAGTCGTGGATCACTCTCCCTACTGAGCCTATGCCGGCAAATCCCCAGCCGTCGCCCGTATCCCAGCCGGAGAGATCCTCTGTCTCCCACGAGCCGGCGGCGGTCCAGTTGAGGATCTCGAAAGAGCGGTAAGAAGATGCCTCTTCGTTTTGCTGACTGGAAGCATCGATGACACGCACGCGATAGGAGACCACAGTTCGCCAGGGGACGTCTTCCCAGCTGATGTTGCCGGACCAGACGCCTTCGCTGAACGTCATACTGACACTGTGGGTGGCGCCGGACGGATCAGGTGACAGAGAGTATTCCACCACGACTTCACCCACGCCGATGTTATCGCTCACCACAGCCGTCACTTCTGATGAGCCGCTGCGTCCGAACTGATCGTCGAGTTCCGTCCATCTGTGAATCACCGGCAGGATGACATCGGATCCCGCGTTGAACGAGTAGCGCGAATCGGGAGCGCCGTAGGGCAGCGTTGACCAGCGGCCCGCCATATCCTCCACAGCAAAATAATAGGTATAGATTCCGTCGCGGCCGTACCCCGGTAAACTACCGACATATTCATCGGGGCCCTCACCTGTGGCCAGATAAGTGGTATCGGTGAATTCTTCATTCAATCCCGAAACCGCCATGACCGTCCCGGAGACCAACTGATTGTTCTCCACCGCGGCAACGGTAACAGCTACGTCGTAGGGACCGTCAATATCTTCGGTATCGGTCAGCGGTTCGTGAGCAAAATCAACATAGAGCGGATACTGCAGAATGAAGAATCCATCTCCCGACATGGAGGTGGAATAGATGAGTCCGGAATTGGCGAATGGATAGGTGCCCCAGTTGCCTGAGTAGAGCCCTTCACTCCCAGGATACAGGTCGAAATAGGCAACCTCCTCAGGATTGGAAGGATCAGAAATATCAACCACGCGCGTGCCGAAAACGTAGTATGAAATGAAAAGCTTGTCCCCCTTCACGAATACATTATGTACTGACTTTCCGCTGCCTAGTTCATATTCGCCCACCAGGTTGATGTTGTCATAATCGTGGGCATCCCAGATTTTTACGTACCCCCCGCCCTTTTCGTCCGCCGTAATGATGTACTTGGAATCTTCCGTCGTCCAGGCAGCATGACAGCCATAGTTGTCGTAGTCGAGGACTTTCAGCGTTTTGATATTACTCTTGTCGGACACATCGAGAATGTGGAGGTCGCCTTCATTAATACCGCAAGCATAGGCAGTGTCGTTCTTGACATATATATCGTGAATGTATGCCGTCTCCCAGAATCCTACTTCTACAGGTTCGATAGGATTGGCCAGATCGAGGATTCGGATCCCCCCGGCACCTCTGTCCGAACCAACAATGTAGGCATACCCATCAGCAATGTAGAGATTGTGAGCCGAATTGATCCCCGTATACTGAGCGGCAAGATAGGGGTGCCACGGGTCGGTCAGATCGATAATATCGAGGCCGCCGCCGTATTCGTTGGTGACATAAAGGTAGTCACCGTGGGTCTTCAAGTCCCGCCAGCTGGAGTTGGCGCCCTCGATGTAACCCGTCTCCACGGGATGGGATGGATTGGATGAGACGTCCAGGATAACCGTCCCATTATGGGCGCCGAAGACAGCAAATTCGTGACCGTTCTCATCGGTGTAACCCCAGACGTCGGAGCCATAATCATACTGGGGATTTGCCACCAGACCCATGCGCCACGAATCATATTCTTGCGCGAGAACTTGACCAAGAAACAGTAATCCTGTCGAAATGAAAAGGGAAGTTTTCCGCATGATACGGGACATGAAACTAATAGAAATTAACTATGTAGTATAACACTCATCAGGGTAGCAATGTGTGATCATTATCACAGTTTCTTCCCGTCCATCCTGTTAAAGCTGAGCGGCACATTAATCTCCATGGAAAACCCGGAATCCCTCTTCTACCGCAGAAGCAACAGCTTTCGCGTGGCGGAGCGATCGCCAGCGGACAGGCAAGCAAAGTAGACGCCAGAGGGGACGGATTCCAAAGCAGCGTTCGTACCGTCCCAGACCACTTCATGCCGTCCACGCATCAGCGCTTCATTCATCAGAACCTTTACCTCGCGGCCGAGGACGTCATAAACTGTCAGCCTAACGTCGCCCGCCTCGGCCAGAGAGAAGGCGATAGTAGTGGCTGGGTTGAACGGGTTGGGATAATTCTGTTCCAAGCTGAAAGACGCCGGCAACTGCTCTGCTTCAGGATCTGTTGTCATCTGCAGCGTAGTATCCACAAGCAGACTAATATTACCCAGGTACCACCCCTGATAGGCGTTTTGCTCATCCGTGATCACCTGAAAACGAACCTTAACCTGCCCCTCACTCAGATAAGGCGACAGATCAACAATCTCCTCTTCCCGAACGACGCTGAGACCAGTGATGCAGGAAACTGTAGTCCACCCGTGCCCGGCCGACAGATCGATGCAGCCCCAGTCTTTCTCTTCCTCCAACATGGAAAGTTCCCAGAAAGAGAGATAGGCAGACTCATACGACGATAGATCAATGTAGTTTAGCATGGTTAGTGAATTGACGGAATTATCCCGATAACTCTCCTGCGGAGAATCATTCATCAGCCACCCAATGGAAGGATTGAAAAAGAATGCTCCCCAGCCGTCACCGGTGTCCCACTTGGAAAGATCCAGATGTTCCCAGTCTGTCAGTTGAGCATAGTTAACGATCCTGAATGTGAAGACTTCGGACCTGTCCACATTCTCATTGGAGGAGCTGTCCGTCACTTTTATGCGGTAACTGACAGTCGTATTGCCCGGCACATCCGCCCAATCGATCTTCGCCTTCCAGATTCTACCGCGCAATTCCATCGGCACCGTGCGGACAGTCCCGGAGGGGTCGTTGGAGGTCCAAGTTTCGATAGTTACCTCCTTCACACTGATATTGTCCTGGGCGAACGCCCGGATTTCCGCACTCCCTGTGCGATCAATGCGGTCATCCAATTCTGTGATGAAAGATGACTGCGGAGGCACCGTATCGGGGCCGGCATAAAACCTGAATGCGTTCTCCGGAGCACCGCTTGGATTTGTCCAGCGATAGTACTCGTGTACCGATTCAATATAGTAACTAATTGTGGTAGCCTCTCCCGGCGCCGGAATTGTCCCCTTGAAACGACGGCCATCTCCGGATACCATCTCGGCTGCCTCGTAGTCAGTCATACTATCCGTCATGTAGTAAAGTCTCACCGCTGCCACATCGGCCGTGTCTCCCGCAACGTCAATTGAAATCTGAAAATCCTCATTGACCGTCTCGGTGTCGGTTAGCCGTTTGTGATGGACGAAATTGAGATAAGTGAGAATTCGTGTCAGAACCGTTCGCTGAATATCGTTAATATCATCCGGAGCCTTGGAGGTTATACCGCTGCCGAAAGCCTCAAGCCCCATGCCTGTATAGACGAGGCGGTAATCACCCTGATACCGCAGTCCCATCGCTTTCCCGTTATCGTAGTGGAAGATTGGTTTGGCACCCTCTTTTGGCGAAAACCAGTCGGGATATTGAAGATCTTTCTGCAGACCGGGCTGATAGAGTGTGAAGTTGAGACCGTGGCTGATGGGATCGCCGAGAACCCCCTCAACATTACGTGTACCTGCATCGTCTCCGCCCCAATCGGCACGCAGATAGTCATTAAAGAAAGTGGTCTGATCATCAGTCCCTGGATTTTCGTTCAGATCCCAGCCGAGATCCTGGCCGGAAAGGTAGAGATTCCCGCCGCTGTCCATATAGGCTCGCAGGGCGGCACGATCGAGAGAATCGAGGCTGGGAAAGTCCCACTCCGTAAACCAGATGACCACGGGAAAACTCTTCAGCGTTTCGGCCGAAGGGCTCCCCTGCCTAGAGTGATCCCACACACCGTAGCTGACGCCGTTCTCCTCCAGAATGCCTCTGTAGAAACCGTCCACGTTGACGTCGCCGCAACAGTCTTCCCAATCGTCATCCACAAGCAGGATGGGCGTCTTGCCTATCAGAATGCTGAGCGTATCACTCGTAACGATCGACCCATCCACGGCCCCCTCCAATACCAGTTCCGCCATATGGCCTTCGGCCTCTTCCGCCACAGTGAAGGATAGTTCTTCCACTATGGAAAAGGTGGTGTCAGCAGGAACAGTCCAGTCTGCGGTAGTTGCGCTGGTGACACTGAGATCTGGATCATCAGAAGAGAGGCGAACGGTAAAGTTCTCTGTTGCTCCCAGAGAAAAACTTCTATAAGTGACGGTTACGTTTGCGGATTCACCTTTGTCGTAGACGCCATTTCCATTGCCGTCGCTACCTTCAGAAACAGTTGTCTTGGTCATCATCAGTTTCGGTTCAAACGCCGCAAACTGCGATTCATCGTAAGTAAGTGCATTCTTAGCATTGAAACGTCCTGTGCCGAGCAACCCCACAAAGTCCGGGTTATTACTGTCAATGTTGTCCGCGGTCCCTGCCAAGCGACGGGCAAGCTGATGGGGTAAGAGATCAGTGTAGAATGACTTTACCAGAGCTGCTGCGCCAGCCGCCACGGGCGACGACATGGACGTCCCTGACGCCTGTCCGTACGATTCATCCGGCAGAGTAGATAGCACTGATACTCCCGGTGTCGCCCCATCCACCCACAGACCGAAATTACTGAAGTCTGCCCGCTGATCATTCCGGTTGGTAGCGGCCACAGAAAACACATTCTCATAGGCCGACGGATAACTGGGGATATCAGAATTCTCATTGCCAGACGCCACCACCACAAGAGCTCCCAATCCTGAGGCGTAGTTGATGGCATCCGCTTCATACTGTGAATATCCGCCGCCGCCCCAACTGCAATTAATCACATGAGCACCGAGTTCAGCGGCATAGACAATACCCTGATAGCCATTCACAATGGCAGGAGTATCATCGTCATAGCCGTGTTTTGTGATTAGCATTTTGACATTCCACGCCACGCCGGCCACGCCAATCTCGTTATCGGTGACCGCATTGGCGAGGCCGGCCACGTGGGTACCGTGAATATTCTCAGGCACGGCATTGTCAGGATTGTTGTCATCATCAGCGAAATCCCAGCCGCGGATATCGTCCACATAGCCGTTATTATCGTCGTCACTGCCGGAAAGACCGTTCAGTTCAGCCTCATTGACCCAGATGTTAGCCTCCAGATCGGGGTGATCCAAATCCGTACCGCTGTCCACAATACCGATGATGACAGTGGAATCTCCGTGGGATATACTCCATGCCGCGACGGCACTGATCTTGGACAGGTGCCACTGACTGTTAAATCTAGTGTCATTGGGTCTATCGTACTGCCGCCGGATATAGTTCGGTTCCGCATAGACTACTTCGGGCAGTGCCGCCAATGCTCCAGCTACTGCCAGGGGGGAAACATCTTCATTGTAAGTGGCGCGATATATGCGGCTGATATCGGGCAGATCAGAACGGCGCGTCTTGCCGCTGGGAAACATGGGTCTAACCGATTCGATGCCATAGCGCAACAGGGTCTGATCAACAGTAGCTGTACCCGTGCTGGATGATCTTCCTCGCAGAAGGGGTGTACGTGCTGATAACTTGAGAATGATTTCTCCCGGTACGACACTGTCTGGGGTGATCTCCTCCGCAACAGTGAAACCGCTAAGGAGGCAGAAGACCGCAAATCCACCGAACCATTTTACAATTCTATCCCTCAATAATTCTTCTACTGAAACCGCGGGTACTAGTACGCTACAGGCCCAATTCCTAGTCCGTCGGCATAGCCTCTGTAGGTCTGATTCTTCTTGTCCCAGGCGATGACCCTCACACGACCGAGACCGTCCATCTCCTCTAGTTCAAATCCCCGTTCTGACAGTACAGCCTTATAGGAATCGGGAAGGCCCGGTTCTACAAACAGCGCTTCCGGCTTGTACTGATGATGGAAACGGGGCATCTCCACGGCGTCTCCCAGGGGAAGATCAAAATCGAGGACGCCGATGAGTGTCTGAAGAACGCCGGTGATGATTCTCGGGCCTCCGGAGCCGCCGAGGATCATGACTGGTCTGTCGCCCTTCACCACGACTGTGGGCGACATGCTGGAGAGAGGCCGCTTGCCCGGCTCGATGGCGTTGGCTTCGCTGCCGATAAGACCGAAGAAGTTGGGTATTCCAGGCGGCTGTGCGCTAAAATCGTCCATCTCGCAGTTCAAAACTACACCTGTCCCCGGCACCGTCACCATGGCGCCGTAGGTGAGATTGACCGTATGGTTAATGGCAGCAGCGTTGCCCCATCTGTCTATCACACAGAAGTTGGTGGTGTGTCCGGGATCAAGAGCGACTTCCGTTGTCGTTCCGCGTGCTTCTTCTGTAGCCGTCATGATTTCATCCACGAGGGAGGCAGCATAGTCCTTGCTGATCAATCGTTCGACTGGGACTGGATAGTAGTCCATGTCACCCAATAACTCAGCCCGGTCCTGAAAAGCGCGCTCCATAAACTGGGCGACGCGGAACACGGTCTCTCCGTTCCACTGTTTCGCACCGTCTATCACTTTCGAAGCCTCAATCATGTTGAGCATCTGCTGAACATGTACACCTCCCGAACTGGGCGGCGCCATGCCGATAACAGTATATTCTCTGTACTCACCCACTACCGGTTCTCGAACAACGGCACGATAGTTTGCCATATCTTCCTCCGTCATGAGTCCGCCGTTCTCTTCCATGTATTGGGCAGTCCGTCGCGCGAATTCACCGTTGTAGAAATAGTCCAATCCCAGCTGGCCGAGCTTTTCGTATGTCTCCGCAAGGTCCGGCTGTTTGAAGATATCGCCCGCTTTGAGCTGAGATCCGTCTTCATGAAAGTATATTCTCGCGGAAGCTGGATCTTGCCTTAAATACTCCGTGACATATTCATATTTTGAGATGTATTCTTCAGTCAGTTCAAAACCGTCTCTCGCCACAGCAACCGATGATACCAACAGAGCGTTGAGTGGTTTTGTCCCTTCCAATTCGAGGGCCTTGAGATAAGCCGCCGGAACACCCGGTACGCCCGCGGCGAGTGGTCCCCGCTGACTAAGAGACGGGTCGAACTCGCCGTCCCTGATGTACATCTCCCGCGTAGCGGCTGAAGGCGCCATCTCGCGACCGTCAATGGCATGGACCGTACCGTCCGCCATGCGGATAACAATAAAAGCACCGCCGCCCAGACCGCAGTTATACTGATTGACCACACCGAGAGCAAAGCCTGTAGCGATGGCCGCATCTACCGCGTTGCCGCCGCTCTTGAGCACCTCCATCCCGATCTGTGACGCAATAGGGTCTACCGATACCACCATACCGTCGCGGCCGGTGGACGCAAAAGGCGCGTTGGTGGGTGCAAGGGAGGCACAATCAGTAAAGACCCAAAAAACCGCCAGCACCAAACTGGCGAAAACAAATCTTCTGCTATAACGCATTCTTTCTCCTTCCAAGTCGGGCGGAATGATAGTAACGGCTGAGACAAATATCAACTTAATAAATATCTGCGACTATGAAAACTCAAGTAAGTATGAGTTGCTCCATAGAAGAAGTTAATCAATTGACCGTTGTTTTCGTTCCTAACGTTTCTAAATTCTCCCCGTTGATTACGTAAATCACCTGGGAGAGTTCCCTCTCTCTTACGCTGTTGCTAATACCAATCAAGATACAGGAGAAAGGAACGATGTCGACATTCTATCGCACACTCACATCTGTTGCACTATTGGTTTCACTGCTTTCATCACAGGAGGAGATACAGTTCCCGCTGAAGATTGACGGCGTCCGCTATTCATCTGACATTCCTGAGCCACAGGATGTCATCGGCCACAGTATCGGTACACGTCACACAAGGCCGCACCAGATCGTTGAATATTTCAACGCCGTAGCTGAAGTGAGCCGGCGAGTCATCGTACGTCAGCACGCCACTACTTGGGAAGGGCGACGTCTGATACATGCCGTCGTAACATCGCCGGAAAACCATAGCCGGCTGGAATCGATTCGTGAGAACAACCTGCGCATGTTTGACTCAGCGGGCGGGATTTCGGACAAGGATCTGGGGACCATGCCGGGAATCGTCTACCTCGGCTATTCAATCCACGGCAACGAGGCCAGCGGCTCGGAAGCGGCTGTTCTTACCCTCTATCATCTGGCGGCAGGACAAGGCAGGGAAATCCGTGACCTACTTGAGCATAATGTCATCCTTATCGATCCAATGCTGAATCCTGACGGGCGTGATAGGTTCGTGGACTGGGCCAACAGCAACCGCAGCAATGTGATCACCTCAGACGGGCAGGATCGGGAACACAACGAGCCGTGGCCGGGCGGACGCACCAATCACTACTGGTTCGATCTCAACCGCGACTGGCTCCCCGCGGAACACCCGGAGTCAAACGGAAGAATAGCGCTCTTCCATCACTGGCAGCCTCAGCTTCTACTCGATTTTCACGAACAGGGGAAAGACGCCAGATACTTCCTCATGCCGGGCATTCCGAGCCGCAACAATCCTAATACGCCCAATGGTGTCTTCGATCTGACCAACAGACTGGCTGATTATCTTGCCCAATCGCTGGAGGAGATTGGAACGATCTATTTCACCAAAGAGCGCTTCGACGATTTCTATTACGGCAAAGGTTCTACCTACCCCGATGTGAACGGCGCTGTGGGAATCTTGTGTGAACAATCGTCGTCCCGTTCCCTTCTGACTGAAACCAGCTCAGGTCTCCTCTCTTATCCCTTTTCCATCCGCAACCATTTTACTACATCATTCGGCACCCTTAGAGGATTCGCTGATATGCGTGTCGATTTCCTGAAACATCAGCGTGATTTTTTCAAGGATGCGGCCGAAACCGCCAAAGGAAATCCTGTAAAGGCGTACGTCATAAGTCTTGACGAGAGACGCACACGAGCACAACTGCTGATTAGGACACTTCAGAAACACAGGGTGCGCATTCACAAGTTGGATCGAAAAGTCACCATCGACAAAAAGATCTATAAACCGGAGAAATCGGTTATCATCCCCATGAACCAGCCGCAGACCCGTTTCATCAAAGCGGTTATGGAGACAGTGACAGAATACCGGGATTCACTCTTTTACGACGTTTCCGCATGGACGCTACCCCTTGCATACGGTGTCCGTTACGGTGCTGTCAGACAGAGTCCGCGAGGCATGATCGGTGACGCCATCGGAGAGATGTCGCTGGATGGCGGTGAACTTATAGGCGGCAAAGCTTCCTTTGCCTACCTCATGTCATGGGACCGCTATTTCGCTCCGCGGGCACTCTACCGCATTCTTGACGCCGGCATCTATCCTTCCGTAGCAAAAGAACCGTTCCAGATGGAGATAGATGGGAAAGTAACTTCGTTTGACAGAGGCACCATTACCATCCCTCTGATTCAGAGGGATGCCGGCAGTAATCTGGAGCCGTCTGATGTCCACGGTCTCATGGAGACAATCGTCCGCGAAGATCACGTCACGGTTTATGCGTTGACCAGTGGTCTTGCCTCAAAGGGGCCTGATCTGGGAAGTCCAGGCAATGCACTGCTGAAAAAACCGGCTGTGGCTGTGCTGTCGGGCCGCGGAACTGGCGCCTATCAGGTGGGAGAGGTGAGACATCTGCTGAACGAGAAGATGAATACGCCGCTGTCACTTCTGGATGCGGAAGCTGTAAAGGGAGCAGATCTGAGGGATTATACCACCCTTGTCCTTGTTAACGGTTCGTATTCCCGTCTCGATTCGACGGCAGCGGCCAAGGTTGGCCGATGGGTGAATGACGGCGGCAACCTCATCGCCTTCGAAGGAGGAGCCAAGTGGGTCGTTGACAACAAGCTCATGGATGAATCTCTGAAAAGTGCCGAAAAGGATACATTGGACATCCCTTACAACAAAATTGCGGCCGCCAGAGGTGCACAGAGAATCGGCGGTTCCATCTTTGAAGCGAAACTCGACATTACCCATCCCGTAGCATTCGGCTACGATGACCGGGTAGCACTGTTCAGGCGCAACACCAACTTCTACAAGAAGTCAGCCAAGCCGGGAGCAAACGTGGGCATCTATACGGACACTCCACTCCTGAGCGGTTACATTTCTGAGGATAACCTGGCGAAGATCGAGGGGACGGCGGCTATCATAGCCCGACGGTCGGGGAGAGGAAGTGTAGTTCTATTCGCTGACAATCTAAATTTCCGCGCTTTCTGGTACGGCACCAACGGGCTGTTCTTGAATGCCGTCTTTTTCGGACAAACATTCTGAGTGTGCGCCCTCTCTTCAGAGAAGAAAGCAAGACGGGGACAAGTCTAAATTACTGCGTCAGACGATAGATCAATATAGCTGCCCGGGTGGTGGTCTTCGGAAGAGATGTCAAATCCAGCCCTTCACTGGAGGAATGTTCACCGAATCCATCGGGACCCATCCCTGCCAGAGAGGCATCCACATGGGGCGCTACGAAAGAGATATCGGCCGCTCCCCTTTTGGCCGGATCAAGTGGTTCCAGTGACCCGTATCCAAGATCGATGTTTACCTTTTCTAACTCATCCAGAAGCGCATAGTTGGCTTCTGTTGGCGCCATGGCGGGATAGCCGTCCTTGAATTCAATTCTGGCCGTCGTACCAGGTAGATTGTTGGACACGATTTCCTCCATCCGTTCCCGTGCACTGCCCAACTGCTCCATGGAAATGGTACGGATACCGCCGTGTACCGTGACTGACTGCGACACTACATTGGTCTTGCC
>CEQE01121169.1_pt1 | contig 14968 bp, 13 predicted proteins | sample 356201 | NCBI WGS metagenome assembly CEQE01 (sample SAMEA2619970, study PRJEB7988) | marine metagenome | biome: marine biome (ENVO:00000447); feature: mesopelagic zone (ENVO:00000213) & marine oxygen minimum zone (ENVO:01000065); material: "saline water (ENVO:00002010), including plankton...
CCGCGCCTTACCGGTTCCCTAGCGTTACGAGCACTACTCCGGCTACGACCAACAGCGCGCCGCCAACCGTCCTCCATGTTACCTTTTCCAGCCGCTGCAAGAATAGGTGCGTCATGAGAATCGAGACCAGCGGACTCGTTCCGACCACGGGCGCCACGAGCACCACAGGAGCTTCGCTCAGCGCCAGGTACCAATTTGAAACGCCCCACGCGGCGGCCAGTCCAGCCAACCCGACGAACAGCCAGGCTCGACCGGGCGCGGCTTTCATATCCACGTGAACGTGTCGGCCGAAGAGCGCCAGGACGATAGCGGTGCCGAACATCATAGAGAACGACGTCGCGACGATCGGCGGCGCGAAGTCGCTCACGATCTTGCGCCCGACCACGGCGACGGAGCCGTAGCACATTGCCGCGCCAAGGGACGCCGCGTATCCCAGCCAGAGCCGTCTGCCCGTCGATGCCGTTGCCGTCATCGCTGGCTCAAGATGAGGACCAACCCGCCGATGATTGCGGCGGTTCCCAGGACAATCGTGGCGTTGATCGACTCGCCGCCCAATGTGATCGCGGCGATCGTGGCAAACAGTGGCGACGCTCCGACGATCGGCGCGGAACGAGACACTCCCGCCAGTCCGACACCCGTATAGTTGAGCAACCGGCCCAGGGGAAAATTGATCACGCCAGACAGCAGGAACCAGAGAAACGCCACGGCGGCCAGGTCGAAGATCACATCCGTGTGCAGCGCGAAGGCGATCGCGGTGGTGACTACCGTGCCGACCACAAGTGATACCGCCGTCCCGGTGGTCGCTCTGATGTACTGAAGTCCGAGTCGGGCGAATACGGCGCTGGCGCCGAATCCGACGGCCGCCGACAGCCCCAGCAGGACGCCCAGCATCAGCCCTCCGCGTGTTGGCTTGACGCGGCCGAGGAGCCGATGACCGAGTCGATTATCGAGCGGAAGATCACCGCGCCATCCACACCGCCCATGAGTTCTTCGCAGCACCTCTCGGGGTGCGGCATCATGCCCAAGACGTTGCCTTCGGCGTTGACGATCCCCGCGATGTTGGCCATCGACCCGTTTGGGTTGGCGTCCGGTGTGATCGCCCCTTCAGCCGTCGAGTAGCGAAACACTACCTGGCCGTTGGCTTCGAGTTCTCGGAGCACATCCTCATCGGCGTGGTAATTGCCCTCTCCGTGGGAGATGGGAACCCGCAACACGTCGCCCGTGTCGGACTTCGCCGAGAAACGAGTCTCGGCGTTTTCGACTCTCAGGTTGACCCACTGGCATCGGAACTGCAGGTGTTCGTTGCGCATCAGGACACCAGGAAGCAGCCCTGCCTCACATAGTATCTGGAAGCCGTTGCAGATGCCGAACACCAGCCCGCCCTGCCCCGCAAACTGTTCGATCGCCTGCATCACTGGCGAGAATCGCGCGATGGCGCCCGCGCGAAGGTAGTCGCCGTACGAGAACCCGCCTGGCACGATCACACAGTCGAAACCCGAGAGATCGGTGTCCTTGTGCCAAATGTAGTCCGCCTGTTGACCGAGCACGTCAGACACGGCGTAGTGGCAGTCCTGGTCGCTCCACGTTCCGGGGAATACGACGACTCCGAATCTCACGATTCCAGCCCTCGCAACGTTTCATTCACGATCGCGCTGACCTGACGCCCCTCTGCTTTACCCCGCACTTTAGGCATCAACTGTCCCATGACCTTGCCCATGTCGCCGGGCCCGATCGCGCCGGCATCTTGAACCGCCTGTTGAACCAGAGCGGTTATCTCTTCTGTCGAAAGCTGTTGAGGGAGGTACTCGAGGATGATCTCCAGCTCAGACTGCTCTTTTTCGACCAAGTCGGTGCGGTCCGCATCCTTGAACGCCTCGATGCTGTCTCTTCGTTGCTGGGCTTGCCGGCTCATGACGCCCAACACGGCTTCGTCGTCCAAATCGGTTTGCTTGGCGATCTCTTGGTTGTGTATCTCCGACCTCAGATAGCGGATCACCCCGCGACGCAGCACGTCTTTGTTGCGCATCGCCGTCTTGAGATCAGATTCCAGTCTTTCTTTCATCGTCATGTTTCACCGCCTGCGAACTTGGGGCGTCAGGAGTATCGAGTCGCGCCAGTTTGCAGGCGATCGAGGGCCGCATGTATCGATCTTACCGCCCGCTCTTGTCCCATCGCCTCAAGCGTCTCGAATATGGGGGGCGACACTTTCAGGCCGGTTGCCGCTACCCGTAGGGTTCCCAAAACCTGCCCGACATTGACGTCCAACTCTTTGGCCATCGGTCGAAGGAGCGCTTCAATCGCCTCCGAGTCGAATGCTTCCAGCAGCGCCAAGCCTTCCTGCGATGCTTGCAACACACTGCATGTCGACTCGATGTCCATCCCCTTCTGGATGAGCTCCTCGTTATCGTAATCGATTCGCTCCCGGAGAAGAAAGGACACAAGCGGCGCCGCTTCGGGCAAGGACTTGATCCTATCGTGGATCAAAGGGACGATCCTCAGAGCGAACTCGCGGTCCGGCGTCTTCGGAAATTCGTCCGGTGGATACTGAGTCCAGTGATCCAAAAGTGCGTCCGCTAGACGATCCGGGCTCGCCTCACGGATGTGGACCCCGTTCATCCAGTTGAGCTTCTCGAAGTCGAACACCGCGTCCGACCTGCCCACTCGGTCGAGCGTGAAGTGCTCAATTAGCTGTTCGGGAGCGAAGATTTCCGTCTTGTCGTCGAGCGACCAGCCGAGCAGTGCCAAGAAGTTCAACAGCGTTTCGGGAAGCACTCCCATCTCTCGAAATTCGAGCACCGAAGTGGCGCCATGGCGTTTGGAGAGCTTGGTGCGGTCGGCGGCCAGTATTAACGGCAGGTGCGCGAACTCGGGCGCATCCCATCCCAGAGCTCTATAGAGTTGGACGTGAAGCGGGAGGCTGGACAGCCACTCCACGGCTCGGGTTACATGCGTAATCTGCATGTGATGGTCATCGACGACGTTGGCCAGATGGTACGTCGGATAGCCGTCGGACTTGAGCATCACGAAGTCGTCGTACAGAGCGTTTTCGAACGAGACATTGCCGCGGATGATGTCGATCGCCTCGGTAATGCCGTTCTCGGGCATCTTGAACCGAACCACACTGCTCTGGCCGGATGCGGCGCGGTCGCGGGAGGCATCTGCGTCGACATCGCGGCACTTCCCGTCGTACCCGATGCGGTCTGAGTCGTCTTTCTGTTGCTGCTCCCGCAACGCCGTGAGCCGATCAGGCGAGCAGAAACAACGGTACGCGCTGCCCGCGGAAAGGAGAGACTCGATCGCGTCTCGATAGTACTCGAGGCGTTGTGACTGATGATACGGTTCATGCGGCCCACCGACGTCGGGGCCTTCGTCCCATTCCAGACCGAGCCACTTCAAAGACTCCAGCATCAATTCGGTGGCGCCTTCGGTTTTGCGGGCCTGGTCTGTATCTTCGACTCGTATGACGAAGTCGCCGCCGTGGTGTCGCGCGAAAAGCCAGTCGAAGATTGCAGTTCGGACGTTGCCGACATGCGGCTCGCCCGTGGGGCTTGGTGCGAATCTGACGCGGACCCTGGTCGTCATTCATTACTCCGAATGGTGTCTGCCTATGGGTTGATAGAGCGTGGTCGGCCGATTAGCAGAGTGTGCCGAACTGCAGGCGTCGGAACTCCTGTCGCCGATCGCGGGCATCCCCGAGAACCGATCATCACAATGCTGCCTCGCAGGGAATTTTATCACGGCGGACACGGTAGCTTCCATCGCCACCGACCGCTGGATAGCGCCGGTGCGTCACACGAGCCCGGCCGCGGCGTCGCTAGCTGCTCCGGAGTTGCGGGAACAGCACCACCTCGCGAATGGTTCGCTGCCCTGTTAGCAGCATAGTCAGGCGGTCGATCCCCATGCCCAGTCCGCCGGTGGGCGGCATGCCGTGCTCGATGGCTACCAGGAAGTCTTCATCGAGCCGGTCCCACTCCTCATCTGGGAGCTGAGAACGAAGACGCTCCTGGTCCTCGAAACGCGCTCGCTGGTCCACCGGGTCGTTGAGCTCGGTGAACGCGTTGGCGATCTCCATTGAGCCGGCGAAGGCTTCGAAGCGTTCGACCAATCTCGGGTCGTCGAGCTTCTTCTTCGCCAGCGGTGACATCTCCACCGGGTAGTCCACCAGGAAGCACGGTTGCACCAGGTGCGGTTCCACTTTGGCGGACAGCAGTTTGTCCACCATGGCGCCCCAGCTCGTCTCGCGGCCCACCTCGACGCCCGCGAGTTTCATCTCGGTTTTTAGCGACTCAATGTCCGTGTGCTGCATGATGTCGATGCCGCTGTGCTCGAGGATTTGTCCGCAAAAGTCGAACCGAGGCCATGGCGGCGTAAAGTCGATGGTGTCCTCTCCGTGAGCCATCGCGGTGACTCCGATGACTTCCGTGGCCAAGTGATAAACGAGCTCCTCGACCATCTGCATCACCGAATCGTAGTCGGCAAACGATTCGTAGCTCTCGAGCGTCGTGAACTCCGGGTTGTGATTGATGTCGATGCCTTCGTTCCTGAAAATGCGCCCAATCTCGTACACCTTTTCGAGACCGCCTACGATAAGCCGTTTCAGGTGTAACTCCGTGGCGATACGCAGGAAGAGCTGTCTGTCCAAGGCATTGTGGTGCGTCTCGAACGGGTATGCCATGCCGCCGGCGGCGACCTGGACCAGCATCGGCGTCTCCACTTCGAGGAACCCCCGACCATCCATGAATCGCCTAATGGCGCTGACGATCTGGCTGCGTTGCACGGCGACCTGCCTGGCCTCGGGATTGGCGATCAAGTCCAGATATCTTTGCCGAAACCTGGTTTCGACATCGGAGAGACCGTGCCACTTCTCCGGCAACGGACGCAGGGATTTGCTCAGAATCGTGATGCTCTGAACCTCAACGGTAACCTCGCCCGAACGGGTGCGAAACAGTGGACCGCTGACCCCGACCCAGTCGCCGATATCGATGTCCGACAGCAGTTCGTACGCCTCGCCGAGCGTATTGCGACGAAGCATTGCCTGTATCTTTCCGCTTCCGTCCAGAAGGTCAAGAAAGCTAGCGCGCCCCATGCCGCGCCTGGCCACGATGCGTCCGGCCACGGACACTGAGTCCGCGAGCGCATCATCTGTGTCAGACGTTTCGTCGGCTTCGAAGTTTCGCACTGCATCGAGGGCCAAGTGCGTTCGGTCGTAGGTTCGGGGGTACGGGTCGATCCCCTTGGACCTCAGACGGGCCAGTTTGTCGAGTCTCACTTGAAACAGCTCATCTTCGGGCTGTGGCACGGCGCAAAGCCTCCTGGGCACACGGTTTCATGGATAGTCGTCTCGGATACGGCAAGTGACACGGGCGACGATGGAGTCCCGAGGAGATGTCTTCGTGTCAAACGATCCGCGGGCAGGGTCGACTCAGGCTATCTTGGTGATCTTCAACGTGGTGACGCCCGCGGGAGTCGTGACCTCCACTTGGTCGCCGACTTTGTGGTCGAGCAGTGCTCGTCCGACGGGTGATTCGTTGGAGATCTTGCCTTCGAGCGGGTTGGCCTCAGCGGAGCCTACGAGGTGGTAGACTCGCTTTTTGCTGCCCTTGCTGGTTACGGTCACTGCCGAGCCGAACTGGACCGAATCCGAGGCGTTTTCGTCTTTTTCCGCGATGACGGCGTTCGCCAGGATGTCCTCGAGGTCCTGAATTCTGCCCTCGATGAACGCCTGCTCGTTTTTCACCTCATCGTATTCGGCGTTGTCCGCGGTGCCTCCGGTTTCGGTGGCCTCGTGGATTCTTCCAGCCACGTCCGGTCGCCGCACGGCCTTCAGGTGGTCGAGCTCGGCCTGTAGCTCATCGTGACCTGCGGGTGTGAGATATCGTCGGCGTTGCACCACGGGAAGCTCCAATCGACAAAAAGACTGAGAGACCGCTTTCGCGGAATTCACTCTCAGCCTGTCGGTCACATTCTATACAAAACGGACCGGGTTTGTAAATCCACACAAGTGTTGGGCCAGCCACGCCGGAACTGGCCCAACGCTGGCATTAGGTCACGTGTCCGCCAGTGTGCGTCTTTGCGTGATCGCTCTATTACAACGCAACGTGCTGAAGACACTAGTTGTTACGGCGGCGGCCCTGCTCCGCTACATGGCTCGCCGCCGCTCGTAGACGTCAGTACCCCATGCGTCCTTCGCGGGCAAGCCAGGCGAACTGCTGCTCCCTGCGTCCTGCGCCCGGGTTCATGATCACGTTGACGAGCGATGCCTTGCCCGAGTTGAATGCCCGTTCCAGCGCGGGGCGCAGATCGTCCGGCTTGTCGACATATTCGCCGTGGCCGCCCAACGCCTCCATCATCAGGTCGAACCGCACGTCCGGTTTGAAGTCGTTGGGGTCTTCGGCGCCTTCCACGTAGGTCCTGACCCATTTGTCGATGTTGGCGTTCTGGAACACGACCCACACAACCGCCAGATTGAACCTGGCAGCGGTCTCGATGTCCATGCCGTTGAAGCCGAACGCCCAGTCCCCTTGGAGACACACAACCGGTTTGTCCGGGTAGACGACCTTTGCGGCCAGCGAGAACGGCACGCCCGTGCCGACGCACCCTGCGATGCCGGCGTCGATCCGATGCCGCGGGTTCCAGATGTCGACGACCTGACGAGATATGTCCATGGTGCTCGCGCCGTCGGCTACCACCATCGCGTCTTTTGGCAGGTAGTCGCGGATCTCTTTCAAGATGCGATAGTAGCCCATCGGCACTGCTTCGGAGTTCAGCATTGGGGCGATCGAAGCGGCGTTCTGTGCGGCCTTTTCCTTGAGGCCGGCCAGCCACGGGGTCTCTCCGTATGCCACCGGGTTGGAGTCCAGACCATCGACCAATTGGCCCATGACCATCTTAGCGTCGCCGACCAACCCGACCTCTGCCGCGTGATTGGTTCCGATCTCCGCTGGCTCGATGTCGACCTGGATGAGTTTGTAGTTTTCAGCGAACCGTGGCGGCTGGCCGAAGTGGAATATCCAATTGAGCCTCGCGCCGACCAGCAACACTGTGTCCGCTCCCTGTAACGCCTGCGTCCTGGCGGATGAGACGTTCATCGGATGATCCGGCGGCAGCATGCCTGAACCCATCGGTGAGGTCAGGAACGGGATCTGTGTCTTGTCGACGAACTGCCGGAGTTCGTCCTCAGCCCAGGACCACGCGGCCCCTTTTCCGACGATCAGAAGTGGATTTTCCGCCTCGGAAAGCACCTGCAACGCCTGTTCGATCTTCTGCGGCTCAGCCAGTGGTCTGGCCGGTTCAGGGGCCGGCTCCGGAATCGGCACGTCCGCGTCATCGACGCTTCCCGAGATCATCTCGGCCGGAAGGTCCAGGTAGACGGGTCCTGGACGGCCCGCGGTGGCGGTCTTGAGCGCGAAATTGATCAACGTCGGAATGCGCTCGATGCTCTCGACGGCGTACGCCCATTTGGAGAGAGGCGCGGTGGACTCGACCTGGGCCATCTCCTGGAAGTCGCCCATGTTCCGGCGCCTGAGTTCGGCCGAACCCGCTATCACCAGCAGAGGCCAGCAGTTGGCTTGAGCGTTGGCGATGCCTGTCAGCGTGTTCGTCTGCGCCACTCCCGATGCGGCGATGCACACGCCGACCGATCGTGTGAAGTACGAGTGAGCCTGTGCGGCCATGGCCGCCGCCTGCTCGTTGCGAACCGAGATGACCTTGATCCCTGCCTCGGCAATGCCGTTCACAATTGGGCCAACCGGGTCTCCGGGCAACACGTAACAGGTGTCTATCCCTTCTCGCTTGAGCGAATCCACGACAAGCTGGGCGCCTGTAATCTCGGCCATCGGCTTCCTCCTCGCATTCGACGTATCAGAGTTGTTGTCGCCCAATTCTATCCGTGTTGACCACGGTGTCAAGCAATATGGTGTAGCGCGCGTTGCGCGCCGGATATTCTGGCCTGATCGTGATCCGTTTCGGCACTGATGATAACATACGATCCAAAACTCAGGAGAGTCATCGTTGCAAGACCAGTTCGTTCCCTCGTTTGTTTGGCGTCACCCCACCAGGGTGCGGTTCGGCGTCGGATCGCTGAAAACTCTGACCTCTGAGGTGGCCGCAATCGTCCCGGACGGGACGAGGGTGTTCCTCGTGGTGGGCCGCCAAAGTCTACGCGCCCGCGGAATCCTTCAGCCAATACTCGACAGCCTGCGAGACTACAAGGTCACCGTCTACGACCGCGTTGCCCCGTTTCCGTCGCCTCAGGCGGTGGACGACGCAACCGCGGAGTGTCGGTCGATCGAAGCTGACATCGTCGTTGCCATCGGCGGCGGAAGCGTGATGGACCTGGCAAAGGCCGTCGCAATTCTGGCCGTGCACGAAGGGAGCGCTCTGGCGTTCGCCCAGGGTGAGATTGCGCTCGTAAGAAAGGGTCTGCCGTTCATCGCGGCGCCGACAACGTCCGGCAGCAGCAGCGAAGTCACGTCCGGAAGCGCCCTTTGGGACATGGATGCGAAGAAACACTACGGTCTCGGCGGACCGCTAATGTTCCCAGACACGGCGATCGTGGACCCGGAGTTGATGATGTCGATGCCGTCGTCTTTGGCCGCGATTACAGGGATGGATGCGTTCACAAGCGCATTCGAATCGTACTGGTCCATCAGGTCTCAGCCGATTTCGGACGCGCTGAACCTGGACGTGATCCGGAATTTCACCGCCAACCTGGAGCGTTCCACCATTCAGGGAGACCTGGAATCCAGGGCGGCGTGCGCCATCGCGTCAACGATGTCGGGCATCGCTTACTCCCAGAGTCCGCCGAACGCCTGCCACGCGGTTGGAGGTCCGTTGACACTGTTCTGGGACGTTCAGCATGGCCAGGCCGTGGGCGTGACCTTATGCGGGTTTCTGGAGAGAGCAGCGCCCGCCATAAGGCACAAGCTCCCTCCGCTCTGGGAAGCGATGGGCGTCGAAGACCTGGCGGGCGCGACCGAACTTATTACGCGCATTATGAGGCGCTGTGGCCTGGAAACCACCCTAACCGGGCTAGGCTTAAACGAGTCCGACCTGGACACTCTAGTGGACGAAACCCGCTGGGAGCGAGTCGGGTCGCTCCCCGTGTCCATGGGCAGGGATGAACTCAGGGTGATGCTCGCCGAGTTGTTTTAGGCAGTTTCCTCGGTCTCGTCCGAGGATTCTTCGACCGGTTGGTCCGGCGCGATTACGATGTCGTCTTCGTCCAAGAGCAGACGCAATTGCTCACGCGTTTGGCGAATCAACTCGGTTTTCTCGGCGATCTTGTCAAAGAGGTCGCTCTTGGCCTTGATTCCTTCGGCGATCATAAACGCCGCGGCTTCGGACCGGCTGCTGTTGATCCCCGAGTCCACTAGCTCGTCGAGTTTGGCCAGACTCTCTTTGTTGACTCGGACCATCACGACTGATGGTCGAGCCGTGCGGACTGCCTGAATCGTTTCCCTGATGGTCTCCCCCACTGACGACGCGGCGTCTTTGCCCCGACTTACGGCGCTTTGAACGGCGTTGTCGACATCTTCCGCTTCATCCAGGCAAATGGCGATGACGTGACGGCGCTCGCTCTGCTCTTGCTCATCTTTGTTCATCATGTCCTCCTGTCGGATTGGTTTGTACTGTAATTACATGTAATAGTAGCACGGTACAACACTATCATGCCAGTACAGTGCTGACAGATAACGTTGGAATGATTGACGGCGCTCTGGGTTTCGGTTACGGTTGGCGATGCTTGACGGCTGCCGAAGCCGTTTCCGCGGATGGAATATCACGGATGGTTGAAGACTCGACACCCGACTCAAGCGCTGATCACAGCGCCACGCCGCCCCCCGAACAACCTTCCACCAATGACGGAGCGCCGCGCCGTCGGCGAAGGCGCTCGGCGTACGCCACCAAAGACCTCACCAAAGGCAGCGTTCCCAGAAACTTATGGTTCCTGGCGTGGCCTCAAGTCGCCGAAAGCTTTCTCAGCGTCGTCGACCAGCTCGCCGACCTCATCTGGGCGGGCAGGCTCGGGTTCCAGGCCATCGCCGGCTTGGGCGTCGCCCAGAGCTACCTTATGATGCTTATGACGGCCCGAATGGGTTTGGACTCCGGCATGAGGTCGATGATATCCCGAGCAGTGGGCGCTCGCCAAATCGCTTACGCCAACCACGTCGTGTTGCAAGCCCTGACGCTGACGACCGCGTATTCGGTCGTTCTCGTGACTATCGGATTAGTGCTTACGGTTCCCCTGCTCAGAGTTCTGGGCCTCAGCGATGGCGTGGTCTCGCAGGCAGCTCCCTACATGCGGGTGCAGTTTTTCGCAATGGCGATGATGGGCTATCAGCGCATGACCGCAGGAGCGCTCCAAGCCTCCGGCGACAGCATGACCCCGCTGAAAGCAGCGACGGTGTCCCGAGTCGGGCACCTGGTCCTCAGCCCGTTCCTGATCTTTGGGTGGTGGTGGTTTCCCGAGTTCGGGCTTGCCGGAGCAGCGCTCGCAAATCTGATATCCCAATCCATCGGCGTCGGGATGAACATGCGGGCGTTGCTGGTAGGGTCGTCCAGGCTGCACATGACCTTCAAAGGCTACTACATCGACTACCCGCTTCTCTGGCGGGTTCTCAAGATAGGATTGCCGGCTTCAGTGACAGGAGCGCAGCGGGCAGTCTCGCAACTCATCGTGGTAGCCATCGTCGCGTCATTCGGAGACATCGCTCTCGCAGCCTTCGCGATGACTCGAAGGGCCGAGAACACAGTGTTGCACGCCAGCCGAGGCATGGGCCGGGCCGCGGGAGCATTGGCGGGACAGAACCTGGGCGCCAACCTGCCGGGCAGGGCCAAGGCGTCAGTGTTCTGGGCGATCGTCTATGCGTCGGTTGCCAGCGTCACGATCTCGGCCGTCTTCCTCATCTTTCCGAACCAGGTAGCTTCGTTCTTCAACAGCGATCCTGAATTCATCGCCCAGGCCGCACTGTGGCTTCAAGTGTTGGCTATCGGCTACTTTTCGATGAATACCGTTCAAGTCTTCACCCAGTCATTCAACACGACCGGCGCGACGGTGGCGCCGATGATCGTCACCGTATCCACAATGTGGCTCCTGGAACTTCCGCTGGCATATGTCCTGTCGCGCCACACGTCGCTGGAAGAACTGGGCATCCCCTGGGCGATCGTGTTCGGCATGACTCTCAGATTGATGATCTTCACGTGGTATTACATGCGCGGCAGTTGGCTGCGAACCGGCATGTTGTGACACGTGTTGCCTGAATCTCGTCTGTCAGTTAATGCGCGGGTATAGCCGACGTTGTGCTATCCTTCGATCGACGGACAACCTGGGCACACTGGGATGACGAGATGAGTGCGACACAACAACCCCGGCGCGGCGCCCGATTCGGTGGAGTCCGAATCGGTTTCTCGGCCGCATCCATGCGCAGTGAGTGGTTGCTGCTGCTGACCGTTGCCGCGACTGTCGTGGCCGATCAGATTTCCAAGCTTGTCATCAAGGGCACGTTGGCCCTGGGTGAGTCTTGGCCGGCCGAGGGTGTTTTCAGAATAAGCCACGGGACGAACTCGGGCGCGGTTTGGGGACTGTTCCCGGGGCGCACCGGCATTCTAACAATCGCTTCGATCGTCGCCATCGCGTTTATCATCTACTACTACCGAACGCAGGCGGTGAGGAACCAGCCAACAAGGTTCACCGTGGGCTTGCTTCTCGGCGGCGCAATCGGCAACCTCATCGACAGGCTGCGCATGGGCGAGGTTGTGGACTTTATCGACGTCGGGTGGTGGCCCGCGTTCAATCTGGCGGATTCCTCCATCGTCGTTGGCATGACGCTGTTGATCGCCACCCTGCTGCTGACGGGCGAGCCGAAATCGCGGATCGACCAGCGCTCCGAAGCGGCCGACTGAGGGTGTTTGAGCCCGTGACCGATGTTCGCGTGTACACATGCGAAGGGCCAGCTCAACGCCTAGACCGATTCCTGGCCGACCGATGCAGCGATCTGTCACGCTCCCGCATCAAACGCCTGATCGTGGACGGAAGCGTGTTGGTCGATGCTCGTCCATCCGATGCCGGTTACAGGGTGAGATCCGGGCAAGTCGTCAGATTAACGGTCCCGGAGCCAAACCCGTCTCACATGCTTCCCCAGAACATCCAGATCGACGTGGTGTACGAGGATGAATGGTTGATGGTGGTCGACAAACCGGCCGGCCTCCCTGTTCACCCCGGGCCGGGCCATCCGCACTCAACTCTCGTCAACGCTATCCTGGGCATGCGGCCCCAGGTGGCCGAGGTTGGCGGCGTGATGCGGCCAGGCCTCGTGCACCGGCTGGACAAGGACACCTCCGGGCTGATGGTCCTGGCGAAAACCGACTCCGCCCACAGCGCGTTGTCAGGCCAGATCAAAGCACGCCAATTCACCAAAGGCTACACGGCGCTGGTCCACGGAATGCTGTCGCCGCCGGAAGCTGTTATCGAGGCGCCCGTGGGGAGAGACCCTCGCGATCGCAAACGTATGGCCATAGTCGACACCGGGAAGAACGCGACGACCGTGTACAAGACTTTGACGGCGTTTCAGAGGCACACGCTGGCCGAGGTAGCCCTGAAGACGGGTAGGACTCACCAAATACGGGTCCACTTTGCATCCGTCGGCCACCCGATCGTCGGTGACGGCACGTACGGGAACCCTGACCCGCGCATCGGGCGGCATTTCCTGCACGCCCACAGACTCGGCTTCCGGCACCCTGGGAGCTCGGCATACGTGGAGTTCGACTCGCCGTTGCCCGATGAGTTGAGCGAGCATCTGAACACGCTTGCGGGCGCATGATAATCTCCGGCCTGTGCCGGATTGGCGATCGTCAGCTCGTGGTCTGCAGGGGCCGGGTGCTTTGATGTATCGGGCGCTGCAATCCTCCGTGTCTGACGGCTTCGCGCAGATCGCCACGCTAAGGCAAACCGAGGGCAACTCGTCCAATTTCGTAGAGGGGCCGATTTCCGCGGCAGACAACACTCGCGGAACAAAGAATGGTCCGATTGGTCCTCCGGCGACGTCTTCGGTGAAACGGTTGCCCCCGCTAAACTGAGCGGCAATTACGGCCGGACCCATCGTCCCCTGCATGCCAACATACCCAGGAGCGTAACTTGGGGTGCTAGTCGCCAACGATCCATCTGCGTAGAGCAATGCTCCGTCCATCGCGTTTGCTCCGCCAGCCCCATCATAGGTCGTAACGACGAAATGCCATTGACCGGTGCTCAGCCCGGCATTTGAGATCCTGGTGACCTGGTTGTCGGCGTCTTCGTCGTAGAGTGACAGGACCAATTTGTTGCTGGCAGGGCTGCCGTAAACTCGCCACTCTCGTGCTTGCCCGGACTCGTCCCATTTCGAGAGAATCATATCTGCTCTGGACGCGTTGTATCTTTTGACCCAAGCTCCGATGCTCATACCTTGGCCGATTGAGTCGTCTCGAGAATAGTGGGAGTCCTGCGCACTGATCGCAACCTCGTCAGTACCATTGAAGGAAACAACAGGGATGGCGCCTTGAGCGCTGGGCGGCGTGTCGAACAGATTCAGGGCTTCAGGCCAGGTGAACAGGTCGCGTTCAGCTCCGATGGTCGTGAACACGTCGCTGTCGAAGACGCTCTGATCCGGCGATCCATCCGCGATGTGGCAGACGTTGACTCCATTGAACGGGAGGATAATCGTGCCCGGCCCAACGATTGTCTTGACGGCCCAATAAGCGGCGGTGATCGCGTCCGTGGACGTGGCCAACTCGTTCCACTGTGCGGTTTCGACCTCTGCGGTGTAGCTTAAGCTGCTCCCTTGCGGAGCTTTCTGGAGGATGGACTGCTCAATGTCCATGCGAATGGTCTCACCGGGATCGATCTGTTGACACGGCGGAATGTTCGAGAGCGCGACATCCGTGTCGGGGACGGAGTCACCGCTTAGGTCGAGCGACAAGACATCGCTGGAGGTGGCGACGTTGATCGCGGGAAATGACCCGTCGACAGTGACCCGTCTGACCCGAACCGGAACGCTGCCCGTGTTCGTGTAATCCAGCCAAGTGGTGCAATTATACCCTGGGTATACGTTCTCTTTTGTGACCAACACCGTGCTAGCCGAGACAACAGTGATCGAACACCTGCCGACACCCTTGTTCGAGTGATCTTTCGGATCGGCTCCCGTGCCCGCCGGATCCGCGCTGCTGGAAGTGGCCCAACCGTCGAAGAGTTGCACGTTGACGGTGTTGTCATCCTCGTCGTCGAAACCAGCCTGATTCACGATGCCGTCATCGTCGGTAAACGCCTCGACGACTTCAAGACTGACGTGGTCGGTGTTGACGGTGCTGCCAACATCCAAAGCGCCTGTCCAAATGTCGAAGCCGGTGCCAATGACGGCGACTCCGGCCACAAGCGTCATGACCATCAGACTCAATTTTGTGAATTCACGATTCATCTACATCGGTTCCTTAGGATATCGATAGCTTGCGCTGCAAGCACCGGCCTACGACGAACTGAAAACGGACAACCGGTTAATTCAAGCCTCCGTTCATCCAGATCGTGATCCAACCGATTTTCGGCACCCGCGCGATGACTACTCCAGTCAGTTCGTCGACCGTGAGTGTTGACCTGTCCGGGGCGTTGTTCGCGTCGCCTTTGGTGGTCAGCGCCAGTCCGTCGACGGTGGTCTCTAGGCTGACGATTCGGTGAACGATGTCGATCCCAGCGCGACGGTACTTCACCACGTCGCCAACGGCCAGGTCGCCGGCCGACACCGGTTTCGTGACGACCACGTCCCCGACGCCTATGACAGGCGCCATGCTGCCATCATGGATCGGCCTTATACAGCGACTGCAGCAATCATCAGTCCCCTTGCGATGAATGCCGACGATCTCGGCAAAGCCAATCCGCCGCTCCTCGACTGCCCTTAACAGTCGATGCCGCACGTCGTTTGCGGCTTGCGAGCTGTGGCCGGTCATC
>CEQE01062387.1_pt1 | contig 14937 bp, 14 predicted proteins | sample 356201 | NCBI WGS metagenome assembly CEQE01 (sample SAMEA2619970, study PRJEB7988) | marine metagenome | biome: marine biome (ENVO:00000447); feature: mesopelagic zone (ENVO:00000213) & marine oxygen minimum zone (ENVO:01000065); material: "saline water (ENVO:00002010), including plankton...
ATACTATATTAAATGGGGAATCGGAAGGGAAAACCTTTTACGATATTGTTACTGCAGGAGAAGCTTTTGGGATGACTACTTTTGACAAAGATATTATTAATCTGTATAAAAATGGACTTATTACGGAAGAAACCGCAATGGCCTATGCGTCTAAAAAGGCTATTGTAGGGCGCGGCATTGATACTATAAAGAGCGAAAAAGGAGAGAAAACAACTGACATTGAAGGTCTGGATATGGATGCTGAATATGCAAAGATACAGAAGAAGAAATAGTAACAGATCACTGGGTAAGAAATATGAAAGTAGAATGTAATAAATGCGGAAAGACGTTAAACATTCCTGACGAAAAAATCCCGCCAAATAAAAAAGTCAATGTTTCCTGTCCGTCATGTAAAAACAAAATAACTGTTGAAAAGCCGCCTGCAAATAAAAAAGCTGCAGAGCCACCCGCGGAAACAACCGAAAGAGCAGAAAAAGAAACAGCCCCGGAGGAGCAAGAAGAACAGGTAAAGGTGATGGACCCCAGTGAATTTGCAGATGAGGAGCTGGAGATTCTGGCAGAAGATTTTGCCGGTGCCTCTCTTAAAAAAAATAATGTTTTAAAATATATTCAACCTCTGCCAATGACAACCAGGAGAAAAATGTTCATTGCCTTACTGGGAAAAGATTTCCGCACTATGGATAATATGCAGGCTTTTTCCTTAAGCGTGAATGTTGTTATTAACTTTAAAGATATGGATAACCTTACTGCTATACTGAAAAAAACTATCTCTGAAAATGATGCCTTCTATAAGGTCTTTAAAGAAACTTTGGTAGCGCTTGGAAAGGTTTAATTATGAAAAATATTCCTGTAGTAGGAAGATTTCAGGATGGCGAAGTTATCGTTACTGAAGGAGTAGCAAGTAATAATGCCTATGTAGTTCTTTCCGGAAAAGTGAAAGTAGTTAAAAAAACTGACAATAAACAGGTTGTTATCGGGACCCTTAGTAAAGGATCTGTATTTGGAGAAATGGGCTTAATTGGAGCTTCAACGAGGACAGCAACTGTTTCCGCAATTGGAGAGACCAATATTGGTATTATTGACAAAGAATCTTTTATAAAAATGCTGGAACAACTCCCGGAAGATTTTCGTCCTGTTGTTAGCTCATTAGTTGAACGGCTTAAAATAACCACCGAAAAATTAGCCAAAATCGGGTTGCAGTTGGATAACGCTAAAAAAGTTATCACTTCTTTTTCAATTAATACTGAAGATAATTTCGATGCCTGAGTTTAAGTACACTGCCCTCACCAAAAGTGGTAAAGAGGTTGATGGAGAACTCGAGGCGGAAGATAAAGAGAGCGTTGAAGCCCTTTTATCCCGCCAGGGTTTCACAGATATAAAAGTCAAAAAAAAAACCGAAGGAAATCGTTCTTTTTGCGGAAAAAGTCACTGAAAAAGATATTGTTGTTTTTACCCGCCAGTTTTCAGTTATGATCAGTGCAGGTCTCCCTCTTGTCCAGTGCCTTAGCCTGCTTTCCTCTCAAACAGAGAACAAAACCTTTGGGAAAGTAATCGGTGAGATTAAACAAAGTGTTGAAACAGGAGACACCTTTTCAGACGCTATAAGAAAGCACCCCACAACATTTGAGACTCTTTACGGCAATATGATTGAAGCAGGAGAGATCGGAGGTATTTTAGACACTATTTTAGTGAGGTTGGCCGACTATATGGAAAAAGCAATGAAACTCAAGGCCAAAGTAAAGTCTGCCATGGTTTATCCGACCTCTATCGTTGTTATTGCCATAGTTGTTGTGGCTTTTTTAATGATCTTTGTTATCCCCACTTTTGCGCAAATGTTTGAGGGACTGGGCGGCACTCTTCCTGCCCCTACCCTCATAGTTATGGGAGTTAGCGACATATTTCAACATTATACGCACTATATGATCGGATTCGTTGCTGTTTTTATTTTCCTTTTCAAGCGGTTTTATAATACTGAGAAAGGAAGGATAACGGTTGATACTGCTGTGTTAAAAGTACCGGTTTTTGGACCTTTAATCAGAAAAGTAGCAGTGGCAAAGTTCACCAGGACATTGGGGACTTTAATATCCAGCGGCGTTCCCATTATACAGGCGCTCGATATTACAGCCAGAACCGCAGGACAAAAAGTAGTAGAAAATGCTATTTTGGGAACAATAGAGAGCATTAAAGAAGGGCAAACTCTTTCCGCCCCGTTAACCCGATCAAAAGTTTTTCCGCCAATGGTCGTCCAGATGATTGATGTTGGTGAGGAAACAGGCGCCTTGGATGCAATGCTGGAAAAAATAGCTGACTTTTATGATGATGAAGTTGACGCGGCTGTCGAGGCTCTTACCGCACTGCTTGAACCAATGCTAATGGTCTTCTTAGGAGTAGTTATCGGTTTTATAGTCGTAGCCATGTACTTGCCGATTTTCGAGATGGCCAACGCCTTAGGTTAACTGTTTTGCCTTCAGCTGCCAGTTGTCAGCTTTCAGGAAAAATGGCAAACTTCGATAATAGATTTAATCAGTTTGCACTAAAAAAAGCCTTTTTGGCTCCCAATACCATTTCGACCAGAAGGAGAAATCTGTAGAACTCAAGGGGTTAAGATTTCTCACTTCACTCGAAATGACAAGATAGCACTATTTTTTCCGTCTGAACTAATTAGTTAATATTGATAATCCACTTTTATCCTTTTGAGTATTAATTTTTTTTTGATCTGAAGGCTGACTGCCGTAAGCTGATAGCTAATTTTAAGGGCTAATCCAATGAATACCTTTTCCTCCACCCCTTCTTTTGATAAAGACCTCCTTTTTCGCGTTAAAGTGTTAATGTTCCTCAGGGTTGCCGTGATAACCCTTTTTCTCGGATCGGTTATCATTTTCCACAGTAAAATCGGAGGGACATTACACTTAGGTTCCATCAGTATATTAACAGTAATTACGTACCTTCTCACTTTATTCTACGCAATTATTCTGCCCCGGATTAAAAACCTGCGTAAGTTTTGTTATCTGCAGATAGCTGCCGATATTTTTGTGGAAACAGGCGTAATTCATGTTACCGGAGGAATCGAAAGTCCTTTATCCTTTTTATACACTCTTTCGATTATCAGCACAGGGATTATTCATCATCGGCCCGGTATTTATTTTATCGCGTCTATTGCCAGCATTTGCTATGGAACTTTTATTGACCTGGAATATTATAATCTGATTCATCCGATCTATATTTATCCCAAGTCTGATATTGCTAATGAAGCGAGTTATGTCTTTTACATAACTTTTGTCACTATCTGTACCTTTTTTTTAGTGGCTCTTTTAACCGGTTTTTTAGTTGAGAAACTCCGGTTAACAAAGAAAGAACTGAGCGAAAAGAACGGTTATCTCCAAGAGCTCCGCGCCTTTCACGAAAATGTAGTTGCGTCCATGGGTAATGGTTTATTAACTATCAGTATGGATAAAAATATTACTTCTTTCAATAATGCTGCTACAAAAATTACCGGATTTATGTTTTTAGAAGTAAAAGGAAAGAACTTTTCTGAAATTTTCCCATTCCCTGAATGGCAGGAAATTCATGAAATAATGGATAGTGACTTGTCAAACCACTTTGAAGGTATTTTTACCAGAAAAGATGAAAAGAAGATTTTTTTGGAAATGAATATATCGGCGCTGAAAGATGAAGAGGGAAACATAAAAGGATATATTGGTGTTTTTCAGGATGGGACAGAATTTAAAGAGATGGAAGAAAAAGTAGTTCAAGCGGAACGGCTTGCAGCGATAGGTAAAGTTGCTGCCGGTATCGCCCATGAAATCAGAAATCCATTGGCATCCATGAGTGGTTCCGTTCAAGTTCTGAAGCAAAAACCACGGCTGGAAAAAGAAAGCAGGGATCTTATGGATATAGTTGTAAGAGAAACTGACAGACTTAACAATATAGTAACCCGATTCTTAGATTATGCCCGTCCGCATCCTGTTATGTTGGCAGAACATGATATTAATACCTTAATAGAGGATACTCTTTCGATGTTAAAAAACAGCCCCGAATATAATCAAAAAATTCTGGTTTCTACTCAATTAAAAAAAAATCCTTTAATAATAAAAATAGATTCTCAACAGATTCAACAAGTTTTATGGAACCTTTGTCTCAATTCCATACAGGCTATGCCAAATGGAGGGGAACTTAGAATATCCACAAAACCAATTAATGGTAAAAATAATCGGTACGCTATGATCAATGTATCTGATACGGGGTGTGGAATCAAAAAAGAAAATAAAAATAGTATCTTTGATCCGTTTTATACGACTAAAAAAAATGGGACAGGGTTAGGTCTGGCATCTGTTTACAGGATCATAGAAAACCATAAGGGGCTTATTAAAGTACAATCAAAGGAATCTGAAGGCTTTTCCATCACATTGCAACTTCCACTTAGTCCATAACGCCGGAAATTAATTACAGCACAGCAGCTTAAATAATGTCATCCAAGACTTTTTGTATTTCAGTTTTTGATTTAACGCCTACCAGCTGCTGAACCACTTTCCCCTCCTTAAACACCAACAAAGTTGGAATTCCACGAATACCAAACTGGGTTGCCGTTTTTGGGTTTTCGTCAACGTTTAGTTTTCCGATCTTTACTTTACTCTGATACTCTCCGGCTAACTCCTCAACAGTAGGAGCAATCGATTTGCATGGAGCACACCATTCGGCCCAGAAGTCAACCAAAGCAGGCAATTCAGACGAAACAACTTCTTCATTAAAATTACTGTCAGTAAAAACAACGGCATTAGTTCCCATAACTTCCTCTCCAAATAAAAAAAATTATTATGAAATAATAAAAACTACTTGACGCATCTAATGAATTATGGATTATATCATGGATTATCTCTTTTTAAATAGACATTTTTAATAGAATATAGAGATTCATCCGGATAAAGCTGGAACCCTTGAATTTCTTTTCGCATCACAGCAATATTTACGGCAAACCAGAGACTGACATAGGGAATTTCCTCGGCTAATTTTTTCTGAATAAGACTGTATATCTTTTTTCGAGCCTCCATATTAATTTCTTTTCTCCCTCTATCAATCAATTCATCAATGTCTTTATTGGAATATTTTCCGCGGTTTGCCCCTTTCGGGGGAAAGCTTTCAGAATGAAAGGTATAGTGAAAAATATCAGGATCGTTAATGCCTACCCAGGTTAAAGAATATATCTGGAAATTTCCTGACTTAATGTCCGAAAAAAATGTTCCCCACTCATAACTTTTAATAATAATTTCAATGCCTATTTTCCGTAACTGCTCTTGAAAAACCTCGGCAATTAGCTTTCTCAGCTCATTTTGAGATGTTTTATAAGTGAGAGTAAAGCGCGGCTTTGGCCCATCTCCATCAGGATCAGGGTAACCGGCTTTATCAAGTAAATCTTTGGCTTTTTGGAGATCATATGGATATTTTTTAACCATTGGTTCATAAAACCAATTATTGGAAGACAGCATAAAAGAAGCCTTTGTTACCAGGTTTCTTAGTATGTATTGTATAATGCTGTCTCTGTCGATCCCTCTTGCAATTGCTTCCCTAACCATTCGCTTTTTTAAAATAGGGTCGTTTAAGTTAAATCCAATATAGGAATAGTTTGTCCCCGGGCGTTTTATGATTTTTAACCGGTTATTTTTTTTCAATCTGGGAAGAACATCGGGTGAAATAGCGTTTTGTAAAAGGTGCACATTCCCTTTTTCCAATTCAAGGAGTCTGACAGTTTCATCAGGTAAAATCTTGAAAATTATTCCATTTAATCTTGGTGAGCCCTCAAAGTAATCTTTATTTGAGATAAGAACAATTTCGTCATCAATATTGAATGAACGGAATTTAAAAGGACCGGTTCCAACAGGGTGTTTTACAAAACTGTCTCCCATCTTTTCCACGACATGTCTTGGAACAATAGGTAAAGTAAGATTGGGTAAAAAAGGGGCAAAAACTTCTGATAGAACAAACTTGATCGTATATTTATCAACAACTTCTATTTTTTTGAGTTTTTCAAGACCGCCAATTTTGGGAGATTGGTTTTCGGTATTTAGTACAAAGTCATAAGTAAATTTAACATCTACAGAAGTCATTTCCAATCCATCATGAAACCTGACCCCTTTTTTTAAATAAAAAATATATTCAGTATTATTTAAAATCTCCCATTTCTCAACGAGATCGGGTATCAAGTTACCATTAATATCGTGTATTAAAAGCGAATTGAAAATTAACTGGATTACTTGAGAGGAGGCAAGATCTAAAGCAAATCGTGGGTCCAGATTGGTAGGACTATTTTCCATCCCAATGATTAAAATATTTTGATTTTTCAGTTCGTTCTTTGAGCAGCCAAGATGAATAAAGACAGCGGCAGGAAACAAAAAATATAAAAATATCCTCAAAAGAGACTTGGTGTCACATCTTTGACATTTAACAGTGAAAAACTTTGAAAATGTGGAAATATATTTGTAAAAATCAAATTTCAAAGATGTGACCCCGGTTTTCTTGTCAGGACTTCAGCTCTTTTGCCTGCTGGAGATTATTGTTTTTAATCGGAGTGACAATACCGCCGGAAACCACCAGTTTAATGCCTTCTTCTACTGTCATGGAAAGCGGAATAATGTCTTCTTTCGGAACAAAAATCAGCAGTCCCGAGGTTGGGTTTGGTGTTGTGGGGATAAAAACATTGACAACATTTTCTTTTGTATATTCTTGTATTTCTCCTCTGGCTTCACAGGTAACAAACCCAAGAGAAAAAAGGCCTTTTCTCGGATATTCAACCATCACGACTTTATTGAAAGCCTCGAGCTGCGATTTTGAAACAGCATCTATAATTTGTTTAGCTCCCGAATAGATGCTTCGAGCCACGGGAATTCTTTCGACAATAATTTCACCAAGACTAAAAAGCTTTCTACCAAGGATGTTTTTAGTAATAAGGCCGGTAAAAACAATAATGATAATGGTGGCGACAAAACCTAACCCGGGGATAAATTGACCCCTCTGCAACGGCAATCCAAATAAAATCAATAATTTAACAAAAGCAGGTGAAAGAAGATTATCCAGCTTTTGAAAAACAAATGTCAGAATAAAAACAGTAATGGAAATAGGGAGGAGAACTAGGAGACCCGCAATGAAAAGATTTTGCAACTTGGTTCGTATTTTTTTAATCATCGCGCACCATTCCTTATTGACATCATAATTATAAATTTAATCTCCTGCATTATACATAATCATTCATACATTAACCAAAATAATTGACAATTTAGTATTGCAGGGATAGAGTTCACATCTCATCCAATGATTTTTTTTCTTAGATTAGTTTATCTGATAAAGTTTTCGATAATTCTCCATAAATCCTTTTTCCCTTCCCTATCTTTAGAAGAAAAAATAATAACCTTTTTTCCCTGTTTTTTTAAAGATTCCAAAATCGACCGGATCTTCTTGTTTTTCTCGCTTTTTTTAACTTTATCCGATTTGTTTGCTACAAAGACAGTGTGGATTTGGTGAAAGTCAAGCCACTCTGCCATTAACCGGTCATCCTCAGTCGGCTTATGTCTTATATCAAGGATCAACACTACCAGGTTTAAATTCTTTCTTTTTTTTAAATAGGTCTCTATCATTTTTCCCCAATTTTTTTTTATGGCACTGGGTACTCTGGCAAAACCATAACCTGGCAGATCGACAAAGAAAAACTGCTTGTTAATTTTAAAGAAATTGATCAATTGAGTTTTGCCGGGGGTAGAGCTGGTCTTAACCAGATTTTTTCTATTAAGAAGAGAATTTATTAGAGAAGATTTCCCGACATTTGAACGTCCTGCAAAAGCAACTTCAGGGAAATCCTCTTTTGGGTAATGCGTGGGATCAACTGCGCTTTTAATAAATTCCGCAGAAATGATTTTCATGTTACTAATACCTAAGCAATAAATTTCTTGATTTTTTATGGAAGAAAATTTCTAAACGCTTTACAGGGCGAAAGCCCTTTTTGATTATCGGCACTGGCCGGTTCAGGTAAGAGGATTAATAACCAGTCCTGAAAGAAGCTTTGGATAAAAAAATGTAGATTTTTGCGGCATACGCAACCCGGCGCCGGCTGCATTTTTTATTTGCTCCATTCGGGTTGGGTTAAGAAAAAAAGCTATTTGATACTCCCCTGAATCAACCATTTCAATAGCTTCGTTCTCATTTTTTTTGTAGCTAATACAATTCTGATTTTTTATCGATTCCTTTTTTATGCCCATAATCTTTTCAATGATAAGAGAATGGAGAATAAAGGCTTCCAACCCGGAAAATTCTTTTGGAGTTGTGCCATCATCTACAAAGGGATTAGCTTTTAACTTCAGCAGATAAAAAGACCCTGTTCCTAAATAAAGACCAAAAGAAAACTGATCTTTTTCCTTCAGTTTCATCTTTTGGAACAAGTGGTCACGCATTTTGTTCTTCTCTTCTGAGTTTTCGAAAGGGAATCTCTGGATATTAAAATAAGCTTCTAACGACTTCAACAATTGTTCCGAATGAAAATTATCTAAATTAAACAACAGCCTGTGGATGGGAAATATCGACGTTCCCTCCAAATCCATATTGGTTAAATACATCATGACATAGTCATAAGGTTTATCTTCCAAAGCATTACCGCTCTGTTTTCGCATTTCATCTCGGTATGTTAAGGCGGTTTCGTAACGATGATGTCCGTCCGCAATATATACCTTTTTATCCTTCATGCAATGAGCTATTTGTTTAATAGCATCCTTGTTCGAAATGTTTCCAAAGGTGTGAACAAGACCTTCAGAATCCTTTACCTTTGACAAGCTTTCCTTTTCAACTTCATTTTCAATTAAACTATCGATTATGTTCTGCGGGTCTGAAAAAAGGCCAAAAATCTGGCTGAAGTTGGCACGGCATGTTCTGGTTAACTTTAGTCTATCTTCTTTTGGTTTAGAGAGAGTAAATTCATGTGGGAATATAATCCCTTGACTATATTCTTCTAATTTGACCCTGGCCACAAAACCAACACGCTTTTTCCTTTCTCCATTAAAAAGGTAATCCTGAGAATAATAGTATACGCCTTCGCATCCATTCTCATGAAGAATTCCTTTTTCTAACCAGTCCTTTAAATCTTTGTCAGCGCGAGTATACCGGTTATTCTGATCATTGTCAGAATCAAATGTTTTGCCTAAAATTAATCGGACAATATTGTAATCGCTTTTCTGGTAAAGCTCTTCCTGGTAGCTTGGGGATATAACGTCATAAGGAGGGGCTACAACTGATTCGAAGTTTTCGATTTTTTCCTGTGAATATAAAATTCCTCTGAACGGGATAATTTCAGCCATTGCGTTATCTTTTTTAGAATGTGATGAAGTTTTTTATCATAAACATTGAGGGAAGGCAACTATTTTGTCCTTGATTTTAATACCGAATCTCAATATGATTTTCACTTATATTTTTTTCGACACTTCAAGCACTGCCGGGGTGGCGGAATTGGTAGACGCAAGGGACTTAAAATCCCTCGGTGCTTAGCACTGTGCCGGTTCGATTCCGGCCCTCGGCATACATATTTAAAGGGTTTTAGAACTCCTACCCTCTCAGCACTTTGATATTTAATCCGCTTGAGCCCTACCCTTTCACAAAACCTTACCACTACTGGACATTTGATATTTTGCCCTTAAAATCATTCCTTCAACTTCCTTATTTGCCTTTACCCAACCTATTTTTATATTGGGATTACTGTTTTGGTAAACTCTAAATATTTCGTCAGCAAAAGCCTGCCCTATCATATCTACATTTTCAAAATTAAGTACTACTTCTTTAAAGTCTTCAAGCCGTACTAATAAACGTTTAGCTTGTGATCTTGAAACAAGGTTTCCAGTACCGTACCGTAATAAGTCAACTGCAATAATGGTTTTGGCAAATGCTGGGATACCTTCTTGATTAATATCAGAGGTATAAGCATTAAATATTTCTGTCATTTTTCTATTTGATTTCATATTTATGGACATCTGTATAACAGTGCCTTTTCTATTTTTTCTATGCAATAGTATCCAATCCTCAACAGGAGTATGCGAAAAAAATAACCCTCCCGAAAAAATCATAAAATCATCAAACATTCTTGAAGTAAAAAATATCCCTTCACCAGAATGCCTCTCTGGATCAGTTGTCAGTTTTCCTTTTGAAAGTTCAAGAATAGCATCCCTTTCATCTTTCATGTTCAGAACTGATTTTATTTTATGAAATATCCCTATCCCATAGTCTATAATCAATATAGAAATATTTTTTTGTGTCACATATAAATGAATGATCGCCTTCTTACTTTCTGAATGATCTATTATGTTATTGTACATTTCAGTAAATCCATACTGACAAATATCTCTAATATTTTTAGGAAATCTATCAATAAGATGAAAAATATATTTATCCCATAATTTATCTTCTTCTCGATGTTTAGAAGTATCAAAATCAAACCGTTCATCTATTAGATATTTTAAAAAATATTTTGTACCACTTGTTTTTCCTTCTTGACGAATAATACCTTCGTTAATCATAGAATTTATGTGAGCATGAATGTGCTGACGAGAAACTTTAAATTTGTCTACAGATAACCTAACAATGTCCCTTGGATGATTTTCTACATTGTCAATAATGAATTCCCTTAATGCGTACTTTAGTAAACTCATATCACAACTCTTGTCAAGCAATAAGCCTTATCTTGTCAAGCAATATATGCAATCTTGTCAAGTAACACAGATAAATTTGACAAGCAAAACAGGTAAACTTGTCAAGTAAATTTGATATACTTGTAAACTAAAAATCAAAACTTGTCAAGTATTTTATGAAAATTAGCCAACATTAATTGATTTGTTCTTGCTAATCCATTGATTTATATCATTTATGTTAAGAAATACTCTCCTTCCGTCCTTTATGTAAGGAATTTTACCAGCCCAGAGCATTTCGGGGACTATCCATATTGAACATCCCAAATAAACCAGCCACCTATCAAGCCTTTACAAAAAATTAGTAAAAAGAACTTAAAATCCCTCGGTGCTTTGCACTGTGCCGGTTCGATTCCGGCCCTCGGCATTTTTAAAGAATTAAGTTTACTGGTGTTATTAAAATCGACGTTGAACATCCTGCCCCGGCAATCACTACCAAAACCAGCCACTGTGGAACTCAAGATTTAACTCAGAAACAGCCATCAAATCATGCAATTTTGTAATGTTATGAAAGTTCTGGCTTGACCCTGACGAAAAGCTTTTCAATAAACGACAAAGTTCAGAAGGTAGTATTAAGTATTAAGAGGCTAAAATTACCAAATCACCGGGACAATACCAGAACCTTTTATTGCTTCATCCTTTGTAACAAGTGAGATCCTTTGTTTAAACTCCTCGGCAGCTTGGATGGTTGTCCCAACTATAATTGCATCATGAATATCAAGGCCAATTGGTGATTTTTTTTACAACGGTTATATCCAATGGATACAGAACAATATTGTCAGAAGTTTCAACCTGGAACAGGGCTTCTTCAAAGGATAATTCGATGCGTTTCCTCTGGTAAAGGTATTTTATTTCCATCATGACAATTGATGGAACGATTATGATATTGGAAGGGTCGGATAATGTAGATTTGGCTTTTTTGGATAGACGGGGATTTGCAGCAAGAAACCATACCCAGGGATGAGTATCGGTGACCACATCCACTAACTTGTCACCTTGAGTTTAAATTTAACGGAATCAATATCCTCCGAAGTAATATCCTCGCTTCCTTTCAGGAGACCATACAAATTAGCTGTAGTATGTGTTTTTATTTTAGACTCTTCGGATTTAACCTGAGCTTTAAGGGCGTGGAGTTTCATTTCCATAAGCTTTATTTCATTTAGCAGCCCCAATTTATGCATATCCTTTCCTCCTGAGATAAAATCAAAATATCAGAGAAGTGGAATTAAGTCAAATGGAATACCCTTTGTCATAAAAGGTATTTAATAGACCGGTGGTTTGGTTCCAGCAAGACAGATAAAAAACTACTTTCAGAATAAATTTGGTATAGCTACTGTGATAAAATTGTGATTGGAATTAATAGAATTATTAGAAACAATGGAATTATAGGAATGGATTTAAACGCTTGATTTTAGCAGGAAAAAGGGAAACCAGCCACTTATCAAGCCTTTACAAAAAATTAGTAAAAAGAACTTAAAATCCCTCGGTGCTTAGCACTGTGCCGGTTCGATTCCGGCCCTCGGCATTTTGTTTAAAGGGTTTTAGAACCCCTACCCTATCAGCACCTTGACATTTAAGCCGCTTGAGCCCTACCCTTTCACAAAACCTTACCACGACTAAACATAAGCACTATCGTGTTTTATGCTTTTCTGATCTACTTCTAAATTGTGCCCATTTTCCTTATCAACCTTTTCTTGATGATACTCTGTAAGAGGAGTCGAAGAATAACAAAGATTTTGAAGGCAGCACCATGCATAGCGACCAAATTTTTGCTTCTGGCGGTGCTTTTGTATACTGGTTATCAGAGACTGTTGGCTCCTGTTGCGCCCGCCTCGTGAACTTCAATTTCGGCCACCTCTTCCAGGACAATCGATCCTACTGCTACGACTTCGGAGTGCGTGCGGTACGTCGCCCATAAAATCTCTACAGCCAAGGGAGGACAAAGAATAATATTGTGCTGATTGAGGCGAAGTAATTTATTTGAATCCTTCTCAAATAAGTAGAGTCTAAATATCAAATAACGCTTAAATCGTTTTATTATTTTCCTTCTTTTTAAATATTAGGGTTACAGGCAAAAGCCACCTGTAGCCCTTTTTTTATGTGGAAATTGTAATAGAGACGGGCGGGATTGTGCTGAGATCAGCTGTTTTTGGATTTAATGGTCTTGCAAACTGCTTAATTATAAGGGTTTATTTAATGCGATATCTCTTTAGCTATAAGATATTTTTCTGAAATTCTATTATTCATGAAAAACCAGGTATCGAACTGAACGGCAATGTGGAAATTTAAAAGGATAATGAAATATCATTATTACAAATCAGTTTACTTCTCCGTTTACTTCTTATCTGGAAATGAGCAGAGCAAAGTTTTTAAAGAGGTAAACGTTTTTTGCAGGAATGTTGCTCATCCAGCAGGCTCTCCGTGAATATTCTTTCCGTAATTATCATAATAAATGTCCAGAACGATCTTGGTAATGGCAACGGTAATCGGACCGTAGATCATTCCAAAGAAACCAAAGGCAAGCAAACCGCCGATAATACAGAAAAGAAGAATACCGGGATGTATTGCTGTCCCCCCCTTCATCAATAAAGGTCGGAAGATATTTTCGGAGAGGCTGATAAGCGGGCAAATGATAAAAAGAATTATGGCTCCTAAAGTATTGTCGGAAAGGAGCAGAAAGATGGTGATAGGGAACCAAATAAGGGACATCCCCACAACCGGGATCAGGCTCGCGAAAGCCATTGAAACTCCAATAAGAAGTGGAGAAAACCCGTAAAACCAGAATAATATTCCACCCATGCTGCCGAGGATAAATGCAGTCCCGAAAGTCCCGATAAAAGTAGTGGAGGAAATTGACCGGAATTCATCAACAATCTTCATCTCCTGTTCCTCCGATAAGGGCAAAAGGCGGATCAGGTATGCAAGGAAATCGCGTCCCGAATGGAAAAACATCCAAAGGGCGATTATCATAAAGGTGAACTTAAAAACAAAGTAGGCTCCTTTTCCAGCGATGGATGCAATTGCTGACTGAAGAACTCCCAATGTCCCCTTCAGGGTTTCCTGAAGAAAGCTTTTAATATCAAAAGAATAGTTTTCGATAATATCTTTGCCGTAGGGAAGGTGAAAAATCATTCTCTCCCATGTCTCAAAGGTCAGGAGTTTCTTTCCTTCTTCGCTTTCAAGGTACACATTCAACTTTCCGTAAGCCTCGATTCCCTGCGCCCCGAGTGAAAAGAGAATATAAAGGAGGGGTATAATAACAATTAAAAGAACCGCTCCGCAGCTAATGGTTGAATTGAGCACCGGTTTGCCCGGCAGTTTTTTCTCAAGATAAAGATAAAAGGGAGAGAAAACGGATGCAATACAGGCCGCAAGGAAAATTGGTTCCAGGAAAGGGCTGAAAACCTTCAAGCAAAGATAAAGAGAAAAAACAATAAGAAGGATCAGAAAATAAAATCTGAAACGGTTTACTTCCTTAGGGCTTTCCATGTCCATGAGAAGTCTTTCCTCAATATTAAAAGGGGGCTCTTTAAAAAATTAGATATTTAAATATATTGTGGAATTTAAGCACAGGCAGGCTATAAAATCAAGGGTGGTTGCGTGGTAAGACAGTCTTGACCTACCCCCCCTGACATTTTCATTCAATGACTAATTTCTAATCCTTAGCAAACTCCCATTGATCCGGAGTGTCGATAATCTGAGCAAACCTGAGAGGTTCTTTGGTATAGCAAGTTGTACTAAACAAAATGAAAAAAAATCCATATAAGATTATTCTTTTCATATCTAACATAGATACAATTTCATAAATTCTGCTTCTTTTGTTTACCCATTGCACCTTTTTACTAAAAATTGGTAAAATAACAACCATTAATTACTCTTTGGTGATTGCTAATTATAATGCCATTATATTTTCTATTTTTTTTTATTGTTTTTATCCGCGGATTAACGCAGATGAATCCTGATAAAGATAAGATTATTACATGTATTTAACAAGAGCCTTTTGTTTTTCAATTACTTTTTTAATAAAGCTTGAGACAATTTGAAAATCCAATTTTAAATTCATACTTCTTCTGATTATTTATAAAAAGGGAACAGCGTTGAAGCTTAAGTTTTAGAAAACAACCTCAGTCTTAAAGAGTAAAATTGGAAGAAAAAATATTCAAGTCGGTATAATGAAAGCACTTTTTCTCACAGTATGTATTTTTTTCGGTTGTTTCAATCATGCCCT
>CEQE01148881.1_pt1 | contig 14931 bp, 14 predicted proteins | sample 356201 | NCBI WGS metagenome assembly CEQE01 (sample SAMEA2619970, study PRJEB7988) | marine metagenome | biome: marine biome (ENVO:00000447); feature: mesopelagic zone (ENVO:00000213) & marine oxygen minimum zone (ENVO:01000065); material: "saline water (ENVO:00002010), including plankton...
TTCAGTCAAGTGAATGGACAAAAAACAAAACATTAGCATTTGGCGGAATCATATCAGCTATTTCATCTTGTTGTCCTGTGCCTATCTATTATTGTCATTTCTTCCCTCATCTTATCTAAGGCTAGATCGATTGTTAATGGTTTGACTTTCAATAAAGCCTTCGTCTTATTAATGTTCAGTGAAGAATCCCTAGGTCGCTTAGCTTTCCACAAAATTTTAGTCATTTTGGTTGGTTTGATCAGATTTGTGTTAAGATTGAAGGTTTCAGACAATTTCTGTGCAAAGTCTAGTCTGCTAACTCTAGAGGCCCCTGCCGTGTGCAGGATTCCAGTTGTATTCCTTTCAGCTATTTCTAGAAGTATATCCGATAAGTTCGTGTTTAAGGTAGGTGAAACGAATTGATCTGCTAGAATTTTTACCTCTTTCATTTTACTTAGGTTATCTATTAGCCATGTAGCAAAGTTCAATTTATGGTTAAAGCCCCAACCATAGATTACACTTGGTCTAGTGATGCACCATTCAAAGGTGTTTGCCTTTACGAACTCTTCACCCCTAAACTTTGTATATCCATAGTAATTTATAGGGCTAGATATATCATCTTCTTCATAAAGTCCCTTCTTGCCATCAAATAGGTAATCTGTGGAGACATAGATAAAGTGCGACTTGGTATCAGCTGATGCCAAAGCCAAGTGTTTAGTTGCTTTAGCATTTACATTCCATGCCGTCTCTCTGTCCATCTCACAGCTGTCAACATTGGTGTAGGCGGCAGTGTGGATTACCACTTCTGGCTTAAGTTTTGAAACCAGTTTGAAGACTTTGTTCTGGTCAGTTAAATTCAACTGGATATATCGTTCATTATCTATTGGGTGTTCATTGTATATAGAATAAATTTCATGTCCTTTCTTTAAACCATTTTGAACTAGCTTATGGCCTAGCAGTCCACTACCCCCAGAGATCAAGAGTTTCAATAATCATTCACCACTTTAGCTTCCAAGGAGTTGGGTGTAACGTCTTTTCCGATGCTAAAGGTTTCCACCATCCTTCGTTCTCGGTATACCAGTCAACTATCGTCTTGAGACCATTCTCAAAATTATATTGTGGAGTCCATCCCAATTGAGATCTTATTTTGGTTGAATTGAGGCTGTATCTTGCATCATGTCCGGGTCTGTCTTCTACAAACTCAATTAAATCGTTAGGTTTCTCCAGTAGATTGAGAATCTTCTCTGCAACAGTCACATTTTTCAACTCATTTCCCGCTGAGATGTTATATGTTTCTCCGGCCTTTCCCTTTCTGAGTACCAGGTCTACAGCTTTGCAATGGTCATTCACATATATCCAATCGCGGATTTGTTGGCCTGTACCGTAAATCGGGATCTTTAAATTAAGTATTGCTCGAATCACAATTTTTGGTAAGAACTTTTCAGGAGATTGGTAGGGACCGAAATTATTAGTGCACCTTGTTATCATGGTTTTTAAGCCATAAGTCTTATGATAACTAGTTACGAACATGTCAGCTGCTGCTTTTGATGCTGAATATGGGTTTGATGGATTTAGACTATCAACCTCATCGAAGAATATATCCTTGGGTGTGGTGCCATGAACTTCGTCGGTGCTGACTTGAAGAAACGTCGAAATATCGGCTTTCCGTGCTTCTTCAAGTAGAGCAAAGGTTCCAATAGTGTTACTTTCTAAGAAAAGCATTGGATTAGATATACTCCTATCTACATGTGTTTCAGCCGCCACATTAACAATGGCGTCTACATCTTTCATGAGAGTTTTGACTAGGCGGAAATCTGCTATGTCTCCTCTTACGAACCGATACCTATCTACGTCAATATCTTTCAGGTTTTCAATGTTGGAGCCTAAAGACAACTTGTCAATATTAGTTATTTGGATATTATCGTAATTGGAAAGTATATGTCTTATGAAGTTGCTTCCAATGAAGCCCATTCCTCCAGTAACCAATACTTTCATAATCTAAATGCTCATTTATGAGGGGGAAGGAACCAATCCCACGGCTTTCCAACTCTTAGGTCGTTAGTTTTTCCGTTAATAGATTTAGGCACTATCGTTGGATCATTCCAAGATCTATGGATCTCATCCGGTTTTTCGTAATCGTAAAGTTTGTTGACAAAGTATAAGAGCCAAGCTGGTTTATCATTGATTACTTTAAAGCCGTGCCAATAGATTCCTGGGATCTTTACAATCTGATGGTTATATTCAGTGGATATCACTTCATCAAGTTCACCAGAATCCTCATCATACGCACAAATCTTTAAGGCACCCTTAAGAACTAGAAAATAATCGATTTGACCTCTGAGGTGTCTATGCCAACCTCTGATTATACCTGGATAACTTACAGATAGATTTGCCTGAATTATTTCGTGTTCTTCCAAAAGATCTTTCCAATCTTTTCTCAAGAGTTCCATGAAGACCCCTCGTTCGTCGGGAATTTCCTTAAGAGGTTTGATCTGAATTCCTTCAATCATCCCGATCACAGCTCCAGATAAGATCCTTCCCCAAGCAGAAATCTTCTTCCTCGGGGTTTGTTGTTATTGTTTGAGATAATCTTTGAATTGGGTGCGATTAAGCTATCGATGATTCGGTCATTTACATCGATCTGGCTATTGTCCATGATAATAGAGTTTTCAATTTCTCCACTCTTCATGATGACATCGTTTCCAATACTTGTGTACGGCCCTATGTATACATTATTTTCTATGATTGTATTTTTTCCTATGATTGCTGGACCTCGAATCATTGCATTTTTGCTGATAGTAGTATTTTCTCCGATTGATACTCTTCCTTGTATGATGTGATTTTCTTCAATTTTTTCATTCGGTGGGTATTTTAATTCGTCGAGTATTAATCTATTGACTTCTAGAATATCTTCGGGGGTGCCTGTGTCCTTCCACCAACCGTTAACGAATCGGTGCCCAACATTATATCCATTTTCCAGTAATAATTGAATGGCTTCAGTTATCTCAAGCTCTCCCCTCCAAGATGGCTTGAGCCTCTTGATCATCTTAAAGATTGATGGGTTGAATAAGTAAATACCAGTTAAGGCATAGTTGCTAGGCGGATGTTTCGGTTTTTCTACCAAACTCACAAGTTTCCCTTTAGCATCAAATTTCGCGACTCCAAAATGTTGTGGGGTCTTCACTTCACATAGCAAGACCATTGCGTCATAGTTCGAGGTTTTGAAGATTTCAACAAATTCTTTGATACCTCCTTTAATAATGTTGTCACCAAGGTACACGATAAATGATTCGTTTTCAATAAACTCTTTGCAGAGTTCGATAGCATGGGCTATACCTTTAGGTTTACTTTGATGGAAATATGAGATTTTTGAGTTAAATGAACTACCATCACCATAGTATCTCTTCACTTTTTCTACATGCATTCCTCCAGAGACGATGGCTATCTCCTCGACTCGTGCCTCGATTAGATCTTCAAGGACATATTGTGAAATGGGTTTGTTCGCAACCGGGATCAATTGTTTTGGGCCAGTATGAGTTAATGGTCTAAGTCTTGTTCCGTGTCCACCATGAAGAATAATTCCTTTGAGTATCAATTGCCATCTAATCTTTTTTGCCTTTCGTTTACATTCATGATTAATGATTTATAAACTAAAATACTTTGTTTAATTAAAGAGAATTAATCGCTCCTTTTCGACAAGATTATCCCAATCGAACTTGTTTGATATTTCTTTAGATTTATAACTCATCTTGGATATCCTTTTTTCATCATATAGAAGTGTTAAAACTGTATCTGAAAATAAGATTTTGTTACCAACAGGAACTTTGATTAAGGCACAGGTTCCAAAAACTGTGTAGGCTGGCAGCCTATAAGTAACAACTGGAAGACCACATGCCATTGCTTCTATAATTACGATTCCCAATCCCTCCTCATAACTTGGGAAAACAAATAATCTGCTGGACTTCATCACAACATACTTTTCATTTTCAGGTAAGTATCCTTTCAAGATGATATTTTTGGATAACCCCTTCTTTTCTATGGCTTCGGCTAGTAATTTGGATTCTCCCATGCCAACGATCGCCATTTTGGCATCAGGTTTTTTTAAGCAGACTCTCTCCCAAATGTAAACTAGATCTAAAATTCCTTTAAGTAGAGAAATTCTTCCCACATAGCAGGCATCATAAATCTTTTTGTTACCCTTTACTTTTGAGATATATTTTAAGGGAATACCATCCATCGTAACTTGTATCTTATGTTTAGACACACCTATGTTGATAGCTTGTGGTACCACAACGGGGTAGGTCATGACCTTATATGCAAAAAGTCTGATAAGACGTATGCTTAAGATATCATTGATCAACGCTAATAGGTTGTAAGCTGTGGGGTTGTATTTGGATCTTATAGATAGCGGGGGGAACAAATGATGAATATATACTACAAGTTTTGACTTCGTAATCTGGCTGTAAAATATCGCGAGTACTAAATCATAAAGATAGTGGGTTGTGGAAATTGTTAGATCTGGTCTTATCCTGGCTCTAATAAGATTAGGTAATGATAGGGAATATAATATCATACGAACCAGGGGAGAGAGAATTATCGCGAGGGTACTCCTGAATAGAAAATTATTTTCATTTTCTGGCAGATTTGATATAATGTGGCTTTTCACATTATGGAGACCAAGAGATGCCAATACCTTTTCTCCACTCTTACCGGTTACAATATGAAGATCCTTGAATAGACCACGTTTAATGCACTCAAGAAAACGAGTATCACCACCTGCTGTGGTGAATAATGGAGCAATCAATAAGGCTCTAGGTCTACTATTATCAACCATCTTGACATAGCCCCTCTGAAAATTCAATTTATATCTTTTCCTCAATCCTTAAGGAGAAGCATCTAATCGACTGAGAATCTCGTAGATGCAAAAAAAGTTAAAATATTCGGAGTCTGTGGTCGGAGTGTTCTTGCCGGCCAGTTCGGGGCACATAAAGAGAAGTCCAAAAAGATGCAAATGAAAAGGTGACACAAAGTAGTTCATCTATTTCTATCTTTTACCAGTTTGAATATTTTATGCAAAGTTATCACCGGCACAGGCACGAATTTCTCGTAGAATTCAAAGAATTTGTGACCTAAACTCTTTTCAAACGACATAACTTCTACAGGGGTTTCCTTCGATGATATCTTCCGAATATATCTGAATAGACTGATGCCCCCCCTGTAGGCTCCTTCAATCAAAAAAATAACTTTCTTTCTATGTTCCTTTACCTCGACAACTCTGAAGTTATCAGCGACTTCTTTGAATTTTATAAAGCTGTGAGAAGTCATGGAGGTGACCATATGAGTGGAACGCATCAGAAATGTTCCCAGCAAGTACTCTGTAGATGAACCAGTTTTTGTCATTAGGTGTGACCACAATTACCCTCGCTCTCTGAGAAGAGACTCTATCTAACTCATGAATCATCTTCTTTGGTGCAGAAACATGCTCTAATACCTCTATGGCGAAGCAAATAGTAAAGGCGCCATCTTTAAATGGGAGCTGCTCTGCATCTGAAATGATTATTTCCAGTCCTTTCTCTTTTGCTCTTCTCGCTCTAACACTTGAAAATTCAACGCCAACAGCGATTATGTTATCTTCAACTCTTCGTAAGAGATTGCCATCGCCGCAACCAACATCCAAAACAATGTCCAGCTGGCTAACGTTGGATAATTTTAGAGCAATTGAATCAACCTTATCTGCAAAAAAAATTTTAGAGGAAGAACTTTCTCCTTCCTTTTCGTAAAAAGACTTTAGCTTTCTCTTGAATTCAATATCTTTCAATGTAAGAGTTTTCCTAAGTCATTTTACAAGTGAGGACAAGCATTATCTTTTTTCTAAGGTCTTCCTGTTGCAGTACGGCCGTGCTTGAGCAATGACAGCGCGACCGCGATGTCATGTTTGAGCCGCCTAATAGAACAAATGTCTTGGGCGAGCCTTTTTAGAATGAAGCGCCTTTGGAAGTAGAACTGCCTGTAAGCATTCTTCTGTGCCTTTTTCATCTCATCGAGAGTAAGATCCTCAGGAACATAAATGGGTTGCTCTTCGATTTCACCCTTCGCATATCTGTCCCAAACATCTTCCGAAATACGTCCGTCCTGTTTTGCCAATGAACACAATTCTGACCCAGGCATTGGGATTGTGAGGTGAACACCAATATAGTCTGCACCTAAGTTTTTGCCTATTGCAACTGTTTCGCGCATGTCTTCTCTAGTCTCTGTGGGGAAACCCAACATAAGATATGCAGCAGTCTCTATGCCAACTTTTCTGCAAAGGGAAAAAGTTTTCCTTATCTGCTCATTTGTAGGGTTCTTGTGAACTATGTTAGTTCTGACTCTTTCGTTGCCAGATTCTATGCCGAATTCTATTTTCTTACATCCGGCCCTCTTCATAACCTTCAATAGATCTTCATCTACAAGATTGGCCCTGGTTTCGCACTGCCAGCCAACATCCAACTTGCGATCAATGATCTCCCGGCAGAGTTTAAGCGTTATTTTTTTATTAAGAGTGAAGGTGTCATCGGCGAATACAATATACCCCACATCAACACTTTCTATCTCATCGACCACATTTTCTGGTGACCGATATCGAACACTCCTACCTGCAACTGGTTTAGAACAGAAAACACAATCGTAAGGACACCCCCTGCTAGACATGATAGGAGCAAACTGTTCATCCGCTTCACCATAAATATCCTTTTCGAGGAGATGCCTTGCAGGTAAAGGTATATCATCCAAGTTGGACATGTGTTCTCCTCTGAAGATGGCGGGACGTTTCCAAGGAAAACTCTCATTTAGCATCTTTTCAACAAGTGATGGGAAGGTTAGCTCTCCTTCACCTATAAACCCGAAGTCAAAGTATGGAAAACGGTGAATAAAATCAGGGTCAGTGGTAACGTGGGGTCCACCCAATCCGATGATTATGCTATTTCCAAGGATTCGTTTTAACGCCTCAGCCAATTGAACGGCCCCACGCGTTTGAGGAGTGGTCGCAGAGATTCCGACAACCTGCGCGCCCTCCTTCTCTATCAATTTCACAACATCTTCCAACTTGAGTTGAGCCGCCATGGCGTCTATTATTTTGACTTTGACAGCATTCTTCTCCAGAGCCGACGCCAAATAAAGTATCCCGAGAGGCGGGCTTGCACTGAACTTAGCAAGGAATCTTTGCTTTTCTTCATCGAATGAGTATGGGGGATAGACTAGGATAACATCACTCATCTTTTAACCCTCTTTGTTTTCTGCAGACCAATGTATTTCTTACCATAACAAAAACACTTCTAAAAAAGGTCAATCAGGAAATTGATATCCTACAACCAATTCAATTATGAAAATATGGAGTTCCTGATTATTTTAAGAGTTTTCTGCGAATTTCTTTTTCCAGAAATCAATAGTTAATTGGAGTCCTTCCTCAAGTGTGAATTTAGGTTCCCAGCCGAGTAAGCGTTTAGCCTTCGAATTATCACCTCTTAATGTATCAACATCTAACGGACGAGAAGGTATAGTGTTCCAAATGAATTTACCTTCAAAACCAGTAAGTTCTTTAATTAACTCAACAAGTTGAGCTATTGAAATGCCTCGACCTGTACAGAAATTAAATACCTCGCCGATAGCTTTGTCATTATTTAGGCAAGTCATATAACTATTCACATGATCATCAACATATTCCAGATCACGGACAGGCTTTGGATCGCCAAGTTCCACTAACTTCTGTTGGAGCATTTGCACAATTGCACGTTCAACAATGAAGTGTGTATTATTCTTGCGGCCATAGGTGTTAAAATTCCGCAGTAGAGTCATTGGAAAATCGTATGCATCACGCATATATTGTAAGTACTTGTCTGCGGCAACTTTACTAAGGGAGTATGGACTATTAGGACGTAGTTCAGCGGTCTCCTTGATAGGAATGATCTCTTGATTACCATATTCTTCGGATGTTCCAGAACATAGGAAGTGCTTGAAGTGATGGACTTCCCGTAAACAAGATTCCGCTAAATTCATAGTGCCAAGAAAGTTTGCGTCAACAACCTCCATTGGATGATCGTATGAGTATGATACTGGACTTATTGCAGCTAAGTGAATTACAACTTCTGGTTGGACTGCACGAACAATCTTTCGTATTACGAAATGATCACGTAAATCCCCAAAAACGGTTTTAACCTTATGTTTGCGGCCTAGAACATATCGACCAGTAACATATCGTTCCAAAGAGTAAACATCATGTCCTGATTCTACAAGTTTAGGAATCAACTGAGACCCAATGAATCCGGTTCCACCAGTAACTAGAACATTCATAACTTTCTCCTCAACTTACCTGTAGCCATTTTATGAAGTATTATAACTTTTCTCTGCGTGATTTAATAGTGCATAATTTTTTTATCACTGTGGAAATCACTTTCATTTATGTCTCTAGTGAGATTAGAGACACACCATATTTACTATTGTAAGTAGTGTTCAGCATAACATTATACATTCAACCATAAGCCTTATGATATTTCCCTGAGTATTATCTCATATGAATCTTTGGATTACTTTTTTGAGTTCATTTGCATGATTTTTCCAAGTATATTGCTTGGATACTTTCCAAGCTTTGTGCCCCATTTTCCATGCTAGACGCTCATTGGTCAGTAACCGCGCTATGTTTTCAACATAACCGTTCACATCTCCCTCCATTGGAAAATAACCATGAACTCCGTCCTTGAACAAATCAGTTACTCCTGAATTTCTAGGTATGATTATGGGCGCACCATGCGCGGCGGCCTCAAGACCTATCATTCCAAAAGATTCATTTATTGGATGAAGAAGTACTCTAGTTCCAAAGTAAAGTTTTTTCAGCATTATTTCATTAACATGACCAAATAAATTTATTTGTTTTTCAACACCGCGACGCTTTGCATCTTTCAAGAAATTCTCACGGAGTTTCTGTGTTCTCCAGCGACCCACCATCGATAGCGTTGGGGTAACTCCTTTCTTTTTTAATCCTTCCAAAACGTCTAAGACGAAGAAGGGTTTTTTCCCCCTCTCCCACCGAGCAACAGCAAGGAGATATTTTCCACGTTCATCAGGAATCTTTATCGCAGGATCTGTTCCCGGATAAACTATTTCAATGGGCTTGTCAGTAATACGTTTCATTAGATTAAGGTGATATCTTGAAGGAAGAATCACGACCTTGGCAGCGCTTGATATAATTTTATCCAGATTATATCCCATGATTTTTAAGATGGGTAAGAAAAACGATAACGAGGCATCAACATAGACTTTCTGAAGAATGTATGTAATAGGGTCCCAGATAAGAGCAAGATAGGGTATATTCCTGTATTTTTGTAGGCTGTAAGCTGTAAAACAAGTAAACGTTTGATGAGTGATGAGTATGTCGTACTTCTTTGTTAAAGTGAATGAAGAAAACAGAGGACTGAATATATGTGAGGAAGAGAGAAATGAGAAACCAGGGATCTTGAAGTTTTTTCTGAAGATAGCAGGAGCTTGATCTTGTAAATTTTCTATTGCTATACCAGATAGGAAATGTTCGTATTTATTTGGTGGGCATCGTTCGATTAATAGAAGATCAGTATTGATACCAACATTATTAAGCTGCTTTACCTCTTCTCCGGCTATCTTAGCTTCAGTTATACCACCCATTCTATCCCAGAAGACCGCGATACGCGGTTTTGTCTTACTCATATCTCGAAAACCTTACGTACCTGATATATTCTTAGAAGAATTATGTCTGTGACTAATTGTCTCGGTATCACCATAACAAGAACTTGGGGTTGTCGATGTGATGAGACCCATCAATGCTGCGAAGTATTCACAGGACTTTAGGAAAAAGAAACCAATAGCATGAATAGGATCGCTCATTAGATACTTCCAATTCTTCAGATAAGCTGACCTGAGGAAGAGTTGCCTCTTAGATGTCTGAGGGTACTTATCGATGTAACTCCACATAGTCTTCCCGTAATGATATTTCTTTAATATTTGGTCAGTCAAACTGATACGTCCAATATGGTGTCTTATAACCGCATTAGCGACTCCTATTTCACTAATTTCATTATACCTTTGGTGAATGTCCCAATCTTCTCCGGAACTCAAGTTTTCGTCATAGCCACCAGCTTTGTGGAATATCTCAGTTTTTACAAACCGTGCTCCTTCAAGGATAGGATCTCCAACAATGCATTTTCTTTCTAATGCCTTGCATAGGCCCCAAAATCCTTCTGTAATATCCGTTTCATGAATTACTATTGCACCGAAACCTCCACTCTCAAATCGGTTGACACATTCTTCGACCAGACTCGCTGTTAACTCCATGTCAGAATCTAAATGTAGCAAGTACTTCCCATTAGCATTTTTTGCGCCGATATTTCTTGATCTGCTTGGAGGTATGTAAAACTTTGTCGGGGAGGTTATGATTATCTGGGTATCGTACCTTTTGCAGATTTGAATGGTGTTATCTTTACTCTGTTGATCTACTATTATGATCTCTATACGGGAATAGGTCTGTCGTTTTATACTTTCCAAGCATATCTTGATTGTTCTTTCTGAATTTCTGGTAGGAATTATAATCGAAATTAAGGGCGGCGTTGTGATTGTTTTGGTGTCCAAGGTCAAATCTGATCAATTTTATGTAATATATTTGTTTGATATAGGTAAATTTTTTGCATCATTTAGCCTTCAGACACAAATCTATGACCCGGATTTCTGTGACGTTGCCATCTCACCTTGATTATTCAGCAGAGAATCGACAAAACCTAAAAGCTTACTACCTAGAATATTAAAGTTCTGATTTTTAAGGAGGTATTCCCTTCCGTTCTTACCCATCCGATGTCTTTCTTCTGGGTTCTGAGCTAGGAAATCTAGCGCACCAGCCATTGCCGATGGATTATCTGGAGAGACCAATATACCGCATTTAGCCCTTGACACGACATGAGCAGGTTCTCCGATGTTTGAAGTCACGATAGGCAGCTCCATCGCCATGTATTCAAAAAGTTTCCCAGGACACTTACACCTTTCATACAAGTTATCTGAAACATGAATGACACCTATGTTTGCTTTAGATAAATATCTAGGCACAGCCTCCTTGTCACCCCATTGCTGAAACATTAATCTTTCCTCCAACCCCAGCGTCTTCGAATATGAAATCAACTTTTGTCTACTTCCCCCTTTACCTAGAAACATAAAGTTGGCCTCCTCTCGCATAATCTTAAATGCGTCCAACAACATTTCTAGTCTCAAAGATTCGTACATGATTCCAGACCAAACAATTACACAGCGCCTATCATTTCTAGGTGGATAGTTACTTGGATTGAAGACAGTCAGATTTGTAGAATTAGGAATATATATCGAATTGAAGTTTTTGAAGAGATTTTCTAGTTCACGAGAGGCGACGACTATCCCTTGGAAGTTCTTTAAAAGAAAACTGCCTTCCCATATATCGTAATCATCCAGATCAAGTATTAATGGAATCCTCCACCTTTTCGCGAGACGGGTGCCGAGTCCCGTCGTCCTTAGCCAAGGCTTTGAGATGTAGATACCATCGTATCCTCGATCAGGGATCTTTTTCATTGAACGAAAGGTCAATGCGAGGTCGTCGATACCACCGAGGGGATAGAAGATCCTCCCAACTGAGGGGTGGGCTAGAAATCTGAAAGATATTCTAACCGAGTCAAAAAAATGGGATGATCTGTTCTTGCCGGGAGAATTCAGAAAGATGTGATTGAGCCTGTCGAACCGCTTGTAGAAACCATCAGTTCCCTGAGATGGAAAGACTACATCCACTTCATATCCATTTTCAGTAAGCTTTTGAAGGAGAGGGAGAGTTCGATTTATTACTGTAGAATCATCAGAATTGAATGGTGAAATGCAAAGCAGCTTCATAGATGAATCAGCACCAATTTAACAAGTCTTTTATAACGTAGCCATGGATTTAACAGCATATTTCGATCTGCTTCAATATTTTTGATCAGTTTGTTCGTATTTGAAATAACCTCCCCAATATGGAGGATGCTTGATTTTACGCAGTACAAGAAGGTAGAGTATCGAGATGACCGGAGAGGCAAGGTTAAATAAAACAAAGGTGGGTTTCATGAATGCTAACCATAGACTGAGGTTCCAGTCGGGTTCCATTAACATAAATTGTCGGGTTTCTAAGTATGCAGGAGAAGGCTCACCGTTGATCACATGTTCATAGGTATTCTGTTCAACTGTAGACGAGAGTTTCCTGCAGAAGTCAAGCATAGCAAGGTCACCAACTCTTCCAAGAAAGGTCTTTCCATCTTGTAACGGAGTGTGAATTATAACCTTCTCTCCGCAACGTTTCATATCGGACAGTGCTTTTTCTCTTTCATTGTATTTAATATGTTCTATGGTGTCGACTGCCGTTACGCAATCAAAGGTTTGATTTCGAAATGGAAGATGTGTTGCACTGGCGATGATATCGAGCCCTCTTTCATGCCTAATATCGATTGATAGAACTTGGAACCCTCTTTCTCTTAATGGAGATGTTGATCCTGAACCAACATCTAAAATTCTGTGACTATTCGTCTGCTTGAGCAATTTGGTAATCTTTACGAATCTCTCATGACTATCTATGCTGCGAAAGCTGACTATGGCGCTAATCCAGCTGTCCGGTGGAAGTCTTTTTACAAAATACCTTGACATTACAATATTTAGGAATTGTGTTAACACTCGTTTGATCAACAAATATAAATTAATCTTATAGTTGTAAGACATTTTCTATTTCCTTTTCAAATAATTTACATATTCAGACAGAGTTATAGTACATCTCGGTTAGATATCGAAGTTCTTATATTTGTTCGTGGGGTCTCATCCCTTAAATCCATGAGAATAGTTAAAAAAGCTATTAATTGAGATTTCCACTGTGTATTTTATCATTAACTAAACGATTCTGTGGAGAAAATTGAATGGAGCCATTATTCTCAGTATCTCCTTATCATCGATTACACGAGTGTTCTGAATCTGTTTGCGAAGAATCAACGTATCATTAAGGTTCGTTATATTCCAGAGAATTGCTCTAATTACAGCCATAGGTAAATATGGATCTCTAACTGTTAAAAGTATCGCTACAGATTCTATAATTATCAACATTAAGGAAATGGGAAATAACCGCCAAAAAGTTGAAAAGGAGTAATTTTTAATTAAGGTTCTCAAGGTATTTCTATATAGAAAATATCTTCTACGAGATAGACCATACCGCTTTGTAGTTCCAGCGACTTTATGTAAGACTATTGAGTTTTGTTGTAATAAAATCTTGTAACCGAGAAGCTTGACTCGCCACGCCAAGTCTATATCTTCGAAGTAGATAAAGTACCTAGAATCAAATCCATCAATTCTATTGAAGATGTCTCTTCTAATCAGAAATACTGGTCCAGATGCTATAACTTCACCATTCATCTTGAAACTCTCTTGACGCATCAAAACCGCGCGGCCATACCTATCTACATTTCCTATTAAATCCTGCCGCAACCCTTCAGTAACTACTCTGCAAAGACAAATACCAAGTGAGGGATTAGATACAGCGGTTTTTACTAATTCTTTTAGCCAATCAGGATGCATCTCTGTATCATTATTCAAAAACACCAGCAGATCGTTTTTTGCATGTTTTGCACCTACGTTATTGCCTTCTGCAAAGCCTAGATTTTCAGAGTTTACCACAATCTTTAGATTAAATTTATCACCGTATTTTTCTTTGATGAAATCAACACTATCATCGTTTGAGCAGTTATCAACCAGTATCACCTCAAAATTCGAGTAAGATGACTTGAAAACAGAGTCTAGGCAAGTTCCGAGATACTTCTTACCATTATAGTTTAAGATTATAATAGATACTGGTGGAAGAGAATGGATTTCAGTTTCTGGCAATTTGGCCGTTTTCAAATCAACTATCTATAAATGAATTCAAGCTGTATCTTTAAAATCAATCTTAGGTTGCGCCACTATTATGAATTGGAAAGCTAACCACTTCGGAAGAACTCTTAGTATCGACGCCCATCCAGTATAATCTACCTTGATTATTTCATACCCCGATTCAGCAAAGAGCTGTTTAGCTGAATCTAGAGTAAAGAATCGGAGATGAGTCAAGTCCAAAATCCCACAATCCTTATATTCGAATCTGCCCGCAAGAAGCTTCAACCGTATCCTTACTTGTGCCACATTGGGGATAGATGCTATAACTATACCTGATGGACTTAGAAAACGTCCTAATTTCGCAAGAATTAGGTCGGGTCTCTTAAGATGTTCTAAGACATCCGCTATCACTACAACATCAAAGGAATTCGAGGAAAAAGGAAAATTCATTTTTTCGACATCTCCAACAAGCACCTGATCGCAATGTCGCTTTGCAGATTGAGCGAACGCCTCAGATATCTCAATTCCGACAACGTGGCAATGTCTATCCTTAAACTCTTTAGAAAGATACCCTGAGCTACACCCTACATCGAGTACCCTACTATTTTTGGGAACATACTTCAGAATCTTCACATGTTCTCCGTGGGGACTATAATTCACATGATGTGTATTGATATTATTGTATCCCAAACGGTTAGGGTTAAACATCGGCGTCACCCCCTTTCGATCTTCTTCAGTATTCTTCGTCTTCATCTGTTTATTTGGGTTAGAGAAATAGGCTAAGCCGAGGATAGAAGCCAGCCAAGCTGCTACCCAAATAGCGATAATGTTATTCCTCCTTTGTTGAGGTGTATATGAAATTTCAAGCGTGTTTTGTCCAGGTGAGTCCACATAGTAGATATTTGCCCAGTACATCTGGAGTGGAACGCTGTAGTGTTCCACTTCGCGGTCAATAATATAACCACTCCAGTTAGGATTATATGCTTGATGGGTAAGGACATAGAATGGCTCTTGTGAGTCGATCTTAATCTTGTGCAGTGCTGCATTATCCTCATGCAT